>Ga0065719_106754_pt1 | contig 12553 bp, 10 predicted proteins | sample GBSCel85sediment_FD_59106 | JGI IMG/M metagenome (GOLD analysis project Ga0065719, IMG submission 59106) | Hot spring sediment microbial communities from Great Boiling Spring, Nevada - Cellulolytic enrichment CS 85C v3 (version 3) | ecosystem: Environmental > Aquatic > Thermal springs > Hot... | reverse complement strand
GTATTTCTCTTGTTCCTTCTATGCTTGTTAGTTTTATTCTTGCTTCGTGTACTAGGAGTGGTGGTGCTGAGTCAGCCGCAGGAGAAGCATTACACAAATTACCACCAACAGTAGCCATATTCCTAATCTGAACACTACCCATAGACTTGACAGCGTCGTATAACGCGGGCACCTTCTCCCTCACTAAATCTGATCTCTCAAGATCTCGCCATGTCGTTAAGGCTCCTAAACGTATAGTGTCCTCATCCACCCTTATGTACCTCAACTCCTTAATACGCTTAACGTTAATCACGTACTTAGGTTCGATAGCGCGAATCTTCATCTTAACTATAAGATCAGTCCCTCCGGCTAGGACCCTTGCTTCACTCCCGTACGTTCCCAATAGCTGAAGAACCTCCTCAAGACTTTCAGGTTCAAAGTACTGGAACTCGAAAGGTATTATCCTAGTATTCCTCAAGTTAATTGGGACGGGTCTTACCTCACGACCCATAACTTACCACCCCTCCCTCTCCTTAATAGCTCTCAGTAACTTATCAGGGGTCATAGGTAACTCGTAGATCCTCACACCAACCGCGTTATAGACGGCGTTCGCTATGGCTCCTACGGCAGGGTTCATCGCTGCCTCACCCAAGCCCTTAGCACCGAAGGGGCCTGTAGGCTCGTAAGTATTAGCTATTATTACCTTAAAGTCCTCGATGTCCGGAATGTCCTGAGCTGTAGGAATCTTATAATCCGTTATGAGACCCCTACTAAGTAACTCACCTGTTTCAGTGTTGTAGGGTGTGTCTTCAATGAACGCCATACCCCAAGCCATGGCGAAGCCCCCATGTAGCTGACCCTCAACAAGATCCCTGTTAATGGGCGTGCCCACGTCCGCTCCCGCAACCACTCTGACAGGTCTTACCTTACCAGTCCACGTATCAACCTCGACCTCAACATAATAGACCGTAAAGCTTGGAGGGGCTGACGTCGCCCTATAAGAGACTACGGCAGCTATAGTCCCCCAATTCCTCTGCCATGCCGTCCTAGCTAAGTCTCTGAGACTTATCTTAACGTCCGGGGAACCCTCCACGTATATGAGGGTCTGCTTAGTCTCCTCGTCATATTTAATCTTTAAGGCCTCGGGATTAACGACCTTACCCAATATTCGGGTAGCGTACTCGAATATTTTTTGCTTGACTATCTGAGCCGCTCTCCTAGCGGCCTCGCCACCAACGTAAGTGCCTCTCGACGCGTGCGTACACACATCGTAGGGAGTGTTCTCTGTAGTAGCTGTAGCAAGGCTTATCAACTCCGGGGAAACCCCGAGTTCCTCAGCTATTATCTTAACGTGCGCGTCAAGAGTCCCACCACCATGGTCTTGAAGCGCCGTTATGTACTCTAGGGTCCCGTCCTCATTCAATCTTAAGACAGCACCCGAATAATCGATTACCTCACCGGATATAGGACCTCCGGCACCGGAGGTGTGGAAGCCTCTGCCGACCCCTATTCCCCTCCTAAACCTCCCTTTCTTGTCTTCAGGTTTCCCTCTCCTCTCCCACCCTATCAACTCCCTACCCTTAGCTAGCAGTTCTGGAACCCCGTCAGACTTAATCACGGACCTAACCGTAGGTCCTTGACCCCAGAAGACGTCGCCTAACCCCACGTAATTCTTTAATCTCAAGTCTACGGGGTCAATACCTAATCTCTCAGCCAGCTCATCCATGATGATCTCAACAGCCCAAGTTACTTCAGGAGCTCCATAACCTCTTAGGGCACAGCCAGGGACCTTATTCGTGTAGACAGCCTTACCTATGTATCTTATGTTCCTCCACTTATAGAGGGAGACAAACCAACCTAGCGAGGTCCCTAGTAAGGGGTATGGCTGGATTTGGTGAGCACCTACGTCAAGAATATTCTCAAACTCAGCACCGACTAACGTCCCGTCTTTCTTAGCCCCCACCTTTATTCTGAAGTGGAATGTGAAGTTAGAGTGATCGAGCATGTCCTCCTCTCTAGTGTACGCGAGCTTCACGGGCTTCCCAGCCTTAAGGCATAACGCTACAGCTATCGGGACCAGAATATTTGTCTGAATACTTGACCCAAAGCTACCCCCTATCGGGACCTTAACGACGTTTATCTTACTCAGCGGAATACCGAATATTTGGTGAATAAGTATCCTGGTGTTATGTATTGTCTGCGTTGTGGTGTATATCGTTATCTTACCGTCGGCTTCAGGAACACATAAGACAGCCTTCGGCTCTAACTGCATGTGGTACCTCTTACCTGTCTTAAAGAATCTCTCTATAACGATATCAGCTTCCTTAAAAGCCTTGTCGACATCCCCCTCAACGTAATTCAAGGTAGCAGCTACGTTATTCTTTATCTCAATCCATTCATCACCCTTCATTATCTTCTCGTGGATCGGCGGGCTCTCAGAGCTCATAGCCTTGAAGGGGTCTAACACTGGCTCGTAAACCCTCTCAACCTCAAACCTTATTGACTCAGCGGCTCTCTGAGCTAATTCCTCGGTGGGGGCCGCAACAGCTGCTATGGGGTCACCGACGTATCTAGGCTTCCTAGTAAGGACGTAGTGGTCTTTAAATGTTACTTCATTCACGCTAACAAGCCTCGGGTTGAAGGGTCTTTGAGGCACGTCATCAGGTGTTATGACTACAGCACCCAGTCTCACAGCCTCGCTGACGTCGAAACTCTTAATATCCGCGAAGGCGTAGGGACTCCTAACAATCCTGCCCACAAGCATTCCGGGAACTTCTAAATCGTTCGTGAACTTGAGAAGACCTCTAACCTTAACGAAAGCGTCTTTCCTTAAAGTCCTTGAGTTGATGAAGGACGTCCTACTACTCAACTCAAATGCCCTCTTGCTTTATCACTAACTTGATTAATAAGCTTTTTCAACCACCGAAATACTTCGACTATGGTAAGGGACGAGATCCTAGATGATGGGGGTCTTAAACCGTGGTACGGGTTTTGAGGACTTGATACTAGGTTTTAGGTTTATTTTAGTTTTAGTCATATAATGATTTGGTGATTTAATTGATAGACCTGCCGACACTCATAGTTCTCGGCTTGTTTGCGGTGATAGTTCTAGCAATCGTGTTAACACATTTGAAGATAGTACCCGAATATAAGAGGCTTGTTGTGTTCAGGTTAGGTAAGATAATAGGGATTAAGGGACCTGGACTCGTTTTCTTAGTGCCTATAATAGACTCGGGAACGTGGATAGATCTAAGAGAGATGGTTTTAGACATACCTCCCCAGACATGCATCACTAAAGACAACGCACCTGTAAACATAGACTTACTCATATACATGAAGGTCTTCGACCCGGAGCTCGCGGTCAAGTCTGTTCAAAACTTTGTCATGGCGTCCACAGGCATAGCAGTAACCACCCTTAGAGCGATAGTAGGTGATTTACTGCTAGACGATGTCTTAGCGCGCAGAGACTACATAAATCAAACACTAAGAGCTAAACTCGATGAAGTGACTGATAGGTGGGGAATAAAGATAACTTCCGTGGAAATCAAGGAAATAAAACCGCCTAGCGAAGTTCAGGAAGCGATGATTAAGCAGATGGCTGCTGAAAGAACTAAGAGAGCGATGATACTTGAGGCTGAAGGAAAGAAGCAGGCAGCAATACTTGAAGCAGAAGGTTATAGGGAGGCGAGAATAAAGAAAGCCGAGGGCGACATGCAGGCAGCAATACTTGAAGCTGAAGGAAAGAGAAAAGCTCTGCTAGAGATTGAGGAAGCCGCCAGACAATTAACTTCTAACACGTTACTCCTCAAGTATTACGAGACACTTGAGAAAATAGCTGTAGCTCCATCATCGAAGATACTAATACCACTAGAGGTAAGTAAGTTCCTGACCAGGGTCAGCGAGTTCTTAGGCAAGGAATAAAACCTTTAACTTCATGAAGAATACACAAGCCATTTTCTACTTAATAAATTCCGGTCTTAAGTAAAGCTTTAAAGACGAGTTACTCAGGTCAGGGTGTTTAACCTCAAGGCACGCTAAAGCACCCGGACTTAAGTAGATCCTAAAACCACCTAACAATTCCTGAATAGCTTCCTCAAGGCTTGGTGAATGACCAACTAATAAGACGGTATCCCTATCCTCAAGACCTGTGGAGTTTAGCAAGTTCCTGAGATTATCTAAATCAAGATACTCAGGTAATAACTCATGCCTCTGAAGAATCTCGTTAACTCCTAGAATTTCAGNAACTATCTNAGCCGTTTCTAAGGCTCTCTTGAGTGGGCTGGAGATTATGTACTTAGGTCTCAAATCAAGAATCTTAGCTACCTTAATCACTTGGACACGCCCCTCTTGAGTAAGGCGTCTCTCATCATCNGAAATACCGGGTTTCTTAGGTTCGGCTTCGCCATGACGCATGAAGAGGAGAAACATGGGTACCCGCCTCGGAACGTTGGTTTCCTCCTNTTCATTCACACTATTATTTTCTTCTGTAACTCTCGAGATACCTCATTATTTCCTCGTATATAGCCCCGTTAAGTAACCCGTCATTCTTCAGGGTNTTGAAGAGTTGGCGNGCGGTCATCACGTAATGGTACCTCATTCCCAGAAACCTCACCCTCTCCTCAGCCCCCTGCTCTCTATCTACNACGACTAAAGCCCCTGTGGGAACAGCTCCCACATTCTTGAGTATCTCATAGGTTTTTATTATAGAGTCNCCTGTCGTGGCCACGTCATCAACTATAAGTGAGGTCCTGCCCTCGACCTCGCCCTCAACCTGACTGAGCATTCCATGATCTTTCCTCTCAAGTCTAACATAAGCCATGGGCTTATTAGTAACGGCTGCTATGAAGGCTGCGAGAGCCACTCCCGACGTCGCCACACCTACTAGAACGTCGTATTGTGTTAAGTCAACCCTCTTACTCACTTCATCTATTATCAACCTCATTATTTTGGGATAGCTGTAGATCCTCCTCATGTCTATGTAGAAAGGTGAGGTTATCCCGGAGCTCAAGACGAAGGATCCTATCTTGACAACACCAGCCCTATATAGCTCGTGAATCAGCTCCTGCATTCCCTAACCCTCCTCTCCTGCTCGTAAACAATCCTCTCAAGAGCTTCCCTAGGATTCGGGGAATTAGTTACTGCACGCCCGACTATCTCATAGTCAGCCCCGTAACATATCGCACTACCTGGCTCAGCACCTTGAGCTCCGATGCCAGGCGAGAATATCTTTAACTCTTTGCCCGCTAGTTCCCTAACCCTACTGATTACCTCCCCTCTAGTAGCTGGCGCTACAACACCCCAAACACGTAGTTCCAGAGCCAGATTAACGAACTCGCTCAAATGCTTATCGATGAATTCCGTTGAGCCCGGGTGACTCATAGAAACCACCAATATAGGCTTAACCCCTAACTCCTCGGATTTCCTGACAAGGACATCTAGCGCTCCACGCCTGCCTACGAAGGCATGAGATATTACCGCGCTTACCCCCGCGTCAGCCAGAGCCTCAACCACGTACGTCATGATATCCCCTATATCAGCTAGCTTAAGATCAGCTATCAAAGGCTTGCTACTCGCGCTGAGTAAGTCTCTTAATCTATGCACTCCTGTTCTCAACAGGAGCGGGAGTCCTACCTTAAACGATGAAACTAACTCGTCTAAGTAATCAACACGGTCTCTCTAACCCACTTTCTCGATCTCCGCCTTCGGCGGAGGGTCTAACGCTATCACTACTTTACTCAAATGCCCACTCAGAAAACTACAAAGAAGTTAATAAGCTTTTAGCTATGGGATCGGATCTTCGTTGAAAGTAAGTAATATATATTACACTAAGCTATTTTATTTTCCGGGGGGCTACAACGAGAGTTTTGAGGAATGGTTTAGGGTTTTCGTTGATTCTCCTCGCAATCATCTTAGTGATTTCTACGATATCCCCTGCGGCGTCCTCACAGGGTAGGGTAGGCGTTGTAGCCGAGCTAACGTCAACCATTGACGGTGGCGCGGTCGAGGTAGTTTCCCGCGCGGTGAACGAGGCTGCCAGCAGGTCGTCCGTGTTAATACTGTACGTAGATAGTTATGGGGGGTATCTTGCCGCGGCTGACTCAATAATAAGGATTGTTGTGGAGTCAGGAGTTACCACGTACGTTTACGTACCTCCGGGAGGTAAGGCGGCTTCCGCAGGTGCTTTGATAGCTTTACTAGGTAAGAAGATATTCATGGGTAACGCTTCAACGATAGGCGCTGCTCAACCAAGCCCCTCAGACGAGAAAACAGTTAACTACGTTGTTGGCAGGTTCAGATCCTTAGCTATCATAGCTTTCAACAACAACGAAACTTTGGTTAGGATTGCTGAGGAATTCGTAACCAAGAACAGGGTTTTAAGCGCGGCTGAGGCGGTCACGCTAGGTTTCGCCGAGTCCGCGAATAGCCTGGAGGAGGTGAAGCAGCAGCTAGGTCTCGAGGAGCTCGTGATAGTTGGTTATACCGTATGGGATCACATAATATCCGTGTTCTCAGCGCCTATAGTAAGCTCTATAGCTCTCATAATAGGTATTGCGTTAATATTTGTTGAGTTTGTTCAAGCAGGTTTTCAAGGCTACGCGATTGCTGGCCTCGTCCTGATACTGATCTCCCTATACGCTATGTCTATAGTGCCCGTAAGCGTCTTTGCCATCTCNCTACTCATAATAGGGCTTACACTCCTCCTCATAGAGATACTGACACCCGGATTCGGGGCTTTCGGGGTGACCGGCCTGATACTCATGTTGGTCGGGGTTTATGAGACAATAATTAGTGAGTCCTTCGGGACCCCCTCAACGTTAACGCTGGCTGTCGCAGTAGGTTTCGCTATGTTAGGCGGGTTAATAATTTACGTTGGTTATGAAGCTGGGAAAGCGAGAAGACTTAAATCAAAGACTCTACGCGAGAAACTAATTGGTGAGGTCGGGATCTGTAAGGTCAGACTAACGCGTGAGACGCCGGGCGTTGTTTACGTACTCGGTGAGGACTGGACAGCGTACTCTACAGATGAAGTAATAGAGCCTGGAACTAAAGTCAGGGTAGTTGAGGTTAAGGGTCTAACGCTTTACGTCACTAAAGCCGGTGAGTCCATAGATGAGTCAGGAAAACCTAGATTACAGGAGGGTTAGGGAGGAACTAAGAAGAAGAATCGTGGGATTTAATGGAGAAAACAAACATAGCAAGGTTTCCTAGACCAGTACACGGCAGGATACCTAACTTCGCCGGCGCGGAACAGTCAGCCGCTAAACCTACTCAAGCACGACGCCCTCAAAACAGTTAAAACAGTTAAGGTGAATCCCGACGCTCCTCAAAGAATGGTGCGTGAGTTAATGCTCCGAACCCGCAGGAAAGTCGTGATGCCCACGCCCAGAATCTCCGAGGGATTCCTGCTGCTGGACCCCGCTAAAATACCTGATAAAGCGTTTAGTGTAGCGTCAACGATACAGGGGGCCTTCAGATACGGCGAGCGCGTTGATCCGCAAAACCTCCCAAAAATAGACTTAATCGTGGCGGGATCCGTCGTTGCTGACGTGTTTGGTGGGAGGCTAGGTAAGGGGGAGGGCTACTCAGAACTCGAGTACGGCATCCTAGTCGAATGCAAGAAGATCTCTCCCGATGTCCCTATAATGACTACAGTTCACGACATCCAGGTGGTGACGGAGAGGATACCTCTGGAACCCTGGGACTTCACGGTCGACTGGATAATAACGCCGACGAAGACCCTGCGAGCTGAGGGACCTAGAGTAAGACCTAAAGGGATACTCTGGGAATACGTGGAAAGAGAGAAACTACTGAAAATACCTGTTCTGAATTCTTTATTAAAGCGTGGTGGTTGTTGAATCGAGCTTTCACTCTTTAAAGACTACTGGCTTTGAGAAAGATTGCCATACTGGTTAAGCGGTCTCTGAAGCGCGAACCTTAGGAGAGCTATGATTCCTCCAAACCCTTTCAGCTTAACGGCTAGTGGGGATTCCATGGGGATTATCCTGACTCTACCCCCCTTCTCCTCAACTTGATTGAGGATTCTCTCTACACGCTCGTATTCGTTGGAAGTAAGGAGGTCTTCAGTCACTAGAAGAGTGTCTACAGCGTTGCTGAGTGCCGCGAACTCGATGTCTTTTAAGCCGTAAGCAACTCGTTCAGGGTCTGTCGTAAGTAGTTTTAAGAATTTATCGAGTATCTCCTCACCTTCGACGATCACGAACTCCTTAAGTAGGCCCTTAACGGAGTCTCTCCTAATTAACTCGTGTATTCCGGCCCTACCACCTACGGAGACCGAGTCTGCGAATACCCTTAACNTGCTCCCGGCGCGTGCTTTAAGTGCTTTAATTATAGCTTCCCTAAGGACTGTAGGGGAACCCACTATTATGAAATCCACGTCTTCGGACTCCACATACCTGAGTATTTCCTCAACAACACGCTTAGCTACTTCCTCGATAGACGGATTCATCCTCGCTTCCTATGCTCGGGAGCGTTAAGTCATTTAAGAACCTTAATCCCTGATCGTAGAGAATAGCTAGGGAAGCCTCATCAAAATCAGCAGCTACTAACAACGTCTTAAACCTCCTCTTATTCGTGAGTGACTCTAACTTCCTTAGCAGTGATTGACTTAATGATTCCTTAAACAGCGTTATTTCACTCCCCACGTCAACGTTTAGTGTGTGATGCGAACCCCTCAAGCCGTATTCCTCAGGACCCTCGACTATGACCCCATGCACTCTCAACCTGCTCGCGAAGGGATGAAAATATATTTTCTCGACCTTGATAGCCAGGGTTATCGGTAACCTCTTCTTTCCCTCACCCTCCATCTTCACGTCTCTTAAGGTCTTAGCCACCACGATATCCCCAACTTTAATTATGTTTTTCAGTACCCAGAGGTCGTCCACGTCTTCTACCCTAATCTTGACCCAACCCTTCCTCAAGTCTTTATCAATTATCTTCAATTACTACACGACCCAAGTCTAATAGACTTAAGTGGTAATATTAAGCGAGAGGTCTTTGACAGCGCTCTCGGCTGTAACCGCTTATAAGGTGGTCCATGTATTGAATACGGGGTGTGTAATGGGTAGTGGTCTAGATTATTTCTTCTTCCCTGAAAGTGTCGCCGTGGTAGGCGCGTCTAAGACTCCGGGTAAGGTAGGTTACGAGCTCCTCAAGAACTTAGCTGAGTTTTACAAGGGTAGGATTTACCCGGTAAACCCGACGGCTGACGAGATCCTCGGTTTTAAGGCTTACCCGTCGGTTAGAGCAATACCTGATAAGGTTGATGTGGCGGTCATATCGGTTCCTGCGGAGAAGGTTCCTGAGGCGGCTGTTGACGCTGGTGAGGCAGGTGTTAAGGGACTTATAGTCATCTCAGGAGGCTTCAAGGAAGTCGGACATGAGGGTGCTGTGAGGGAGGAGAAGCTGGTTGAGGTTGTGAGGAAGTATGGGATGAGGTTAATTGGTCCTAACTGTGTCGGGGTTTACGTCCCCAAGTCTGGGATGAACACGTTATTCTTGCCCAAGACCAGGCAAGGCTTCCCACCACACGGACACATAGCTTTCGTCTCGCAGTCAGGGGCTTTCGGGTCGGCAGTACTAGATTGGGCAGCTCTAAGAGGGCTTGGAATAAGCAAGTTCGTTAGTTACGGGAATAAAGCTGATGTGGATGATGACGACCTACTAGAATACCTTAGGAGAGACCCTGATACTAGGGTGATAACCATGTATATTGAGGGTGTTGAGGACGGCAAGTCTTTCTTCAAAGCTTTAAGAGACACTACCCCGGTCAAGCCGGTAGTCGTTCTTAAGTCGGGCAGGACCGAGGCAGGCGCAAGAGCTGCGTCATCACATACGGGAGCTCTAGCAGGTCAGGACAAAGTATACGCTGCGGCCTTCAAGCAAGCAGGAGTCTTAAGAGCTTACGGGATGGAAGAACTCTTCGATATGGCCCTAGCCTTAGCTCTCCAACCACCATCATACGGGCCTAGAGTCGCAGTCTTGACCGTAGGCGGTGGTTCCGGGGTAATGGCTACCGACGCCTTAGCTGATCTAGGTCTTCAAGTACCTAGACTTAGTGACGAGACAGTCGAGAAATTGAGGAGGGTCTTACTACCTATAGCCTCCCCATACAACCCCGTAGACGTGACCGGCTCAGCTAGAGACGAGCACCTAATTCAGGCAGCAGATATATTGATGAGATCCGGAGAGGTAGACGCGATACTCTGGCTACCCTACTACATAGTGCCAGGCGTTACGGACAAGCTAAACCGGGAATTCGTGAAGTTAGTTAACGAAATCAATAACACGCTACAGCACCCAATACCCATAGTAGGGGTGGCTACGGGAGGTTCCTACACAGCGAGATACTCTGCTGAAGCGGAGTCCATGGGCATACCAATGTATCTCTCACCGGAAAGAGCAGCTAAAGCGGTTAAAGCCTTAGTCGACTACGGTAGCTGGCTAAGAACCGCTGGGACATTTAATGAATACATAGAAAGCTTTAGGAAAAAACTGTCATGAGCTAAACCGGAACCCGCGATCAAGACGTCCTATTCTCCGGTATTAGGCAGTCAGGGTCGTTCGGCGGGCAGGACGGTGGACTACCTACTTGACCTATCGTTATCACGTACTGAGCTACGAGGGGTACTCTCCCGAGCTGGTTGTAGGACGCGTTCACATTAGCGCTAGTAATCTTCACTACCCTGACAGGGGTTTCCTGAGGCGCTCCGGTTCTCCTCCATTGAAGTAAGAGTTGCTTAGCAGAACCATAAAACGTTGTGTCAGCATATCCTACAAAGTTACTTAAGAACGAGAATAGCTTAGCTACCGGATTCCCAGTCAAAGTCCCAAATAACGTACTCACCAAATCCATGAAAACCCCGAACATTACCGACGCTAAGGATTCAGAATAGTAAGTCACATTACTACGTGAATTATCTATGATCACTCTATTCGGAGGTATTTGATAATGCATGACATCCCTTACTACCTCTTCACTTGATTGAAGAGCTCCTGTCGCATTATATAGTAGTGCGTAAATGTTGCTGACGTAGTCGTAAGTCCCCCAAACACGATTCCCTAACACGTCATAATAATCGAGACTCCACCACTCCGAGGAAACCCATGCGACTTCCTCATAGTATGGAGTTAGTATGGGGACCGGGGTAGCTATCCAATATTCTTGATCGTAATCTCCTATAATCCACTTAAAGAAGAGTGCGTCATAATTATACTGCATCGAGGTAGGAACTATCAAAGCCACATGACGTATTCCTTGCTGCCAATCAGAGCTAAGGAAGCCGATGCTGTTCGTATCCTGTGTTATATAGTATGAGAGACTACCAGAAATTAGTGTTCCTAAGAATGTGAACCCTTGTTTTGTGTAGCCTGCTTCAGCTACTCCATACACTAAGTTTAATTCTAGTGGTGGTAGATTTTGATGGTTTGAGGTCACAGTTATTACGTATGGTTTGTAGAACCAGAAGAATGTTCCCGGTATTCTAGTGTGGTTCCACTGAACGCTGTATGTTGTTGAGGGGTTTAGGCATGTGCTCAGTATTGACTCGAAGTTCACGAAGTATTTTTCTTTGGAGCACCACCCCCAGGAAGGACTGCTTAAGTAATCTCTTACTTCTTCTGGGGTTGTGAATACTGTTTTTCTGAATAGGTATGCTGACGCGTAGAGTCTTATGAAGTTTTGCCAAGCCTCATTCTCCAGCCACACCTCATCAACCCCCGGTGTTAACACGGAAACCCTATCTCTGAAGAATTCAGGAGGAGATTGAGGGAATTGTAGGTAATTCTCCACGTAGATAATGTCTTGCGAGTCTGAGGTAATTGTTGGTTTCTGACCCCATATACCTAGCTCCTCAATAAGTCTCCCAATAACCGTGCTTGAGTCAACCCTGACGAAGAACTCACGCAGTTTCTCTATCGAAGGGATTATTATCGTAGGTCCCTCCCTCGCTATGGCTAGTGGGTCTTGAAAAGCTTTCTTAAATGCTTCGTTGTATTTGTGTCCTCGGCTCATGTAGTAATGTGCTGACGTGAAAGCTTCGTTAAGCACGTACTCGTTTCCTTCCTCATCTATTAGCCAGAGTGTTAGTGTGAGTGTGGGTAAACGCACACCGCCTAAACCACGTTCCTTAAGCAACCTAATTATCTCCTCACCACTCATCCCCTCACTAACTTCAATACCGAAATAAGAGTATAGGGATTTCATTTTCTCACCCTCCCTCCTCAACCCCTCACTAAAAACAAAAGTAACCCTACCAACCCTACCCAACTCCTCAACAGACACTACATGAGTCTCCCCACCAAAGGAAACTATGAGTTCCCCGGTCACCTTCTTTCCGTTGAGGGTGAGTTCCCCGCCCTCGAAAACTATGGTTACGTAACCTTGACCCCCGCCCCCAGCACTCACGATCATCGGCCCAACACCTACGGAAACCCCGCGAGGAAGTAACGAAATAACGGAAGCTATAGAAACAACAATAAGCATAAAAATAACTAAAGCAAAGTACTTCTTCACGACCACCCCCAACACACAAGAAAACATCACACCTTATAAACT
>Ga0065719_106803_pt1 | contig 12583 bp, 13 predicted proteins | sample GBSCel85sediment_FD_59106 | JGI IMG/M metagenome (GOLD analysis project Ga0065719, IMG submission 59106) | Hot spring sediment microbial communities from Great Boiling Spring, Nevada - Cellulolytic enrichment CS 85C v3 (version 3) | ecosystem: Environmental > Aquatic > Thermal springs > Hot... | reverse complement strand
CAGCTGCTTGAGAATATCGACCCTTTCTTCTTCATCGCCTCCAAATAACCCGTTCTCATAACGGGGTCTGAGGGTTAAAACGAGTTTATCCATGTAAGGCCTTAACGTCGAGCTTAAAACATTGACATCCAAATCTTCTAAATAATCGAGTCTAACCTCTACGATGTCAGCACCGATATCTATCGCTTTGATTACAGAGTTTTTCAAAGATTGTACGTCTCTTCCAAACGTCGATACGCATAATTTGAACCGTTCTACCATCATAAATATCGATTCACCAATATTCTATGTTTGGTCGGCAGTTATCTCTCTATTATGAATTCATCGACGGCAATCCCAAAATGTCTAGCCTTCTCTTTAGTTATGTATGCCAACACTTTATCGCCCGGCTTTATCTCTGTTACCGAGATAGGCTTGCCATCGATTCCCACGAGCCTTATGGTCTCAGCGTTTTGCAGGATAACAGAACCCTCTTCGCCGTCAACCTCAGCCCTGATGAGCCTTAGCGGTCTCCTTTCTATCTTTACCCTACCGACTGTGGTAGGCCTCGCTGAACCTTGCATGTTAATTACCAAGACCCTATCGCCTGCCTTTATCTCCGATAAATATTTAGTTCCGCCAGATGGTGTTAGAATATAGCTATGTATCGCACCAGCATTCACCCTGAAGGGTCTAGGTTCTGTGAACGACGAGCCTATGGATTCGTTATGTACAAGGAACAGAAAGCTTGCTTTACTTCCGACAAGCATTCCCTCACCCATTGATAAAATGGAGACAGTATCAACACACGCTCTGTCTCCCATTCCTACATCCTTGACCTCTACAACTTTCGCTGGAGAAAGTTGAACCTTCGCGATGTAATTGATAGCATCAAAAATCCTGCCAATATCTGCCTTGCTCTTTGGCTTGAATAAGACGGCATCAACACCCTTCTCTAGGATTCCATACATGGTTTCAACCTCTTCAGGGCTATCGACTTTTGCCATGAGCTTCGCTGACGTTTTCTGCAGATATGCAACTATGTTTTCTAATGGTATTATCTTCCAATCCTTAGTATCTACTATCAAAACCTCGGCACCAAGCTTTGCTGCAGAGATTAGTTTTTCTACGTCACCATAATTTAGAACGAAAGCATACACCGCAAACCTCTTCGCTTGCGGCACCTCTTTACCGAGCGGTACAACAAGAACGTCCCCAGCTGGTGAATCTGAGTATATTGTCACCTTTTGTCTAAATTCTTGAGGAACGTTGGCGGGGTCGCAATAGTATGCAGTAATTCCTTTTGAGAGTGCTTCCTTAAAGATTTCATCATTCCAGTCCCTTAAGTCTAAACAAACCTCTTTTTTATTTAGCAAGGGCGTCCTTGAGCACCTCCAACGCTTCTTTAACTGTGTATTCTTCAACTATTATTGCCCTGAGCGCCTTTGTTATCGCGAATGGGTTATCATGCTGAAACACGTTCCTACCTATCGCCGCACCGATAGCACCAGCTTCCATAGCTTCCTTTACCATCTTCAAAACTTCCAAATCACTTTCTGCCTTCGGCCCGCCAGCTATAACTACGGGAACGGGGCATCCATCCACGACCTTCCTAAATGTATCCGGGCTACCCGTGTATGGTGTCTTTATGATGTCGGCTCCGAGCTCGGCACCTATTCTTGCGACATGTGCGGCAACGTCGGGGTCGTTTGGATTCTTTATGTTCTCGCCCCTCGGGTACATCATTGCTATGAATGGTACTTGCCACTCCATCACACTCATCAGCAAGCATCCCAAGCTTTTTCAACATCTTCGGCTCATCACTACATCCTATGTTAACATGAACNGAAATAGCATCCGCTCCAAGNCTTAACGCCTCTTCTACACTCGAAACTCTTACCTTGAAGTTGGGCGAGGGTCCCAACGACGTACTTGCAGATACGTGCATTATGATGCCTACGTTCAGGGGTTTGGGCATCGTCCTAAGTATGCCTTTATGTGCTAAAACAGCCGTAGCTCCTCCGAGACTTACCTTTTCTATCGTATCGAATATTTTATCCAAGCCTTTGACTGGGCCTATGGTAACACCGTGGTCCATCGGTATGCATAGCATCCTTCCTTTTTCTGTTATTCTGTTCAACCTGACCTGTTTTCCGAACACCATTACTCTATCCTCCCGTATACGTGCAATAACTCAGCTGTCAGTATCGCTATGCCGGCAGCACCCCTTATCGTGTTATGACTGAGAACAAAGAATTTCAAAGCCCTTTCATCTTTTGCAGGCCTTACCCTTCCAACGACAGCACTCATACCCGGAACGCTTCCAGCATATATGTCAAGCCTTGGTTGCGGTCTGTCCTCTTCCTCCATGACGATTATCGGCTTCTCAGGAGCTGTAGGAAGCCTCAAATCCTGCGGCACACCTTTGAATTCCGCTAACACCCTTTTTGCATCATCTACGTTTACTGCTTTCTCCGTTTCAACATAGACAGATTCTAGATGCCCGTCAATCGTTGGAACTCTGGTACAACTTGCCTCGATGGTTATGCAAGCTGGCTCGATAACTCCATCTTTGAACTTTCCCAGTATTTTTTGCGTTTCTTTTTCCACTTTTCCTTCCTCACCAGCTATGTAAGGTATGACGTTCCCGAGTATGGATAGTGAAGGTACGCCTGGGAAGCCTGCGCCCGAGACCGCTTGCATAGTAGTCACTACGACTTTCTTGAGAACATAAGCATCATGAAGGGGCTTAAGGGGCATGACCAGACCTATGGTTGTGCAGTTGGGCGTTGTTACAATATATCCATCCCATTTTCTATTCTTTTTCTGGAAGTCTATCAACTCGATATGCTCTGGATTTATCTCCGGTACGATGAGGGGGACGTCCTTCTCCATTCTATGAGCGGAAGCGTCACTCACAACGGGGAAACCTTCTTGCGCGAAAAGCGGCTCTGATTCACGAGCGGCCTCGGTCGGTAACGGGAGAGAACACGAGGTCTGCATCAACGTACTTTGGCTCGTTCGGTACAACTTCCATGTCGACTACGCTAGACGGAATGTTGACGGGATTGCCCCTAACAGCCTCTCCGTACTTCTTACCGACGGATTCCTTTCCTGTGAGGCACGACAGCTTGAACCATGGGTGTCTCGAGAGCATGCTTACGTATTGCTGACCGACCATCCCAGTAGCTCCTAACACGGCAACTTTAATTTGTTTCATTTAATTCCACCTCCAGATTTGATTTTATAAGAGAGGCGGCCCTTTCCGCATCTTTTGCAGAAACGAATATCCTGATGGATGAGCTTATAGTAACCAGACCGTAGATGTTTATACCATGCATTGCGAGTGGTGCAGCGACTTTATGTATCACACCTGGACTCGTTTCGAGCATCCTGCCGCTTATGCTTATAGCGGATAGCCCCTCGAAAAAGCTTACGGCCTTACCAATGCCCGACTCAACAACCTCCTTATGCAACTCATCCATCAACCTTGTGTCTAAATCTGTGTATACGATGATGGATTTCTCACCGGTAGTTATATTGAGGATCTTTCCGCTTGTGCTTCTGGACGAACTCCACAACAACGTTTAACCATCGATGCACCATCCGAATTTTTCAAAAGTATGGTTATCATGGTTACTTTGGCCGGATGCCTGCTGACCTCGAGCTTTGGGAGGGTACCGACTATAACGGTTCCTGACCTTCCTAGACCTTCCATGCTAGATACTCTTAACTTGAGCCCCTCTGATAAGTATCTTAATGCTTTCGAGTGAATGACTTTTGCACCACCTTCGGTCAGCAATCTGACCTCGTCTACGTTAAGCGTCTCGATTATCTCGGCCTTACTGACTTTATCCGGATCTCCTGAGTATATTCCCTCAACATCCTTGATTAAGACAACTTCCGTAGCATTTAGGCAACTACCGAGCAATATGGCGGTCGTGTCGCTGCCGCCTCTACCTAACGTAGTTATCTTACCTGAGGTACTAACACCAATGTACCCGCATACGACAGGAACTTTGCCAGCCTCGATTAATGGCAAGAGTTTCTCTTTACAACGTCTCTCCGTCTCATTGTAGATAGGGTTCGCATCAAGGTGTTCGGTCATCCGTTATTATGGGCCAGTACTCGTTAGATGGATCTACTAGGACGGCATCGACACCGAACCTATTCAATGCGGCCGTGAAAAGCCTAGCACTCGTCCTTTCACCCATTGCCAGAATTTCATCGAGCATGTCGGGTCGAATGTCCGGGTTCACCTCCTTAGCTGTCTTCAATAGCTCATCAGTCATCCCCTTCAGTGCAGAAACTACCACTACTAGTCCGTGCTCTTTCAGCAAGTCCTTTACCCAAGATGCTGCTTTTTCGAGGGCCTTAGAGTCTTGAAGGACAGAGCCGCCGAGCTTTACGACCATTATATCTTTCATAGACACAACCTCCCTCCAAAGCTGGTAAAAACATCAAAAGGAAAGGTGGCTTCAGAGAGAGGCGCCTGTCTCGCTATAGCGATAATAGCTATAGCCGGTCGTGAGGAAAAGGCAATCCCTCACGTTCGCCGCCTCTCTGTAGTAAATTGCATCCAGTGTTTGTTATTTAAGCGTTTCGAGCACATAACAAGTTAATATCGTGGTAACTATTACGCCTAACCGGAACTTCTAAGTATTTATATCAGGGATGTAACCAAATGTGATGGACTCTCAAGCTAAGCTATGAATGGAAATAGGTTTTCAGAAAAGGAGGAACCATTGACGTCTATGCCTAAAGGTAAGACGGGAAGCTACGCTTGTGTCATTCTTGTAAACGGAAGAGGTTATATGGGTGACAAGAAAGGTTTAGTGAAGATAGCCGGGAGACCTATGATTGAATACGTTCTTGATAGTGTGCCCGACGAAGTAACGGATTTGTTCGTATCGGTTGAGAACGAAACACAAGCCACGGTCTACGAACCTATATGCGAAAAGTACTTTGCCTCACTTATGAGGATGGAGAAAACTCAGTATTCAAACGAATATGAAAAGGTAAAAGAAGTTTTGAAAAACGTTCCAAGCTCTAACGTACTCATCCTCCCCTGCGATATGCCATGCATTACGTTAGAATTTACCTACTTTTTGCTGGAGGCCTCTAAAAAGTTCACCGCGGTNTTGCCCAGGATGCTCGACAATAATGTTGACTTCAGTTTAGCATCTTACCAGACCGACCCCCTGATTGAAGCATTTAAAAAGTATCCTGAGATGCACATGCCCGAACTTATCAAGAAGCTTAGGAATGTGCTTTACATATCGACTAACGCCCTTAGGTTATTCGACAACAAGCTTGGCATTCTATACAGAGTATCTTCTGCGGCAGATATACCAAAGGTGGAGAGCATACTTCGCAACAGGTTATAGAGCTTATGCGTTTAAGGCGTATGATGGTGTCATGACATGAAAATGACGTACGGTAAGTTACCGAAAGAGGTGCTAGAAAAAACGGTCTTCAAATGGTTAGGGGCGAAGAGAAAGGACGTCCTCTTATGGCCAGCATACGGTGAGGATGCGGCTGTCGTCAATACGNCTGGNAAGTATCTAGTTGTAGCATGCGATCCTGTTACTGGTTCGAAGGAGTTGCTCGGATGGTTGTCAGTCCATATAAATGCTAACGACGTAGCAGTGTGTGGTGCAAAACCTGCTTGGTTTTCGTCTTGCATCCTACTGCCTGAAGGTGACGAGAGCCTTTTCAAATCTATAGTTAAGCAGATTCACAAGGCAGCCTCAGAGCTTCACGTCTACTGTAATTACGGGCCATTCGGAGGTTGCACTTTACGTATCCGAACCGATCGTAATCGGTACGATGATAGGTGTGCTTGAAGGGAATAGNTACTATAGGACTGGGGGTGCGAAACCTGGTGATAAGATACTCATGACGAAAACTGCGGCCATAGAAGGAACGGCTATACTTGCGACAGATTTATCAGAGACGCTCAGCTCAAAGGTAGACAAACGTTTAATCAAAAGAGCCTCTGCATTTTACAAGAAGATAAGCGTCGTAGAAGAGGCTATGATAATATCATCAACCGGTCTTGCTACGGCGATGCACGACCCGACTGAAGGCGGTCTATTGGGCGGACTTTATGAAATGGCCGAAGCATCCGGAACAGGGTTTGTTGTTTATGAGGATGCCATACCGATTGCGAGGGAGACTAAGATAATCTGCGAGGCTCTCGGTTGCGACCCTTTGAAGCTGATAAGTTCGGGTACGCTGATAGCGTCTATTAGAGGCAATTATGAAAAACTTATTACAACCCTTAAAAGATTGGGCATAAAAGCCGCGATTATAGGTGAAGTGGTACATAAAAAAGAAGGGAAGAAATTGGTAAGGTCTGGGGGCACTGTCGAGAGCATAAAGTCAGCGGTTACGGATGAGTTGTGGCGGATATTGTCAGAATACTCATCTTCGAAAATAGTTTAAATATGCGGTGTTTAAACTAATACTCGGTATGAACAACATACCTCTAAAGAGGTTAGACGAAAACGTATGGATCATAGATAAGGATTTTAAACAAGGTATGAGAGTACCGGTCACGATATTCGCATCTGAGAAACTACTTCAAAAGATGACACAGGACAGAACACTTGAGCAGGGTGCAAACGTTGCTATGCTCCCGGGCATATACAAGGCTAGCATAGTGCTTCCCGATGCGCACGAAGGTTACGGATTTCCTATAGGAGGTGTGGCCGCCATGGATGCAACTGAGGGCGTTATATCTCCAGGAGGTGTGGGATACGACATCAATTGCGGTGTTAGACTCATGGTAACAAACCTTACTGTAAAAGACGTCATGCCTAAGCTAAGGTTGTTGGTGGACACGATCTTCAAGAATGTTCCTGCAGGTCTTGGAAGCAGGCGGAAGGACTTTAGGGTAAGCTCCTCAGACCTCGATAGGATAGCGATAGAGGGCGCACGCTACGTCATAGAAAAATATGGACTCGGATGGGATGAAGACATAAAACATATAGAGGAGGAGGGAGCCTTAGAAGGAGCTGACCCTTCCAAAGTCTCACCTACTGCTAAGAGTAGGGGCGAACCTCAGATAGGTACACTCGGTAGTGGTAATCATTTCCTCGAAATACAGAGGGTAGACAAAATATTTGATCGTGAAGCGGCAAAGGTAATGGGAATAAATCACGAGAACCAAGTAACGGTCTTGGTTCATACAGGCAGTAGGGGCTACGGTCACCAAATATGTAGCGACTACTTGAAGGTCATGGAAAGGGCAGCCCATAAGTATGGAATCAAGTTGCCAGACAGGGAACTTGCCTGCGCACCTGCCAACACGCCCGAAGCTGAGCAATACCTTAAGGCATTCGCCTGTGCTGTTAACTTCGCATTCGCAAACAGGCAAGCGATTAGCCATTGGGTTAGACAGAGTTTTCGAGGAGGTGTTCAAACAGTCGGCAGAATCTCTTGGAATGAAGCTCGTGTACGACGTAGCCCATAATATCGTGAAACTCGAGAAGCACAAAGTAAACGGTGAAACGAAGGACGTTTACGTTCACCGAAAAGGAGCGACGAGGAGCTTTCCCGCTGGACATCCGCTTATACCTAGCGATTACAGGAGCATAGGACAGCCCGTGATAATCCCTGGCTCGATGGGTACGGCAAGTTGGCTTCTGTTAGGAAATCCGAAAGCTATGGAACTGAGCTTTGGTAGCACGGCTCACGGTGCCGGAAGGGAGATGAGCAGGGCAGGAGCAAAAAGGCGCTATACGGGTCTAACGGTTATAAAGGAGATGGAGAGCAAGGGTATAATCGTTAGGAGTGACAGCACAGAGACCCTGATAGAAGAGGCTGACGAAGCCTATAAGAACGTTGACGAAGTGGTTGAGGTAAGCCATGCGGTAGGAATAGCNACAAAAGTGGCCAGATTGGTTCCTATAGGAGTAATTAAGGGTTAAGTGGTAAAGGAGCTTAAATTTATTATAATGAATTTTTTGACTAAAGTTGGAGGATCAAGATGTCCAGTCAGTCAAAAAAGAAAGAAGTGAGTCTTAGGGTAGCCGAAGCCAGACAGAGAGATATAGGTAGAAGAATAGCCAGGGTTGACAATTTTGCGATAAAGGAGCTCGAGTTAAGCCCAGGCGACACGATAGAGATAACGAGTAAGCGCTCGACCGTTGCGATAGTCTGGCCTCCTTACAAAGAAGACGAAGGTATGGGAATCATTAGGATAGATGGTGAGATACGAAGGAATATTGGTGCGACTGTGGGTGATTATGTAAAGGTTAGTAAGGCGGTGGTGAAGCCTGCGACTAAAGTAATTCTGGCACCGTTCGAACCTTTACCGTTTGTTGGAGATTTTAGCAGAATCGTGAGAAGTCAGCTCATGAATATGCCTTTAGCGAAGGGTGACGTGATAGTCGTTCCGATTTTGGGAATGGGTATTGAACTTAAAGTGACCTCTACGAGCCCCAGCCAGTACGTAATGGTTGTTGAAAGCACAGTAGTGGAAGTCAGCTCGACACCTACGAAGAGGGTAGAGGAAATAACGGGTGTAACCTACGAAGACATAGGCGGATTGCATGAAGAGCTACAGCGCATAAGGGAGATGATAGAGCTGCCGCTGAAGCATCCAGAGCTCTTCAAACATCTTGGCATCGAGCCACCGAAGGGAGTCCTATTGTACGGTCCTCCAGGTACAGGAAAGACCCTAATAGCTAAGGCGATAGCCAACGAGACGGGCGCGCATTTCATAACGATAAACGGCCCAGAAATAATGAGCAAGTTTTACGGAGAATCTGAAGCTAGACTCAGAGAAGTCTTCCAAGAAGCAGAACAGAACGCTCCCAGCATAATCTTCATTGATGAACTTGACGCAATAGCACCAAAGAGGAGCGAAGTAACGGGCGAGGTTGAAAGGAGGGTCGTATCTCAGCTCTTGACGTTGATGGATGGCCTAAAGTCTCGGGGTCAAGTCATAGTTATAGGTGCGACCAACAGGATAGAGGCGATAGACCCTGCCCTCAGAAGGCCCGGTAGGTTTGATAGGGAAATCAGGATTGGTGTACCAGACAGGAACGGCAGGAAGGAGATACTCCAGATACACACAAGAAGGATGCCGCTCGACAGTGACGTCAACTTAGACGAACTCGCGGATATAACGCATGGATTCGTGGGAGCAGACCTGGCGGCCCTTTGCAGGGAGGCTGCTATGAACGCTCTTAGACGCTTCTTACCCCAGATAGACTTGGAGAAAGAGGTTATACCTGCCGAGGTTCTGGAGAAGATAAAGGTCAACAGAGAGGATTTCGCCAATGCGATGAAAGTTGTACAACCTTCCGCCCTCAGGGAAGTCGTACTCGAAATACCGAATGTGAGATGGGAGGACATAGGCGGTCTGGAGAGTATAAAGCAGGAATTGAAAGAGGCGGTCGAGTGGCCCCTTAAGTATCCAGATGTATTCAAGAGGCTAGGCATTAGACCTCCAAGGGGCATACTATTGTACGGACCACCTGGAACTGGTAAGACGCTCTTGGCGAAGGCTGTGGCAACTGAGAGTGAGGCAAACTTCATATCGGTTAAAGGACCTGAAGTTTTAAGCAAGTGGGTCGGAGAATCGGAGAAGGCCGTCAGGGAGATATTTAGGAAAGCACGCGAGACAGCTCCTTGCATAATATTCTTTGATGAACTCGACTCGATTGCGCCTAGGAGAGGTCTCCATCCAGACGCTGGCGTAACAGACAGAATTGTGAATCAGCTTCTGACGGAAATGGATGGTCTGCAAACGCTGAAAGGTGTCGTCGTGATAGGTGCGACCAACAGGCCTGACATACTGGACCCGGCACTCCTGAGGCCTGGAAGGTTCGACAGGCTCCTTTATGTGCCACCTCCCGACNTAGAAGCAAGGTATCAAATATTCAAGATACACACGAGGGAGATGCCTCTCGACGATACCGTTGACCTTAGAAAGCTTGCCGAGGTGACNGANGGNTACACGGGTGCTGACATAGAGGCAGTGTGTAGGGAGGCGGCGATGGTTGCNGCGAGGGAGAANATCAACATAGATAAAGTGTCCATGAGACATTTTGAGGCAGCGTTGCAAAAGATAAAGCCGAGCGTTACAGAAGTCGAGAAGGCCGAGTACGAGAAAATAATAAGAGACTTCAGGAAGTCAATGGCATACATCGGATAAAAAGGTTTTCAGACTTTTCCTTTTATTCCCTTAACGACGTTGATGAGTGCTGGTAAAACTTTGTATAAATCGCCCACTATGCTATAATCAGCTTCCCTATGCATCGGAGCGTTCGGATCAGTATTTATGCATACGACGATTTTTGAATCCCTCATACCTACCACGTGTTGTATCTGGCCCGACACGCCGACCGCAACGTAGAGCTTAGGCTTCACACGCTTTCCAGACAGGCCTATGTGCCTATCCTCAGGAAGCCACTTCAGGTCTCCAGATACCGGCCTCGTGCAACCAAGCTCGGCCCCTAGCACCTTCGCGAACTCCTCTACTAGTTTTAAGTCATCCTTTCTCTTTAGACCNCTTCCTACAGCAACCACGATCTCAGCATCCTCAAGTCTAACNCCACTTTTCTCGANAGTTCGGGATTCAATTTTAGACATTTTCCTCTCTACTGTAACCTTTACGTTCTCTACACTCCCCTCGCCCTTTGACGGGTTTGCCTGAAATCTGTGGGGTGGTATTGTGACCACGGCAGGATAGTTCTCAAAAATTTGCCTTGCTAAAAATCCACCACCCATTACAAGCCTCGTGACCTCGACCTGCGAATCCCTGAGAAAGATGTCTAGACACTCGGATGCGCATCCCGTGCGTAAACTTTGTGCCACATAAGCAGCAACCTCCCTTCCCATTTTTGTCGCCGCAATCAATACTATCTTCGGTGATACGTTAGAAGCAACTTGCGATACTGCTTCAGCAATCACATCCGGCCCGTCTTTTCGAGGATCTACTTCCGAAACCACAAAAATCTTGTCAGCACCATACTCCGTAAATTCAGCAAGCCTGCTGCTACCGTCACCTAAGATTATAGCCCCTGTCCAAGAACCTGTCTGACTTGACAATTGCCTAGCTAAAGTAAGAAGCTCAAACGCAAGACAATCTTCTTCAGAGAAGACAAGAATACCTTCTCCCGTCATCCCTTTATAACCCCCTCCCTCAGCAGATTCATGACGAGCTTTTCGGCTACCTCCTCAGGACTGCCCTCTATCACAACGTTCTTCCTTTCGCTCTTCACGACCTTCGTTTCCAACGTCTTTAAAGCTGGTTTAACTGTTATTCCCAAATCCTTCAGACTCCAAGACGTTATGGGCTTCTTAGACGATGCCTTTATCATAAGTAAACTCGGAATCCTTGGTGTGTTTATCTCCAAACCTACCGTGAAGAGGGCTGGTAACGGTACCTCGTATGTCTCCACGACATCCTCTAAGGTTCTCTCGGCCAATAACTTGCCCGATTTTAGTTCTAACTTCGTCACATGCGCAAGAAAAGGTATGCCGAGTTCCTTAGCTAACCTAGGACCGGTTTGGTATCCTGCCTCATCGGATGACGCCTCTCCGCACAGGATGATATCCCATCCCTTTATTCTCCTTGCCATTTCTGCCAAGACCGTGGCTGTAACTAGCCCATCAGCACCCTCCATAGCAGGGTCAGACACTACATAAGCCTCATCGGCACCCATTGCGAGCGCCTCTCTTATTAGCATCGTTTTAACGTCTGAGCCAGCGCTGATAACCGTGACCTTACCGCCATGCCTTTCTTTTAATCTTATGGCCTCTTCCAATGCATTCAAGTCAAATTCGCTAATCTTTTTTGGCGCACGTTGTATGGCTTCCTGAATGTTCCCATCCGATATTCTGAGTTGGTTTACGTCTACGACTTGCTTCACGCATACAAGAACGTTTACCATGTGTTATCACAAAGTTCATCAATTTAGGCTGGTATTTCTAATTTTTGCTACTCAAAGACGGACTCGGCTAAGACTTCCGCCACGTCTCTTANGATAAAGTTCTCCAGATTCATGACCCTCGCGGCATCNTCGAACATCGCTAGACAATACGGGCACTCAACCACGAGCATCTTTGCGCCTNCCGAAATAGCCTCCTCAAGTCTTATCAGTNCCTCTCTCTTGACCCTNGGTATATGGTACCAATANTTGCAACCGCCTGCACCACAGCAGAAGCTATTCTCCTTTGAACGCGGGAACTCTAAAAGCCTACTCGACAACGCAGTAGATAATACGTTCCTTGGCTCAGCATATATCCCATTTACACGACCGAGATAACATGAGTCATGCAAAACGGCAGGTATGTCGAGCTTCTTCTTTACACGAAGCCTTCCGTCCTTTAGCAACGTACTCAGTAGCTGTGTATGATGTATGACGTCAACATCTAACCCGAACTCCCTGTACTCATTCTTTAGGGTGTTGTAACAGTGCGGGCAATGCGTCACTATCTTCTTTATTTTAAGCCCCATAATCTTCTCGACATTAGCATACGCCTGCTCTTGGAACCTCCCCTCCTCACCAATCCTTCTAGCTGGGTCGCCGGTACACTTTTCGTCGCTAAGTATCCCGATACTCAATCCCGCTTCCTTCAAAAGTCT
>Ga0065719_106768_pt1 | contig 12590 bp, 15 predicted proteins | sample GBSCel85sediment_FD_59106 | JGI IMG/M metagenome (GOLD analysis project Ga0065719, IMG submission 59106) | Hot spring sediment microbial communities from Great Boiling Spring, Nevada - Cellulolytic enrichment CS 85C v3 (version 3) | ecosystem: Environmental > Aquatic > Thermal springs > Hot... | reverse complement strand
TCTATCACCACAACAAGCCTCTCTTCTCTCGATTTCTGGTTTATATATTCGAAAAAGGCGTCCCAGGTCTGAAAGGGGTTTTTCCTCAGCAGCTCATCGCTGAAAGCTTCTGCAAGCCTTTCCGAAAACCTCCTCAGATTTTCCGCATTGCTCGTTTCTCTGGCGAGGAGGTAAATTCCACCATTTCTCCTTATGAACTCCAGCAAAAGCGCAGTCTTCCCTATTCTCCGCCTGCCGTATACCACGATGAATTCCGCCCTTTCGCTTCTGAGTCTGTTCTCCAATAGCTCTAGTTCTTCGATCCTGTTCACAAACATTTTACTTCACAGTAATTTACTTTCAAGTAAATTACTTAAGAGTTTTGTTCTATAACAGTCAGACAGTGGAGCTTGGAATCGATGAAACCAGACCTTTAAGGCTAGATGGGACTACGAAAAAGATTGCTGAAAGCTTTGGAGTCGCCTTTGAAGGTGAGAAGGTAAAAGTAATTGCCAACGATTCCTTGAAAGTCATAGCGGAGAACCTTGTTGAGAATGCGGTTAAATACAGGAAAAAGGATGTTAGAGTTGAAGTCAGGAAGGAAGGGAAATTTGGAGTTCTCAAAGTTTCGGACAGAGGAAGTAGAGTTCAGGAGTAACAACAGGTGGCGGAATAGGACTGTGGCTTTTCATAGTTAAGGAGCTCGTGGAGCTTCTTGGCGGCGAGATCAGGTTTACAATAACAAACCGAGTGGGACGGTTTTCGAGGTCGCATTCAGGCTTGCCGAAATCAATATTCCTCAGTAATTTGCCAAATCAGGACTAAGTTCTGGGCTTTTTTGTCAGATATTTCTGTAGCTTGATCAGATTTTTGAAAACTAAGGCCAAATCGCTTGCACCGATGCCCTTTCAAAGGGAATATATATTTACGTATATACGGATAACATAAAAATTTTCTAACACATGAAGAGAGGCCGTTGGATTTTGCATTTGGTGAGGTGAATAATTTCCTGCCTTCAGGTAGCTCACCACTTTTTTATTCCAGCTCTGACAAATGTTCTTTCAGATTTTCCTAGGGGACTACCAGCATTCTTTTTCCTTGCGTTCTGAACTCTTGAAACAATTTCTGTGCTCAGGAATCCGACTCTTGTGAACGATTTTGCAACCGAAACTAGCGAGGCTCCGGTTGCGAGCGGGAGAAGATACGGGAACATGGTGTAGGCGAAAGTTGGAGCGAGGAAAGTTGCCAGAGGACCTGCAGTTGGTTGAAAGTCCGGCAATTATGAATGCCGCCACAGGACCGGCGATGCAGAGGCTTACAAGGATCGATATAAGGAACTGGCTCGCGCTTCTTGTGAGGGGGAAGAGATACAGCATTATGATGAAGGGGAGCATGAGCACTAGCCCCTTAATAAGGAAGAACCTAATCATTGCCGTAAGGTTCGAAAGGATCAGTCCGATTGCTAGGGCTCCGGCTTAGAATCCGAAGAAGCTAGAAATCGTACCAAGCAGGGCTCCTGCAGCAATTAAAGCGATTATTGATGCAAAAAATCCCGTAAAATCGATGTTCTGCATCGGTATTTCTGAAATTCGGTTGCATACGTTTGCGAAAACCTGGTAAAGGTACGGAGCGACCATAACGGATGAAAGGGCGATGGCAGTTTCCTTCAGCGTTTCGGGAGTGCTTTCATCCTTTTCTTCGCCTATGAAGCCTGAGATCATTCTCAGTGAAACAATTAGCCCAAGAATACCCATCGCAATTCCCGCTGTTGCGTTGTAGTATTTACAGTCATCGTTGCCATCGTTAAGATCGAATTCCGGAACTGTGTAATACCAGTTGGAGCCGCATAGCTGCAATCCCCGAAAGCGCTCTGCCGATCAGTTTTTCGCAATTCGGAATAATGGCTGCTCACGGAAATGGATCGATCAGCACAGGCGTTGCTACTGAACAAGAATGGTCGCCGTTGAAAGCCCTTGCCGTGATCACGTAGTTCTCCGACTGCTGGTAGCTGTGGTTCATAGTTAATTTCTGGCCATAGCTAATGGAATCGCTTACCGAGCTGCCGTCACCAAAATCAACGGTTAAACCGTAGCAATCTCGCCCGTATGTCATGCGGACGTTGAATGAGGCATTGAAACCCTCAATCTTCATTTTATCGATTGCATTCATGCAGAAGCCCGTTAGTAATGGGGTTACAACAGGGATAAAACCGGAATAGCGGATTTCATAAGGCTTGCAAAGAGGGCTAAGCTTGAAGTTGCTCTGGACTTTTATCCAGCAGAAAGAGAAGACTGAGAGATTTCAGAGACCTTGGCGTTTCTGAAATTTACTCATCGATTGAAATCGCCGATGAAGAACTCTTCGGATGTTCAAGCCATCTGAGAGTCTTGAGAATTGCTTGAAGCTTGCAAGGGAAATCATGAAACTGCAGAAGTTGCAAAGCTAGGGCTGGGAGAAAAAAGCGTTTTTTTCAATTTCGACTCGCTTATCAGATTGCATTTGACGTGAACTCCAAAAATCCCGAAAATGGCTGAAACTGGGAACAAGATAGAAAAAACAGCTCTCTTATTTTCAAAAATGAATATCTGTGCGATTATTGCAAAAGTGGCCAGAATTCTTCCATAGGTAGCTCTTTTCGATAAAATCTCCCTCTTTTACCTGCAGGAATAAGATCGCGAGCCCATGAGTTTGACGTTACCGTGTAAACATCTTCGCATAAGTAAAGTGAGTGTCTCGTGCCCTCCATCGATTAAAGAATTAAAGGCCATTCCCAAAAGGAGCAGTTTTGAAATAATGCTTGTAAATATCGATATCCTCTTTTTATTCCTCTTTTCCACAAACCTAGCGAAAAATCTGTGCGGTTGTTGTTAGGAAAGAAATTGAAGCGAGAAAGCTGATAAGTAAAGGGGAAGCTCCGACTGTGGCAAGTTATGAGCTCACAGCTGTCAGAGTTACCAGTGAATGCACGGTTTGAATAAAAGCTCCCTCAAGAACGAAACTCCTTATACTTTTGTTCAAATCGTGCGTTTCAATGTCTACACGCATCGCAAAAAATGTGTTCGGTTATAAAAATAATTCGGGAGACTAAAAAAGGGTCAGAGAACTTCGAAGTGAACTACTGTTACGAATTCGGAATCGTTCACATCGCCGTAAATCCTTTTGAGGGCATTCAAAAGTTCCTCTCTGCTTGAAAAGCCATCCGATTTTGCATCCTCATCGCTCAGTTCAGAAACCCTTTTGACAACTACCTTCTTTATCTTTGCCAGAGCAAAGGTTTTATTGTCAACCGTTAGCTCGACAGCTTTTCCTACGGGATAGCTTCTAATGCCTCTCCTTATCGTCGTCTTTTTAGCCCCGCTCAGAATCATGGGAACGAATTCCGGATCAAAGTTGATCCTTTCCATCACTCCAGCACTACAACCGCATTTGGATTTTTAACTCTAAGGTCTAGAGCTTCCATTGCGATGAACGCTATGCTATCCCCTTCTGGCCCCAGCTCTTTGAGCTCTATTTCGTGGCCTATCACTATGTCCACTGCACTGGGAGTGTTTGCAAAGACAACGACTTTTTCCTCTATCGCCGGACTCACGATTATGCCGCCGGTGAATATCTCCCTTAGTATTTCCACAACCATCTTTCCGCCCTTTTCGTGAACTTTCAAGAGCTTTGAAAACCTTTCCGGGCTTATAACGATTGCAAATGGGCCAGATGAAACCTTTGCCACTTCTCTCATTGCTTTCAGAAGCTCTTCTATACATTCATCGCTGCTTTCCCATTTTCCGAGCTTCATCTTTCTGCCGATCATGAATCCACTGATTATCTGCCTTTCCTCAGCCCTTACGAGCATCTCCGCAGCTCTTACTGCAATCGCTGGATCAAAACTTCCATCGCTCAGCTCCCTGAGCCCGATGAAGAACTTCTGCGTTATTAGGGGTATTGCCCTGTATTCCTGCCTTACAGCTCTCACCTCTCCATCTCCTTCGATTATGTCAACTCTATACGATTGCGCGGCAATCTTTGTCTTTGGCAGGAGATTGAAAAGCCTTCTGCTCCTGGCAATGCCTTCCATGAAGGCGTTAAGAATGACTGGGAAGTATCCCTGATCTCCGCCATCTAGGGCTGTTTTTATGCCTGTTTTTTCTTCAACTTCCTTAAATCCCTCTTTGAACTCCGAAACCTGTTCGGAGTCAAGATTCAGAAGTAAAGCAGTAAATTCGCCGACGTGTGTTTTTTCCTCTCTTGCAACATCCAGAAATATCTTCCTGCATTTCTCATCTGGGCTAAATCTTGCCATCTGCTCGTAGAGGCTTATTGCATCCAGCTCTGCTGCAATTGCCAAGCGAAGCGCTTCCATCAGTTCTTCCTTGCTGTATGGCTTATCTCTAACTACTAGGGTCGGATTAACTGCGAGCATATCTTTTTTTGTTTTAAAGATTTATAAAATTTTTCTTGTTGTGGGATCGCGATCAGTCTATTTTTCCCTTGAAAAGGACTCCGATTCTCTCAAGAACGTTCATGGCTTTTTCTAAGTCATCTACACGGAATATTATCAGCGCCTTATGCTTTTCAGANGTGAATGCNTAGACGTATTCGATGTTTATTCCTTCATCTCCAAGNGCCTTCGAAATTCTGTAAAGCTCCCCCGGCTTGTCTTCAACTTCAACTGCCAATACTTCGTTGATCGCAACCGTGAATCCTGCATCCTTAAGAGCCCTGTAGGCTTCTTCAGTCTTATCAACGATCATCCTGATTATTCCAAAATCNCCAGCGTCTGCAATCATGAAGGCTCTCAAATTCACTCCCTTTTCAAATAGAACTCCCGTTACAGAAGCAAGCCTTCCGGGCTTGTTCTCCACGAAGACGGATATCTGCTTTATCATAAAGACACCTCATATCTTTCTCCTATCGACGATTCTCTTCGCCTTTCCTTCAAATCTCTGCAGTGTTCCCGGATTGACAATTTCAACGTTTGCATGAACTCCAAGGACGCTTTTCAGCTTTTCCTCAACCTTTTTCCTCAAATTAATTATTTCTCCCGGCCTCTCTATTGAAACCTTTTCGTTCAGCTCGACCTGTATCGTCATAACATCAAGGTTTTCCACCCTATCGAGGATTATCATGTAATGCTCGCCAAGCTCGGGAATCTGCATCAGCACGTGCTCTATCTGGCTCGGAAAGACGTTCACTCCTCTGACTATTAGCATGTCATCGCTTCTGCCAAGAATCCTCATTATCCTCGGATGCGTTCTGCCGCAGTTGCACTTTTCAGTTTCCATTATGGTTATATCTCCTGTTCTCCACCTTATCAGTGGCATGGCTTCTTTGCTGAGCGTTGTTACAACAAGTTCTCCTCTCTCTCCTTCCCCAACGTTCTCTCCAGTCTTCGGATCTATTGTTTCTATGAGGAAGTGATCCGCCCAGATGTGTAATCCATTCCTCTCAACGCATTCTGTAAAAAGTGGACCACTGAGTTCAGAAGTTCCATATACGTCGTATGCAGTTATTCCCGTCTTTTCCTCTATTCTCCTCCTCGTCTCCTCGCTCCAGGGCTCTGCACCAAATATTCCCATTCTCAGCCTTGTGTCAGCTATGCTAACGCCCATTTTTTCAGCGTATTCCGCCATGTAGAGCATGTAAGAAGGTGTGCATGCTATTACTGTGACTCCAAGGTCTTTCATCAGTTCTATCTGCCTTGTTGTGTTTCCTGTGGAAATTGGCAAGGCTGTTGCCCCTATCTTTTCCACAGCGTAGTGAAATCCCAAGCCACCAGTAAAGAGCCCGTAACCATAGGCTATTTGAACTATATCCTCATGCGTCAACCCGCAGCTCACCAAGCCTCTGCAAAGGCTTTCAACCCATACCCTTATGTCGTTCTCTGTGTAGCCTACAAGAGTTGGCTTTCCAGTTGTGCCGCTTGAAGCGTGGAATCTGACTATCTGCGATATTGGAACTGCGAACATTCCAAAAGGATAGTTGTCCCTCAGATCCTGCTTATTCGTGAATGGCAGCTTTGGGAGATCTTCAAGGCTTTTTATGTCCGATGGATGCAGTCCGAGCTCTTTGAACTTTCTTCTGTAAAATGGGGAATAGCTGTATGCGTTGCTGACAAGGGCTCTAAGCTTTTTTTCTTGGATCTCCCTCAAATCCTCCACCGGCATCCTTTCTATGCTCGGGTTCCAGAACATCATTTCACCTCTTCTCTGCTGAGCGGTATTGGTAATAAAATCATCGATGCTCAGGCTTTTTTGCATACACGAAGATGTGATCCCTGTGATATGGCTCAAGCGAATCGTGGGCTATTATCGAATAGCTGTCCTCCAGCTCCTTCATAACTTTCGAAAAGACGACCTCTGGATTTGCTGTTGAATCTATGCTCTTTGCCTTCACCATCATCAAAATCCTTCCGCCGCTTTTGAGAAAGAAATCCGAATTGGATTTCAATATTTCCACCTGATTTCTCTGCGCTATATCCTGGTATATGAAGTCGACCTTCTCGACGATGCCACTGTAAAGCCAGGGCTTGCTTGCGTCAAAGAAGAGAGGTATTATGTTCTCCCTTTCCCTTGCAAGATCTAGAAGCTTTAGGAAGGGCTTGGCAGAATACTCTACTGCATATATTATTCCTCCATCGACTATGTCTGCCAGATGACTCAGAGTTGTTCCGCTTGCTGCGCCCAAATAAAGGACCTTCTCATCCCCTTTGAAATCCAAATTGTATCCCTTTAAAATCATTGCCGAAAGCTTGCTTCTCCATGGAACCCATTCCCTGTATCTCTCTCCATCCATAAAGATTATCCTTTCGCCGTAGTGGCTTCCGTATTTGCTCCTCGTTGCTGGAATTCCGTTTATTATCCTAACGTTCCTCATCTTTTCAGCTCCTCGTATCTTTTTCTCAAAGAGCCTAAAAGGCTTTCATCCAGCTCTCCCCTGAAGTAGTCGATTCTCGATGCTATTGAAATCTTTGTCGCTAAAAACCTGGCCATTTTTCCCCTCTTCTTTTTGGGTAAGCTCCTAACAAAGCTGTGGAGGAATATTATTCCATGCTTTGGAACCTTTGCATCCTTTCCCTTTTTCATCCTTGCCAGCGCCTTGTAAAGGCTCTTCTCCGCACCTGCTATCTGAATCTTGCTTGCAGAAGCAAAGGCAAGCTTTTTCAGACCTCCAAATTTTTCTATCAGCTTTGCTCCAATTTTTGCTCCGGTTATTTCAGTCAAATTTGGCGCAATTTTTCTCATCGTGTATTCTATCTCCCTCTCTATCTCAGATTTCAGGGATTCGAGCTCCCTTATAGATTTTCTGAAATTCTCTGCCATGTCCTCCTTTACGATTCTGAGATCCTCGTCCTTTTCCTTCACTATGTTGATCGCTTCTTCCACTCCTTCCAAAGCTTTCACAAGCGCTATCAAATACTTCTCATCGCTTCTAAGCTCATCATTTACCCTTTTCTCCGCAACCTCGATCGCAACCTTTCTTAGAATTCTGTAGTAATCCTTTCCAAGCGCTTTCAGGCCAATTTCTGAAACATTGAATGGAAGGGGGGAATCGTTTGAAGCAAGCTGAAAGCTTAAGCTGAAGTTCTCTGAAAGCTTCAGATCACCTTCAAGGGTTCCAAACCAGAGATTATACTTCAACTTCCGCACCCCTGTTTCTGGCTTTTGTGATCAGGGAATCGCATTCTATTCCTTTCTCTTCAAAATATCTTTCAGCTTCTCTTGCTTTTTCTCTTGCATTCGTGTCTGCAACTGTGTAAACAGTTGGTCCAGTAGAGCTCATTCCAAAGGGGAAGCTGTCAAGAAAGTCCTTGATCGTGCTTCCGTATCTCTCGACTTCGGCTTTTTTGAATCCTATCTGCTGGATTCTCCTTATGGCAGAAAGAAATGAATCCAAATCTTTTTCGGCAACCGAAGGAAGAAGCTTCATCAGAATTATGTGGCAGATCTCTCTCACTTCTTCTAATGGCACAGGACAAGTTCTTCTAAACAGCTCGATTTCGCTAATTCCATGTGCCCCGCTAATTCTTGGAATCACCAGTATGACTTTCCAGTCCGGAAATTCGAGCCTAGAGATCAGCGGGGCTGGGCTTGCTTTGCTGGCTGATGATGGCAGAAAATCTCTTTTTTCCTTCCAAGAATGCCCTCCATCGACTAAAAATCCTCCAAATTCAAAAGCTGAAATCCCAATTCCCGAGGTTCCTCCTCTTCCAACGATTTTCGCTATTTCCCTAACGCTTAGTCCAAGGCCGTAAATTTCAGAATAGGCCTTTCCAACTGCCAATGCAATCTGAGTCCCGCTTCCGAGACCAACATGAGCTCTGTAGTCTGACAGGACTTCTATATCTATCCCTTTTCCGAAAAAGTCCATCATTTTTCTTGCAGCATTTAGAAATCTCTCCCTGTTTTCCGATTCACATTTCAAAACTATTTCATCGCTTTCCGAAGCCCTTATCTTTACGTATGGCTCATCCAAAGTCAAACCCACGCCACCGTCGACTCTTCCAATGCTGGCGTTCATGTCTATGAGAGTTATGTGTATCCTCGACACGGTTCTTATTTGCATGAAAAAAGTCGAGAAAAAGATTAAAAGCTTTAGCTACATTGACCATGGAAGTCGAAGTAATAGAAAAGCTTTCTGAAATGCTTTCCGAAAGGGTTGTTGTAAGCGAGGAGGAGCTAAAAGTTAAGGCAATGCGTGCAGCTTTAATGGCACTCGAATTTAAAGCTTCGAATTTCAGCGAAGAGGATTTGAAGGAAGTTGTCTGCAGCTTTTTAGAATGCCCCATAACTGTTAAGAGCCTCCATTTTTCTGAAAGGGTTGAAATCAGCGGAATGAGCTTTTACCATCTCCACACAGCTAAGCCAACTAGAGATGACTTCCTGAAGGCCTACGAGGAATACATCAAAGCTAAGAGCTTTCTGGAAAACCTTGAAAAAATGGTGTCATCTATGGACAGATTCTTCGAAGGATACAGAGCAGAGGGATTCTTTCTGAGAATTTACTCGAACAGGAATCGCTACGCAGTATTTTTCACAACGATTAGCGATGCATTCGAAGATGCCGAAGTTCATGCAAGCCTTGCAGCGAAGTTCGAGGGGGAATACGTGGTTGCTGTAAAGGTTGAAGAAAAGCCGAACGATTTCATAAAGTTCTTCAGAACGCATTCGGAGAAATTTAAGAGGTCTGGAGTTAGAGTATGGGTTGTCAATCCATATGAAATGTCCATAAGTCCCTTTATAGGCTATCCGAGGGATTCGGGCTTGATTTCCAGATTCAGGGATCCGAAGTTCGCGACAAAGATTGCTTCGATTCTGAGGACAAAGGTTGAGGAAATAGATTAGCTTCTAAGATATTCCAGCGCTGTCTTTAGATCCGCATTCTCGTGCACTATCATGGCAATAGCTCTGGTCATCTTTGTCGGATTTTCAGCTTGGAATATGTTCCTTCCTATTGCAACACCGCTTGCACCAGCATCCATGGCCATTCTTACCATCTGCAAAAGCTCCTCAACATTGCTCATCTTAGGCCCTCCTGCGATCACTACTGGAACAGGACATCCTTCAACGACTTTTTTGAAGCTTTCAACGTCTCCCGTGAAATTCGTTTTCACTATGTCAGCTCCCAGTTCAGCTCCAACCCTTGCAGCAAGGGCTACAGCTTTTGGATCGAACTGGTTTATCTTCTCACCTCTAGGATACATCATCGCAAGCAAGGGCATTCCCCATTCTTGACAGATCTTGGAAATTTCTCCGAGGGTTTTCAGCTGCTCCGCTTCAGTTTTGCTTCCAATGTTTATGTGCACGCTCACTCCATCGGCGCCGAGCTTTATGGCCTCTTCTACCGTGCATACGAGGACTTTTTCGTTCGGATCTGGAGAAAACATCGTGGATGCGCTCAGATGAATTATAAGCCCGATATCCTTTCCGTATCCTCTATGTCCGTATGCAACGATCCCCTTATGGACAACAACTGCATTTGCCCCGCCTTCTGCCACTGCATTTATTGTCTTTGCAAGATTCTGCAACCCCTCTATTGGTCCCATGGAAACTCCGTGGTCCATTGGAACTATTACAGTGTGCTTCGTGTTCCTGTCGATTATCCTTTCGAGCCTTATCCTTTTACCGATCATGCTAGTTAGTTTCAAAGTAGCAATATAAATTTTTCCATCTGTAACTTCACCTTTAAACAAATTATTTAATTTTTAAATTACTTAATTTTTTATAGTAATACAAAAAGTTATTTAAAGTTGAAATGACAAAGAATGTGCTCAGAGAGTTATTTTCAAAGCTTGGAACGATCGAGGATCATCCCGAGATATTAAAGATTTACTGTTATGATTTCTCTACCATTCCGAGGATTTTTTCGGGATTCGTGAAAAAGCCTTTGATAGTTGTCCAGCCGAGGAGCGTTGATGAAGTTTTAGAGATATTAAAGATATGCGAAAGATTCGAAATACCGATCGTCGCAAGGGGGGCCGGAACGTCTGCCTATGGAGGAGCAGTTCCCCTGAAGAGTTGCGTGGTGGTGGATTTTAAAAAGATGTGTGGGTTCGAGCTTCTTGATGGGAAAGTGATAGCGCAAAGCGGTGCGATTTGGATGGAAATAGAGAGAGAGCTGAACAAGAAAGGTGAAGCTCTCAGAGTTTATCCCACGAGTGCCGAAGTTTCCACCGTAGGCGGCTGGATAGCTCAAGGTGGTTATGGAATTGGAAGCCTGAGATATGGAGGCATAGCGGACAATCTGGAATGGCTTGAAGTTGTTGACTTCGATGGTGCTAGAGTTGTGAAGGGAGATGAAATGAAATACTACGTTGGAACATTCGGCTGCCTTGGAATGATAACCAGAGCATGCATTAAGACCAGAAGGAATAAAGCCATTGCCTGCAAAGCAGTAGAGTGCAGATTTGAGGATGCCATTTCAAAGCTTGAAAACGGATACCATGCGGTGTTCAAGAATTCTAGATATCTCTATTTGGAAGGCTATGGTGCAAGGGATATCCTTTTGATCTGCTTCGAAGATGGAGAGGGCAACGAGATGGGAAAAATGATGTGGGATAGAAGACTCAGGCCTCTTAGGATCGCTGGCAGGGGAAAGAGGGTATTTTCGGAGGTTTTTTTACCATATGAAAGTGCGAAGAGGTTCTCGGAATATGCTGAAAGGCTTTCTGATGGCTTTGAAGCTGTATTCACAAATGAATGCGTCGTCTTTATCATGGCCTTTGGCAGTAGATATGGAAGCATGCTGAAGGCTTTAAAGCTTGTAAAGATAGCAGAAAAACTGGGCGGAAGCGTTTATGCAAAAGGAATGCTTTTTTCTAACAAATACAATAGAGATTTAATGGCTTACAAGAAAAAGGTTGATCCGAAGAATTTGCTAAACCCGGGAAAGATGGGCTGGAACGTTTTTTCCATTTCCCTTAGCCTTCTGGGGAAATTCCTATGGAGTGCATAAAGTGCGGTCTCTGCAACGTTTGTCCGGTTTTCAGAATTGAGAGACTTGAATCTGTCTCTCCAAGGGGAAAGATAATGCTCAGCAAAAACGTCGATGCCAGAATTGCAAGGGATTTCTTCAAGTGCAGTATCTGCGGCCTTTGCGAAATATTCTGTCCGATGAATTTAAAGCTCACAGATTTTTGGGAAAGGAAAAGGGAGGAGCTTTTTAAAAAAAATCTCGCCCCTCTGCCAATGCATAGAAAGCTTAGGGAAATAACTTTCAGGAACTTCAATCCCTACGGTGGTGAGCCTGAAAAAAGGGCTGAATGGCTTGAGTTCAGAGTTGATAAATCTAGAACTCTTTACTTCGCCGGCTGCACTGCAAGCTACAAGCTTCAGAACATAGCCAAAGCATCTTCAAGGGCTTTAAAAGANCTTGGAATAGATTTCACAGTTCTTGGANCCTTTGAATTCTGCTGCGGTTCCCCGTTTTTAAGAGTTGGCCAGAANGATCTGGGAAAGTTTCTTTTCGAGAAGAACATTCTCGCATGGGAGAGAGCTGGAATAGAGGAGATAATAACTTCCTGTCCGGGTTGCTACAAGACGATTTCTCAGGATTATCCAAAGTTTGCCAAGGAACTTGGATACAGCTTCGATTTCGAAGTAAAGCACATATCGGTGATTTTCTCCGAGCTGGCAAGCGGGGATCTTGGATTCTCTGCAACGTATCACGATCCCTGCCACCTCGGGAGGCATATGGGAATATACGATGAACCGAGGAATGCGATAAAAAAGTCAGGGATAAAGCTGATAGAAATGGAAAGGAGCAGAGAGCTCTCTCTTTGCTGCGGTGCCGGGGGAGGCTTGAGGAGTCAGTTCAGAGAAATATCCATGGCCATATGCGAGGAGAGGATAAATGAAATACTTTCCACGGGGACAAATGTTGTCATAACTTCCTGCCCATTTTGTGAATATAATTTTATAAAAACTGGAAAAGGAAGGATTAAAGTCTTCGACTTATCCGAGATAATAGAAATGACACTCTCTCGATGAACTTCTGCCTTTTTCCGTCGAATGCTGCGTTCAAAATTGCATCCTTTTCCGGAAATTCCAGATGGTTGATCACAATTCCTATCTGCTCTGCTGAATGAGCGTCGCTGCCGCCGATTCCCTTTTTTCCGTATT
>Ga0065719_106752_pt1 | contig 12632 bp, 12 predicted proteins | sample GBSCel85sediment_FD_59106 | JGI IMG/M metagenome (GOLD analysis project Ga0065719, IMG submission 59106) | Hot spring sediment microbial communities from Great Boiling Spring, Nevada - Cellulolytic enrichment CS 85C v3 (version 3) | ecosystem: Environmental > Aquatic > Thermal springs > Hot... | reverse complement strand
GGCGGTGAGGATGAGGAATGTGGAGGAGTTCTTCAGGCGGATGAGGCTTCAACCCCGCCCTGGTCAGCTCGAGGCGGCGCAAGAGCTAGCGCGGATGCTCAGCAACCCCGCGGTGGGCTTCGAGGCTCCCACGGGGTTCGGGAAGACTGTGACGGTGCTGGCAGCGCTGTGGTCTAGGGAGCTTCTCCCAGCAGTATGGCGGGTTCGCACGTACGCGGTGGCGAGGCACATCGCGGACGAGTGCGCACGGTGCGAGCAACGCTTCTTCATCGCGGGGGGTAGGGAGCGCACCTGCCCCCTCGCGCAGGAGTACGGGGCTGCGCTGCCGTGGTACTGCAGGTACAGGCGGCACGAATGCTCCTACTTCTCGAAGCTGCTCGAGCGCGCAAAGGAGGCGTACTCAGGCGGCATCACCGCGTTCTCGTACGAGGACTTGAGCGCGGAGAGAGGGTGCCCCTACTACCAGCAGCTGCTGGTGAAGGGCGTGGAGGTGTACATCGCCGCCTACAACATGGGCCTCGAGCTCCCGGCCGCCGTCGAGGTCGTAGACGAGGCGCACAATGCCGTCGAGGTCCGGTGCCTCCCCGAGTCAGAGGTCTGGGAGGCTCTCTCACCCATTATGGACGAGCTCCCCGAGAGCTTCGAGCCGAGTCACGTGGGAGAGCTCCTCGAGATGCAGTTGGCGCGTGCGCACGACCTGAAGCTCATGAAGAGGGTGGCAAGGGTGGCAAGCCTACTCAAAGGGGTGTGGGCGTGGAGGGAAGAAGGGGAGGTATGCGTGCTGCGTTTATACCGCCCGCGCGCAGCGCGCGTAGTCTTCGTCTCAGCCACCCTCACCCCTGTTGCGCACCTCTTCAATGTCCCAGTGGTATCTGTCCCGGTGCGCAAGCGCGAGGCGCTCGTCACAACGTGGTTGACGACGCGTTATGCAGACTTCGACGAGAAGATGGTAACGAGTTACAACAAGTTGATCTTCACGCTGAGGAAGTACTGCAGAAGGATCCTGCTCTTCGCGACGAAACGGGTTCTCTCGGCTCTAAGCTTCGACTACGGGGAGGAAGCCGTCGGAGAGTGGCTTACGCATGGTGGGGTTCTGGGGCTCCTAGCACGTGGTAGGCGCGCGGAGGGCGTGAACCTGGAGGCTGACTGCGTGGTTCTGGCTGGCGCAGCGTTCCTGCCACCTCACGTCAGGGTGCAGAAGGTGGGGCTCTCCCCCGAGGTGATTCCGGCAGTGACGGCTCTCCAGAACGTGGGGAGGGCTACCAGGGCGCCTGACGCGTGTGTGCGCGTGGTTCTTGCGGACGAGAGATTCGCGAGAATCCCCTTGCTCAGGGAGCACTTCGAGCTGCGCGAGGTACACAGCCTCAAGGAGCTTCAGGGAGCATTACACCAGCGCGACATCAAGCCCCCCTGCTAGGCCTGTATGCGCCACCAGTCTTTCTGCTATCTCTTGATAGCTTCCAGAGAGTTGAGGATGCGGACAAAGGGGCAAGGAGGGGGTTGTCTTTCTACTATCTCTTGATTGCTCCTACCTGGGCTGCAGTCGAGGTCGCGGTAGGGGTGCCTTTCCACTGCGCGCGCATGCTAGAGTTCTAGTACGTGTACGATAGGTGAGCATCCATCCTTGGAGACAACGACTGTGTCTTCGTGCTGGGATACATAACCGCCAGATACCTCGACGAGGCGGGGGTAGTGATATACTCTCCTGGCTTGTACGAGCCTCTGCAGGTCGCGGAGGGAGAAGCCCTCCCTGTGGAGCCAGCGCTCGGAGAACGGCAGGCCTTTATATCTCCTCCACAGCTCCTCCAGGAGTGTGTTCAGATCGCTATCCCCGGGAATCCTCTTAACAGATACCACGCGGTATATATGGCTTGGACCTCTCTCCACAACTACGCCCTTACCTGTCGTGGCGAAGGGCTCGATTGCATAAACCTCTCCTGTGAGCATTCTTACAGTCGAGTACTCCAGTGCTGGGACGTTCGGCACAGACTTACCAGCGTGCAAGTTGTATCTCTCGATCTTGTGCCCTGTTAGGTTTTTCACAGGGTTGTAGCCCGAGCTTCTTATGCTTGTCTCTATAGCTCGGGCAACCTCGTTCACAGGGACTGCGTGGCGTACTCTTTGCAAGGCTGAGGCTAGTGCATCACGGGAAGCCCTGACGAGATTTTCCCATTGCTTGCTGAGCGCTATGGAGACAGCAGCGTCTGCGATGAAACCATCCACGTGGACTCCCACGTCCACCTTGACCAGAGAGCCAGGGGGGATACGTGCCTCATCGTCAGCCCTTGGAGAGTAGTGAGCCGCGATGTCGTTTACTGAGATGTTAACGGGGAAGGCTGGCGCAGCGCCCTGTGATAACACGAAGTTCTCTATCCTCTCTGCTATTTCCAGGAGGAGCTCGCCCTCCCGCACTATGTCCAACGCTAGCTTCAAAGCCCCGTAGGCGATTTTTCCAGCTCTCCCAAGCTCTCCTGGAAGAGTCACGGGGTTCGTGGGCAACCTCACCTATTTATGCATACACGGGAATTTCAACGTGGTGGAGAGTGGTCTTCGACTACGAGAGGGCTAAGAGGGCCCAGATAGAGTTGTCGAAACATGTCAGAGAGGTAGACGAGATAGAGTACCCCGTACGGTATGCAGCAGGAGTTGATGTGTCGTTCAAGGGTAGCCTGGCCATAGGTGCGGCGGTTGTTGTGGAATACCCGTCTCTCAGGGTGGTTGAGGAGAGGATTGCCTTCACGAAGGTAGAAATTCCATACGTTCCGACATTCCTAGCTTTCAGAGAGGTGCCCCCGGCGCTTAGAGCCCTGAAAATGCTGGGGACGAACTACCAGGTGCTGTTCGTTGACGGGAACGGACGCTTGCACCCGCGTAAGGCAGGGTTCGCGTGCCACCTCGGAGTTCTAGTGGATAAGCCCACAATCGGAGTTGCGAAGAAGCTTCTACTGGGCGTGCTCAGGTGGGTGGACGAGAGCGAGGCCGAGGTGGTTGTAGACGGTGAGGTTCTGGGGTACGCGGTTAAGCTCTCAGGTAAGGTCTTTTACGTCAGCGTAGGTCACAAGCTGACTCTGCGGACCGCGGTGAGCCTCGTGAAGGCCTTCTCGAGAAGGGGGACCTCTCTGCCCGAACCCCTGCGCGCCGCGCATTCACTAAGCGTGAGGGGAAGGAGTAGTTTAGCGTGACGAGATTGTGCGAAGCACTCGAGCTTTTACAATGGATGAGGAGTACCCCTCTAGTTTCTCGTTCAGAACAAGAACCTCGGCGTTCAAGCCGAGCTCTTCGAGATGCCTCCTGATCTTCTCCTCCAACCACCCCTGGTCGTGCCCCAGCAGCACTATTTCCGGTCTGATCTTCGCGAGGTATGAGCGGAAGTCGGGAGGATACATGCCAGGAAAGGCTCTGTACACAGGCTTCAGGCTTTGCACCAGCTGAAGCCTCTCTTGCTCGTTGAACACGGGATAAGAGTCCTTGCTCTCCCTGACCGTTTCATCGCTCGCCACGACAACGTGCAGCAAGCCTAGGGAGGAGGCCTTCGTTAGGAAGTATATGTGTCCCGGGTGTATTATGTCAAAGACTCCTCCTACAAGCACCCTTCTAGGTCTTTCCTTCTGGTCTGGCCAGCTGAAATCCAGAATCCCGCCTATGCGAAGCGCGTCCAGCAGACCTTCTGCGTAGGATACGCAGGCAAGCGCAGTTAGACAGTCCCCCTTCTGCAGGTACCATTCAGCGTCGAAAAGGTACCTGGACGCATAGTCCATCAGTGTAGAGACGAGATAATCAGACTTCGACTTCTCGTGCTCTGCCACTTTCTGCAGTACGAACCTCACATTTCTAGCGTACTTGAGAACTTTCTCCTCACATGCTCGTTCCACTTCAGCATCACCTCAAGGGGGGCCCCGTGTACGTGGTGCAGGTACTCTATTTCTGTTGCGTGTAGTAAACCAGGGATAACCAGCGAGAAGGGGGGTTGGCCGAAGCTCCTCCGCGCTGCCTCGCCGAGCGTGCACACTGCTACCTCCTGATCGGGTGCTGTTGCACGAGCAACCACTATGACAAGAGAGTTTTCACTTAGCGAACCCCCGGAAGTCATATTCTCCAGCCTCAAAAGAAGCTGGGCGGCGTAGCCCGGATCCATGTATCTCTTCTCCTCTGCTCTTATGTCCAGGAGCACCAGTGTGTGAAGACCCCTGCTCAGGTTGCTTCTAATCGCGAAGTATGTAGAAAACGGGAAGAACCCTCTTTCTTCGTCGGGAAAGACCAGAGTCACTACCCTGCCGAAGCGGTATATGTGCAAACCCGTTGCGCAGATTATACCATCGATCACGGAAGCTGAGGGGAGTATAAGGAATGGCACCCCCCTTTTCCTTGCCTCGAGAACTATGGCTGAATGCGTAGTGGCAATCAGAGGGTTACCCACTGTCAGGAGCACAACAAGCTTCTCATGCGCTTCGGCGAGTAGCTCTTGAGCTGAGCGGTCTTCGAGGTCTTCTCGTTTTACCTCCTTGACCTTCTTCCCTACGAGCGCCTCTATGACCTCTTTGTTGAGGGAGGGAGCTAAGCTCGTGTAGCTCTCAAAGTAGACGACCTCGGCCTTCTTGAGGAGATCTAAAACTCCCAGTGGTATATCCCTAATGCTATAGAGCCCCAGCCCAGCTATAACCAGCATCGCATATCAGCATTGAACATTACTTCTTCACAGGCAGCTTTAAGCCGAGCTTCTTGACAAGCTCTTTGTATCGGTTTCTCACGGTAACCTCGGTGACTTTAGCGGCTCTTGCTACCTCCTTTTGGGTCCTAATCTCACCATTCTGGAGTGCTGCAATGTAGATGGCAGCGGCCGCCAGGCCCGCCGGATCCTTACCTGCGGTCAGGCCAGCTGCTCTAGCTTGCTCCAGAATCTCAATAGCCCTTTTGATTGTCTGGCCAGAGAGCCTGAGGTACGAGCCGATCCGAGGGACAAAGTCCGCGGCATTAGGCAGTGGTACTCTGATCGAGGCTTCACGCAGGAGTAGCCTGTAGCACCTGGCCACGTCCTTTCTTCCAGCTCTAGTGTACATGGCGATCTCATCTAGGGTCCTAGGCAGTCTGAGCTCCCTGCATGCTGCGTATACGGCAGCAGCCATCACAGACTCGATGGACCTACCTCTGACAAGGTTGCTCTCCAGCGCCTTCTTGTATATCTCGAGCGCTCTATCAAGAACGGGCTTGGGTAGTCCCAGTTGGGCTCCCAGTCTCTCTAGCTCTATCACCGCCTGTGCAAGGTTCCTCTCGATAGAGCTTTGAGCCCTTGCGCGCACCTGCCACTTCCGCAATCTCAGCATCTCGAGCTTTCTTCTAAGGCTTATCTCGCGTCCTGCTGCGTCACGTCCACCCCAATCTATATCTGTGACTAGGCTCTCGTATACCGTACCGCGAGATAGGAGCTCCCACTCTGCTCCTGCGCTCTCTCTCCTCTGGTGTAAAGGCACGCCACTCTGCTCCTAGGTCTATTTCTCTCTCACTCATCACGTAGCCGCACTCAGCACAGATAACCTCTCCTCTACTAGGATCGTAGACCAGCTTTGTACTACCACACTGTGGGCATTTCAGCTCTGCAGCATCCTCTCTTGCTTGGTAGTCCGGGAAGTTTCTCCTAAACATGCATACCACCCCGAAACTTTCTTAAACCCACCTCTAAAGTAACTGCGTATCGTTTTTAAACCTTTCTTTAAGAGAGGTTCTCTTCACCGCGCGCTTAAAGAAGCTTTCGCAACTGAGTAAACATAGATTCCGAGAGCTCTAGCTTTTTTCTTCATTTTACGGTCGGCTGTAATTACTACTCTACCCCCCTTGCTGGCTACTGTCAGAATCACATCATCCACAGGAGCTGAGATCTCTCCTGTATCGATAATCTCAATGATAGAGCTGTGCTTCCTCCTCTCAACCTCTATCACTTCAAGAGCCGCACGCGCAACTTTCGAGCGCAATCCACCACCTTTTGCCAAAGTATCGAGCTCATTTATCACAGAGCTAGGTATAACTATCTTGCAGATGCTCTCCGGCACCGAGAGCACTAGCTCCAGAAGGTCGACTCTCCTTTCCACCGCGAACATTATAGCGCTTGTATCTAGAACAGCTTCGAGACATACTTCCTCCGAATTTCTGCCCATGGATGTAAATACACGAGAACCACTGTATGATTAAGTCTTTCTCAGTGAGCCGTCAGGTTCCTTCCGCTGTGTGCGTTGACACAGAATGCAATCTAGACAACCCCCAGCCAGGACAGGATAAATGCAAGCGCGTGTAGGCGCGTTAAGCATTTTTTAATCTTCAATTTACAGCGCACAATACCTGCGTAGTGTCATGTAACAACATTTTTTGCCCTAGATTCAAGCAGAATCGAAGAACAGTATGAGGAGGGGGCTGGGTGGGCGTAGGCGCCGCGTGGTCATACTGGGCGCTGGTGGGAGAGACTTTCACAANTTTAACGTCCTCTTCAGAGATAATCCCGAGTACGAGGTTGTAGCTTTCGCTGTTACGCAGATACCGAATATCGACAATAGGGTGTACCCTCCTGAACTGGCAGGCCCTCTTTATCCTGGAGGTGTACCCATACTCTCGGCTAAGAACCTTGAGAAAATAATATCCGAGAACTGTGTTGAAGAGGTTTACCTTTCGTACAGTGATCTCACGTGCGAGGAGCTAGCTGAGGTAGCTAACAAAGTAGTCTCGGCCGGGGCCAACCTCGTTGTGCCCAGTCCCCTGAGAACTATGCTGAAGTCCAGCAAACCTGTAATAGCAGTGACAGCCTCTAGAACCGGAGCTGGGAAGAGCACTGTCTCAAGGTATGTAGCGAGGGTGCTCAGAGAGCATGGAGTGAGGTATGTAGTGATCAGGCACCCTATGCCGTACGGCGATCTTAAGGCATCCGTNGTTCAGCGTTTCTCCTCCTATGAGGATCTGGATCGCCACAACTGCACAATAGAGGAAAGAGAAGAGTATGAACCTCACGTAGCAATGGGTAATACGGTGTACGCAGGTGTGGATTATGGGCTTGTGCTGAGAGAGGCTGAGAAGGAGGCCGACGTGATCATATGGGATGGAGGCAACAATGACCTGCCGTTCGTTAAACCCGACCTGCACATAACGGTTGTAGACCCTACGAGGCCTCGAGATGTTTTCTCATCGTTTCCTGGGGCTGTAAATGTCGTGCTTGCTGATATACTAGTAGTGAACAAGGTGAATATCGCGCGAGAAGATGACGTTAGATTCCTGGAGTCTACCTTGAGAAGGGTAAACCCGAGGGCTAAGATAGTGAAAGCAGCCTCTGTGCTGAGGGTCGACAGGCCGAATCTTATCCGCGGTAAGAGAGTAGTTGTGGTAGAGGACGGACCCACTGTGACTCACGGCTCGCTGAGCCACGCAGCCGGGTACCAGGCTGCTGTGGAGTACGGTGCCAGTGAGATAGTCGATCCTCGACCCTACGCAGTTGGAGATATAAGCGAGGTCTACGAGAAATACCCCTGGATCGGAAAAGTTGTTCCAGCGCTTGGCTACGGCGCGAAGCAGATGAGAGATCTAGAGGAGACTCTGAACAGAGTACCTGCAGAAACTATAGTCATGGGAACCCCCTCCGACCTCTCNCGGTTCTTAAGGTCTCAACAAGCCTGTTGCTCGCGTGTTTTTCGAGCTGCAGGAGCTCTCCGGCAACGAGCTTACTCAAGCAATAGTAGAGTTCCTGAGGAGCTTCGGGAAAGCTAGCGCCTGAGCACGCACAAATGGTTTATAGCCTGGCTCCCAGCAGCATTTAGGGGTGGAGTAGTCCGGGGGTTAACCTTGGTTTCTGAGGGAGGCAAGCTGCTAGTACTATGTGTAGACAGGGATAATGATGTGGGAGTAGTGCTAGGCGTGAAGACACCCATCGTGGGCGAGGATGAGCTCCTGAAGGTGGCGACGGAGTACGCTCTCAGGAGGCCGGATGACTCGGATGCAAACGCTATCTTTGCGGCTATTCAGACATACCGGGAGCTTGTCTCGTCCGGCTATGCTGGCCGCTGTGAAGTAGCGCTTCTAGCTGGTCTTGAAGGCGAGGGCGTGCAAGCCGATATGAAAATACTAGAGGAGCTGGATCTCGTCATCAGGGGGAACGGTTACACGGGGGCGATACTCGTCTCAGACGGGCCTACCGATGAAGCGGTTGCTCCGCTCATCCAGTCCAGGCTTCCGCTGATCTCTATCAGAAGGGTTATAGTGCAGCAGTCGCGAGGTGTCGAGGAAACATTCGTCCTAGTAGTTAACTACGCCAAGAAGCTCATTGCTGAGGAGAAGTACAGAAAGTACTCCATGGGCATGACGGGGGTCTTCGTAGCCATATACAGCGTCCTCATGGCTCTCCTCCCACAGTTCGCTTGGACTCTTCTGCTAGTAGCCCTTGGGGCGTTTATGGCGATCAAGGGCTACGGCATCGATAAAAAGATAGGGCAGATTTACAGGAGCGGACCAGTCAGGTTCTCATCGTTTGTGATCGCCCTGCTACTATTTTTCCTGGGCCTTCTGCAGGGCTTAGCGGGGGCCATGCAGGCTCAGAGCATTAGTGTATCCCTGATTTCGCTTTTTCTCCTGGCCTCGGTGGGGGGGCAGCTGGTAGTAGTAGATTTATTCGTTCTCAGCGTAGTCCTGTTCCTGATAGGTGAGATGCTCGATAAGCTCGTTCTCGGGGAGCCTCTTAGGTTCTATCAGGCAGTGATGGTGGCGGCACTTCTTATCTCGAGGCAGATGGTGGTTGAGATGGCCAAGTACATAGCGGGCAGTGCCAACATTCAGGCGGTGCTCACGTGGTCCTTCATAGTGATGATGGCGGTTGTTCTAGTGGCGGCTGTGAGATACATGGAGACAGGGTTTTCAGGTTCGCGCAGCGCCTAAAGGATCATGGCAACATTCTACCTGGGAGTATCCCGCTGCCTTGATGCTTGTGCGCTTGACGAAGTGGCGAGGCTGGTAGAGGAGTACTGCGGCTGTAGTCTCACCGGAGTGTATGGAGAGTTCCTCAGAGTCTCCTGCGAGTCCGAAGAGGAAGCAGTGGCGTGCGCACTCAGAGCGGACTGCGTTAGGGAGGTCATTAGGGAGGTTGGAACACTGCCCTGGGACGACTTGGGCAAGCAGTTTCCTCTCGAGAAACTTTCCGAGATTTTTTCTAAAGTAGCCTCTCCCCTGCGGGGAGACCGGAGCTCGCTGAAGCTGTGTGTAGAGTTTTACGATCCCCAGAGTAGGCTGTGTGCGCACCTGCGAGAGAGCATAAGTAATGCTCTTCTTGAAGCGCTCAGGCAGGATGGTATTCATGTTGTTCCCTCGAGATCCCTGCCCGACCTGATTGTCTGGATAGGGGTGCTGGACAGTGTTACCTTAGGACTTAAGCTCCAGACCGTGAGAGGCGATAGATTCGAGCCCCGAGCTCCTGGGAAGAGAGTTTACGAGCGACCTTTTGCNCTGAAGGCCGAGCTCGCCCGACTCCTGGTGAACCTCTCTTCACCGCTGCTCAAGGGCCCCCTCCTTGATCCCTTCTGCGGAACAGGGAGTGTCTTAATTGAGGCTGCGCTCGAAGGAATCTATGCTGTAGGTGTGGACATTAACTATGATAACGTACGGGGAGCGAGGCGTAATGCGCTCCAGCTGGGGGTCTACCACGGCCTGGACATAATTCTTTCCGACTCTGTTCTTATGCCCTTCAGAAGCGGTGCGTTTGAGGCCGCGGCTTTTGACCCTCCCTACGGCAGGGCCGCCTCTAGCGCGCGGAGGAGCCCTGCTCTTGTACTAGCTCAGGTGCTCAGCGAACTGAAACGTGTTTTGAAAAATAAAGGCAGGGCCGCCTTCCTAGCTCCCAGTAGCGGGGACTATGCTTTCCTCGGAGACCTGGCTATCAGGATCTGCTCGATTTACGTGCACAGCTCGCTCACGCGCGAAGTATGGCTATTCACAGTAGGTGTGGGAGACGAATGACCTGCGACAAAGTCACGATATACTTCTGGGGCGTTGGCGCTACCAGGCCCTTTGCGGAGCGGGAACTACCATGCATAATCATCAACTCTTGCAGCAGTATGGTTCTGCTGGATGCGGGCGAGGGGTGTCAGAAGGCCTTTGAGTACTTCGGTCTGGGTTTGAACAAGAAGCTTGTTGTTCTAATATCCCACCTTCACGGTGATCACTATCTGGGCTTACCTCCTTTGCTGCACACGTTGTCTCTCTTTGGAAGAAGTGAGAAGTTGATGGTCATAGGACCACCGCATCTACATGAGATGCTGCGGCCTCACGTCATGCGGTACTCTTTTCCTTTGACGTTCACGGAGCTATGGGGTTCTCAGGGCTCGATCGATCTGAGGCATCAGGTGGGCTTCATCCTGTCGTACGTCGCAGCTCCGCATATACCATTCTCGTACTCCTTTATCATCAAGTATCCCGACGTGCAGCACTTAGATTCAACGAAGCTTGATAAAGCCGGTGTGCCCCGCGAAGTACGTCGAGTGCTACTTGAACGGGGACGTGTAGTCGTAGACGGCAAGGAGCTCAGACTGGAGAACTTTCTAAGAGGCGTGGATCCCGGACCGGTCATAGCTTACAGCGGTGATACTTTGCCGAGTGCGACCTTCATCGCTAAATCGAAAGGTGCCGACGTGATCATACACGAGGCAACGTTCTCCGAAACTGAGGAGAAGGCAGACGCTATAGCCCACTCTTCACCGAGGGATGCTGCAGAGGTCGCGCTCAAGGCAAAGGCTAAGCTTCTCGTGATCACGCATTTCAGTGCTAGGTACAGAGATCCTGAAGTTCTTGTAGGTGAAGCCCAGAGGATATTCCCTAGGACTATTTACGCCTTCAAAGGTCTAGTGCTCCAGCTGAGCAGCAAAATCCCGAGGAGCATTACCCTCAACAGGTTCGAGAGGTTTCAACAAGGCTGATTTTCTTCCTCTACAGGCACACCTTGCTTTGTCTTTGGTGCAAGCCAGTTTAAGAACTTCTGAGGGTCGCAGCCTTCCAGGAATACTATAACGGTGATGGCCCCCATAGGACTTTCCCCAAACTCTGTAGAGCAGAAACTAGCCTTGCCCGCATAGGCTGCTTGTTTGTTAAGGTAAAACTTTACTCCTCTCTCCCAGAGACCTCTCTCAATCGAAGCCCTTGCGGCATCAAGAACTCTCTGAGATCTCAGTAGCGTCCTGAGTTTCTCTAGAGGTTTCAGCGAGTCGAATATCCATGTCACCACGCTATAGTTCTCGTGAGGTTCCTTGCTCTCGAGGGGCTTCGTCTCCGCGATATCTATCACGTTAGAAACAGCCTTAAGGACGCGGAGGTTGTCCTCGGTGGGGAAGATGTATGTGCGCACCTCAAGCCTTGGCATTCTCTCCCGTATTCAGTAGTCTCGATAAGATTTTTACTGCTTCCTCCACGAATTCTTCGAGCGGCTTCTCCTCGTTAATTAACAGTATGTCGGCGAGCGCTATGACCGACCCCAACCCCATGCTTAGCTCCCTCAGGTCTCGGCGCACGAACTCCTCCCAGTTGTGCGGGTCGTCGCTCCTGCCACGGCGAGCTAATCTCGAGAATCTAGTCTTCGGAGATGCATGTACAGCAACCAGATAGCACCTAGTCGCGTGTCTTTTGAAAAAATTAACCTCCTCAAGACTCCTGACCCCCTCTATTACAACAGGTGTACTCTTGTAGACCGTACACGCCTTGTGAAGGGTTAAGCGCGCCACGATCTCCGCCCCGTACTTTGCTCGGATGCTGATTGCTATATCTCCAAGGGACTCGTCGGTGGCCTGCCTACCCAGTTCCGCAGCTATTTCTCTGATAGCATCACCCATACGCACTACGCCGTAACCTACCTTCCGCGCAGCTTCTGAGACAACACTCTTACCCGATCCCGGCATTCCCGTCACGAGCACTACTAATGGGAGAGTACACTCCTTCAGGCTCTCCAGCCTTATCATCCGGGGTAGAGGTAGAAAGAGAAAATAAGAGTATTTTCTTGAAGGTTTTAGAATTTAAAAAGTTTTTAATCGAACTCGGATGTTTTTTCTTCCTCCTCCTTCTTCTCCTTCTTTTCCTTCTCCTTCTCTTCGAGTCTTGAAGCTGCGATTATGTCGTCAATCCTCAGGATCATCGTCGCAGCCTCGGTTGCGATCTTGATTGCGTGCTCCTTCACTATAGCGGGCTCGAAGACGCCTAGAGCGAGCATATCTGCTATCTCACCGGAGAACACATCCACGCCATACGACCACTTCGCTGGGTCTTCGTGCGCAGCTCTCAAGTCAGCCATGATGTCGATCGGGTCTAGACCCGCGTTTTCAGCCAGGGTTCTCGGGATACCTTCGATGGCATTGGCGAATGCCTCTATAGCCAGCTGCTCTCTTCCTCCAACCTCCGTCGCGAACTTCCTAAGCTCCTTCGCTATCTCCGCCTCGATCGCGCCGCCGCCCGGCACGATGTAGGGCTTCTTCAGGGTGTCTGCGACAGCGTACAGGGCGTCCTTCAAGGACCTCTCGGCCTCGTCGACGGCTCTTTCGAATCCGCCTCTGATGAGTATGGTGACGCTCTTGGGGTTGGGGCACCCCTCGACGAAGACCATCTTCTCGTCAGCTACCTTCCTCTCCTCCACT
>Ga0065719_100338_pt1 | contig 12637 bp, 11 predicted proteins | sample GBSCel85sediment_FD_59106 | JGI IMG/M metagenome (GOLD analysis project Ga0065719, IMG submission 59106) | Hot spring sediment microbial communities from Great Boiling Spring, Nevada - Cellulolytic enrichment CS 85C v3 (version 3) | ecosystem: Environmental > Aquatic > Thermal springs > Hot... | reverse complement strand
AGGTTTACCCTTAGATACATTAGGATTAATGTATTACTAAGCTGAGTCAAACTCTCTTTAACAACCAATAACAAACCAAGTATTAGTGTGTCTTTACCTACATAGCTTTTAACTAGAGTTTCTATAGCATGTTCATAGTCCGCAGACCGTAACGAAGACTCAAATTGCTTCAAAACCTCATTAACTACATTGATAGGCAGCCTTAACGTTGTATGTAGTCTGCGAAGAACATACTCAATTTCTTTACCCCCTCTGCCTTATCTCCTCAACTAGCTCTTCCTGCTTACTGAACACATCAATTTCATGAGGCCTCAATTTGTATGGCAGTACCCTCCTTATAACAGCAACTTCTCCAGNCGTTATGAAGACTTCATAAAACTTTTTAACAACATAGATAAACCAAATATCCAATGGAATGCCCATTCATGGAAAAAGGGCTGGCTTATACTTATCAGCTGTTCGGCTTTTTCACATCTCTAAAAGGTATACAGGTTTTGTAAATGTTATTGAGCGAGGCTCAACATTTCCATTAGGAGCAATAATTTGTGTCACTTGTATGATTCCAGGCTTTTCAATGACTTTCAATATCTCTTTGAAGTACTCCCAAGCTAATTCAGCATAGCCTTTTTCTCTAAGCACTATATTAAGTCCTTCAAACAGGCCTTCAGAACCCCAAATGCTCTTGTTTCCTACAGGAATTGGTGCTCCGTAACATACGTTATACTTTGTTGAATAGTGATAGCAGTTGACAGGATTCCAGCCATATTTAGCTGAAAGTATTAGGTACACCTCTTCTATCAACTTAAACAGTGTTGATGGATCAGGTGTTATCAGGGTTCTTGAGATGAGTTTCTGGGTTGCCTCAGCTGATAGCTTCTTAGGGCTTATCCTAGTTATGCTACCTCTATATTCGCTAAGCTCCTTTTCGCTTAAGCCTAGAGCACTTACTATTTCATCGAGCTCCTCAATACGTAACTTGCTGTTTATGAACACTAAGTAAGGGTATACATCTATGTTTCCCTTCTTTCCCTTATAGGCTTTCCAAATCTGTTTAGAAAGACTTGCGGCTTGCTCAATTTCAGTTTGAGGTTTTGTAATTGGGTACTTACCTACAGCAACAGTTATGTAACAAGGTCTCTCTCCTGCTCTTTTCTTTCCACCCATAGGCAAAATTATCAGTACATCGCCATTTTTAATAATTTCCCAGTACTTCTCTGATCCACCCAGAGGAATGCCCCACAAATGTACACGCCCAGCCAAATCCACAGCTTCATCAGGAACCCTAATACCTAATACAAGCTCCACAAGGATCCTGTCAACACCATTAATAACGCTAGCCCTTATATTTGACTCTAATCCACGAACAATGAAAACACTAGTACTAGGCATTTTGCGTCTCCTCACTTCAATAAATTAAAAGTTAAAGAGTGTTATTGCATTATAGGCACGTAGGCAAATCCTTACTTGCAGACACAGGTGTTCACTCCGTTATTCCAAGTATTTTCAGCACTTCTTTAACTTCACTATCTTCTTCAGAAGGTTGCAGACATGCCATTAACTCCCCCTTATGTAGAGGTAAAAGGCTACAAGGCGTCCCCACTCGTCAACTCTATTCCTAGCTATAATCTTACGCCTTAGCTTAATAGAGTACTTGGCAAATAAGAGGTTTGCACTAGGATCTAGTTGTTTTCTATATGGAACATCGCTAGGTATAACATGTAAAACCAGTATTCCTGCAATGGTAAGNTTTTCTTTATCTATCTTCACGCCCTCGTTTAAGTACTTAGTCAAAGGCTCTATATTAGCAGCAGTTAATGTTTGCTTAGATATGCAGTAGAGTATCAAGTTCTTCCCACCTACACTAACTACAAATGCATTTTTCTCAGACTTTGCTAAAGGTCCCAAGAACACAATGTTAAATTTAGACCCATGCCTTTCCCATATGTAAAATAATATTTCCCTAATTATCATAGGGGCCCTAAGTGGGTGAAATGGTAAGAGCTCTTCAATAGCCTTTCGTCTCAAGTAAGTTTTCCTATCACCATATTCCTGAACAAGTACTGCATCAATTTCCCTAATACTCTTAGCACTTCCCTTTTCTAGCAGTTCGTGAGCTAATGTACAGATGTGCCTTTGAACGCCTCTAGAAATCCTTGCAATTTCCCCTATTGCATCAAGTTTGAATGGGTATGAAGGATTAGTTTTAAGCACTTTTTCAAGACTATATTTCCTTACTAGCTCAAAGTCTCGAGCTTTCTCAAGGTATCTAGTGATGAATTCCTTATCTCGTATTCGTTCAGCTCTCTAAGCCATATAGTATCAATACCTGATACAGAAGGCCACTTGGATACAAAGTCCTTCCACAAGAGGTCGATCATTGATATACCAAGAGCATATCTCTTCCCAACCATAGCGGATAGCTTTCCTCTGAGAACCTCAGCCAGCTGGCCTAGTAGAGATGGGTTGTTCATAGCATTTCTATAAGCCTCTTCTAACTGATCTATTGCAATATAGATTATCATTCCCTGGTTAACTAATTCCTTTACTCTTAGCCTTATAGCTTCTACCACATCGGTGACCTGTGCACGTTTAGGAATAGAGGCATTCAATTCATTAGCGATTCTTGAGCAAGATCCTCTACATTTGTTGGAGCCTTAATGTAGGCAAACTTAATCTTATCAATACTGTAAAGCTGGCGTAATAGCTTGTAGAAGTAAATTAGGAAGAGGGATTTGCCCGTGCCCCAAGGACCTACAACTGCAAAGCTAATAGAGGAAACATCAATTTCCTTAGCATAGTTATATAATCGCTGCNTCTCAAGATCGAAGAGAATTATCTCGAGTTTTTCAGGGTTCTCACGGTATTGCTCAGCTTCACCGCGAGGAAAAGGATTAAACTTTAATCCATAGGGTTCTAACAATTCAAATACACCAAGTAGATTATTGCTATAGTANAGAACAATAATTTTTAGAATATCTNCTCAATCAACATTATTTATGAAAGCCTTTGCATAGGTTAATATCTGTACTACTTTATAGAATACTTAATACAAGCTACTAGTGGAAGTTTCGAAGAAGTGTTAAAGATATATTCTCAGCTCTTGATGCTAGTTTATAAGGTGTGAGGCTCTTAAAATGACGTCATTTAGGGCTCTTATTAGGTTCTGGGGTAGGAAACCTTATGAAGTTGTCCAGGAGTTTTTAGATTCTTCAGATTTCGTGGTGGTTGATCCTTTTGGTGGTTCTGGTGCCATTGCTTTAGCCGCTCTTGAAATGGGCAAGAGGGTTGTTTATGCTGATATAAATCCCTATGCATGGCTTGTTGCACATGTTCATATAGCTGGTGCTAACTTGGAGGAGTTCTTCTCTTCGGCTCTTCAAGTGCTAGACAAGGCATCTAGAGTCTGGAGGTTTATGAGCTCTGGCAAGCTCCTAAATGACTACCTGTATTACCGCGGAGTGCAGTTTCTTAAAAAAAGAAACTTTGAAAGAGTAAGCGATTTCTTTTCGCCTGAGAACAGGGCAAAGCTTCGTGCACTTCTAGCGGCTATAGATAGCGTAGATAGTAGTTCTAAAACAAAGCTTGCGCTATACTTAGCTTTCTGCGCAGCTCTCTTCCCCTCATCATACATGAAGAGGTGTGGTGCTGGGAGCTGGGGAGTTCCAAGCTACTGGGCACCAACAAAGAGCTGCCCTGAAGATGCATTAGTGGCCTTTGAAAAGGCCACTAAGAGGTTCTACACATTTTTCAAAACATCAAAATTCTATACCGTATGCTATAGAGAGAACTGCAATGCAGAAGCACAACTGCTCCTACACAATGCACTGACCCTTAAGTATAAAGAGACTTGGACGCTCGTCACAGATCCTCCACATGCAGATGAAATACAATACGCTGAGCTCTCCTACTTCTACTGGGTGTGGCTAAGAAGCTCTAAATTTCCACAACTAGTAAGGAGCTTGATAGGAAAAATACCAAGGCTATACATGTCAAAAGAAATTATTGTAAATGAGAAGAGAAGTAAAGACTTCAACGCTTACTTAAATGAAATAGCTCTATTCATGTACAAGACGAGAGCCCTTAAAAAGAAGATACTCATTTTGCATGAAGAGAGAAGGAATGTTATAAAGAGGCTTATAGAGCTCGCAAAAAAGATATGGTATGGTATAAGAATTGAAAGAATGGAAATAACAATGCAGAGGAATATAGGTCCTAGAGGAAGTAAGGAGTACATTACAATCCTTAGCCCATAACCTCTGCAATGTACTTTAAGGTGGGGTATGTAGATCAAATGAGGATTTCGTTTTATATTAATTATTTATAATTATTTTTAAACTTTTTAAAGGCACAGAAGCAGTGTATTCTATAGGTGTGCTGTTGTCATTAACTACTAAGGAAATTTCTTGTTATCAGCAATTGGTAAAGAGGCAGCTACAATATTTAAGGTTGTCTCAGTCAGGGAGCGTTATAGAATACCTCGTTTATACCATTAACTCTCCTTATCCCTTCTCTTCTAGCGCCTATTGTAAAACTGAGCTAGGTTATTGCTATAGGCTATGTGATATAGCACAGGACTCCGAACTTGTATCTTGTCTCGACTCTTTAAATACCTTAATTTCTAGGGGTGTATTAATTGAACTAGGTCGCTTAAATAGTATTCCCATCTATACAACTTTACATGCTGACATAGTTTTTAGGGTTATACGTGGGCGCGCTTACGAAGATGACCTTGATGGTAGGTGGGTTGGAAATTACGTCATAGAGTTTGAAGAGACAATACTTCCAAACTTTAATGCTGTAAATTTGGACAAATTGAAAGAATTATTAATTTACTTCTTTACGCAAAATAATGTTAAACAAGACATTGCCTCTAAAGCTGCTAAAGCCATAGTAGATGGATTATATAAAGCAGGGTTTAAATCATTAGCTGAGTGGCAATTTAAAGCTATAGAAAAGATACTTCTTGATGTTGAAGATTACTATGTCGTTGATGCACCAACAGCTACAGGCAAGACACTAGTATTTATGGTACCAGCATTAGCATATTCCCTCTTACTCAAACTTAAACATGTGTCAAAAAAAGCGGCTGAAACAATAGAGTATGGCGCGTTATTGGCTTATCCACGTATAGCCCTTCAGAGGCAGCAACTTGAAACTTTGCTTAAAATCGTACATCACGTTAATGAATATCTTAGAAATAGCTTAGGTGTAGAGATAACTATTGCTATTGATAAAGGTCGTGAACAAGAAACAGATTATGATGTAAAAGAGCTCTTCGATACCGATCTGGGTGGGGTACTACAAGGCAAGTTAATTCAGGAACGATATAAAGTTGGTAGTGGTCTTCAACTTAAAGTAGTCTTGAAGTTGAACAACAATCAAAAGCTCGAACTTTCATATTTCAAAGGTATAGTCCTACACCCTAGTGACAGAGAGTATATCTTAATGGAGAGTCCAGATATCTTAATAACTAATCCGTGGACCATAAGGGAGAGAATAAAGAGTACGAAATGGCATTATAAAAACTCTTACCTTAGAAGAACATTAATTGTACTCGATGAAGCTCATGTGTATACAAATGTTAATTACATAGACTTAGTAGCAGCGTTAAAGCTATATAAATATGTTCTAAATGAGGCAGGCGTAAGAGCCAAATACATACTCTCATCAGCTACAATACCTCTAAAGGACAAGAGAATTCTTGCCCAATGGATTTGGGGTTTATGCAAGGACAATAACTGTGGCTCTTTTGATGTAGATTTGAATAGAATAGTATTACTAGATTACTCAAAACTTGAACCTATCAATCCGAACAGAGTTCTCAAGATTATTATTACACTATTTCCGTATAGACTAACCATTGAAACTATGGTGCAAGGCTTAGTTCAAGTTCTCGTTGCTGCTCTTCTATATAGGTCTTTAAAAGCAATAGTATTTATTGATAGCATTTCTGAAGTCTCAACATTGATAAAATACATAGACACAATATTTAATGGCAGGGAAGGTATAGAAGTATGTGATCATATTCTTAATATTGCCTGTAAATACAATAAGAATGTGACAATAAATCCAAGTCTCATCAGGAACTCCATAGATATTACACCCAATGTTTACGACGATTATAGCTGGAGCCATTTGTGGCACAAATCAGGCTTAATTAATAAAACTGTTGCTAACCTATTGAACGATATTCAAAGAGCATCTGATATTATTAGAGAGCACCATGGAGCATTAAGTGAGGAACTGCGAAGAAGTGTAGAGCAGGGCTTTGTAGGAGGGTTATATAAAATCTTGATAGCTACCTCAACACTTGATCTAGGTGTGAATTTTGATGATGTGACATTTATTGTTCAATACAAAGAGCCTATGTCNGATGAGGCTTTAATTCAGAGAGTAGGTAGAGCAGGTAGAAGAGACGAATCATATAGAATTGCACTAGCGTTTTACATACCGACTCATACACCCATACAGCTACAGACCTTTGTATCCCAACCAATAGGTTTAGCGCTGAGAACTACATTACTACCTCACCCAGCAGTAATGAACAAGCTATTTAATATTGAGTTTCTAGAATACGAAATAAAGAACTCTCTATTCGAGTTTGTAGCTTCTNGCAAAAAAATACCTCTTTCTAGTCTCAGACGTGCAGCAATAAATACAGTGATTAACATATTAAGCCGGCCTGGAATTACAGCCTTTATACCACAAATAAAAACTACTTTGTTAAATCAGATCCGCTCTTTCATTAAAAACATTCAGCTTGCTGGAAAACAGCTTGAGAGTTCTGCAAAGGGGTTAGCTGATGCATGTAAATCAAAGAGTGCTGTTACTATAAGAGCTGAAGAAGTGGTTCAGAAGTACGTAAAGAGATGGATTAAGAGCTTAACTAAGATCTTTAGTAAATATGCTGAGCTGAGTATAGGCTTAGGGCTTTTATCTAGTGTTGAAGCTAGTAAATACCTAAATGAATTTGCACAAGAAATTAATGAATGGATTAATAGGAAACCTACCATACAGATTATGGACCAATTAGCAGCAATTCTATTACCTACAACAGAGATTCCACCACTTTCTATCGATATGCGCATACGTCGAAAACCTAACGAATGTAAGAAAGCTCTAGAAGATTTTAACAATAATATTAATAAATTGATAGATAATGTTACAATTCTTAGAGATAATGTAAAAGATATAAGGTTGCTTGTGCTGGCTCTATTCAGATCGCCTATTTCAAGGATTAAGATTCCAGAGATTAGTACTTCAAATTTTGAAAGCGTATGGTACATTGACTTAAGGAATTATGTTCTTGAATGCCTCAGGCTCTTTGCAGGGCTTGTTTCAAGAGTTGAATCTGATAGTATTGAACTCAATATTAGGTGAGAACTATATGAGTATTTCTCGTAAATATCAACGTCAAGGTCTGGTCGCGCTATACGCTTTTACGCCATTCAAAATTATCTACACCTCTTCCTCAACTCAGAGTGCAGGAGATAGTACTGTAATAACATTTTGGTATCCAAGCAATGCAACAGGATATTACTGTGAAAAAGCTGATACTCAATTCCTTTCTAAGTCAATTCAAGAAGTTGTTAATCAGTGTAAGAAGTTGAATGAGTTATGGAGGGTGCCATTACGTGAAAAAGTCTACGATCAGATACATATTTACAGAGTATTTCCAGCTATTGAGTTCTCACCACAATGTAGAAAGTATGTTCTTATAATTGATTGTGATCTTCTTGACTACTTTATAGGTAAAAAACCTGAGGATAAAGCTAGGGAGTCTATCAAGTCTGCAAATAAAAACCACACATTTGTCTTAGCTGAGTACAGCTATGAAAGTATTAATAGACCCAGTTTTTGTCGATATGGTCTCGTCTTAATCACTCATAGACAGACATGCCCATTAATAAGCGTCTGTCCCTTAATGGGTTTGCATACAAGCAGCTCTTGTCCTTACTTCATAACGTGGAGTAGTGCTAAAGAAAATTACGCAGGTCTCTACAAGGTTGTTGCTGACATAAAGATAAGGCTTAGAGAGTTTGAAAGTCAACAGTTCAAAGTAGTGAAGACTTTGGTGATCGTACCGTATAGAGGGAAACCTCTCTTTGAAGTTGTATTTGTAGACCCTGTAAACATTCTCGCTTACTATGATGCAATTAACTTCCTACCAAAGAAATATATAGATGTAATGTTAAGAGCTAAGCTTAGCAAGACTCTTGGCATAAGGCTTTACATGACTTCAGCTCTGAAGATAAGTTTTAATGATAAGGTACTTGAAGAATTGATAAATGATTTGAGGAAAGATTTATTGGTATGGAGCTGGCTTGAATTTAAAGCTGGTTTACTTGCTTTAGCTCAGGGCATACCTGGAGAAGCTAAAAAGAATCCTTATATACCATGGTCCAAACTAGAGCAAATACTGTGTGGCCAGCTTTCTACTGAGAATAGGAAAAAGATATTGCACTCCATATTTAGTGGCAATATAACTGAGATGCAAAGAGCGATCAGGTTTATTGTGATCCATACAATAGCCCATATGATATTAATGAATCTCTGGTCAACGCTTGGGTTGTCTAGTGATGAACTTAGTTATGTCATCGTTCCAAGGAATGACTCATTTAATGTATGGATCTTTGAGGCTACCTCTGGTGGCTATGGATATCTTAGGCACTTGGCCGAGCATAGGGAGGCGTTATATAGCATTATAAGTGATGCTTTACAGAGCAGTGTAGATTCAAGGCATTGTGTGGTCTCAGTCGATAAGAATACATTATCGATGTTATACAGTCTAGTTTCAAGTACTATTAATGGGTTAAAATTAGCATTACCACAGCAGGCTGTACAACTAGATAGTGTACACATACGATTACAGACACTTATAGACAATATATCTATGCTATACAATAGCTACAATATAACGCCTCACGATTACACAGTCTACAGGTGCTTGGCTAATATAATTCCAGGCGAGCTTAAGGAGCACTTTAACAAAGTCATAGATAAATTCCTTGAGGTCTTTAACCTATTTGATGGTACAATAGGTAAGCATTATATTGAGGAAGGCTGTATCTCTGGTCCATTTCTACAGCCGTTTTCTGTTAGTTGTAGTATATCAAAAACGCTTGCAGTAGGAATATCTCAGCAAAGCATTGAGTTACCATTAAAGGGGTCTGTTCTAAAATGGATTAAAACTGCTAAATCTAGTATTGATATAATGACATGGGTTTTGTCTGTATACGATTTTGACGAGCTTGTAAAAGCGTTGAAGAAAGCTTGTGAGAATAATGCTAAGATAAGGATTCTTCTGGGCAAGGGTATATTTAGTGATGAGAATGCATTGAACATAGCTGTAAAAAGTTTAGAGAGGCTTTTCCAAGATCTCGGAAAATGTTTAGAGGCGAGACTTTATGAAAAGGAGCAGCTACACGCTAAGATGATTCTAATAGATGGTATAACACTGATTCAAGGAAGCTTCAATTTAACAAAAGCAGCGTTAACCTCAAACAAGGAGTCTGCACTTATCATCATGAAGCCAGAAGAAGTTAAGAAAATCTCTGAGGAATTCAATAAGCTTTGGAATGAAGCAAAACCAATAACAAAACCCAACGACTTAACACAACACTAACGAAATGCATGACAAAGAACACAAGGTGTAAGTATGGTTATGGAAGCCTTCATAGAGCTGAGTTGTGAGTTATAGCCATCGAGCTGTAGTTATGTGCTTAGCATTAAGTGAAGGTTAGTTCTTGTCTAGGGCTTTCTACTTCTTTTTATAAAGTTTCTAAGAGTGATAAGTATTTATCTGAGGGTAAGCAATACTTTTTATGGTGGAGATCTTTGTCTGTTATGCGTATTGCTCCTGATGAGCTTGTGAGTGAGGTTAAGCCTTGGAATACGTTTGTGTGGAAAGACTTTGTTGAGAAGTATATTGTCCCCCTCAAGGTCCTGGGGGATATAACTGCTAGTTACTTTTCGGGGGATCCTGCAAGTGAAGTTGTTAAGGCTTTGGCTTTAGCTGCTAAAAATGTTATTGAGGTTGCACGTAAAGTTGTTGGTGATGTTAAAGAAGAGTTTACAGCACCTTCAGACCCTGTAGAGTGCGTAAGGCTTTTGATTGAAAGAGCTGCAAACACATTTCTAGGTGTTGGTGAGGGTGGAAAGTATACGCTCTTTGCATGGACTTTAAGAAAGATTACAAAGGAATACTTTGAAGCCATGTATTCAACTCTGGCTAAGGATGAGGAGAAAGAGAGCAGTATTCGAAATTCTTGGAGTTAAAGAGCTATTTAAACCCGCAATTAAATCACCTCTCTCCGACAACCTAACAATACTTGGATATCCAGACTATCCAACATATGGAACTGTTGTTGTGTGGGGAAGTGGAGTAAAGTTAAGAATACCACCTGCACAAGAACAGACATTGGGAGGTACCATAAGCAAACTTGTAGACACTATTGTTGCTGTCCTCAGCAGACCAGGCATACTATCAGTAGCAGAGCTTGCAGTAGACGTGGTAAGCACATATTTAAACAATGCTCCTCCCTATCCTTCAGAGCCCGGCGATTATTGCCGAAAAGAGGAGAGGTGGAGTAATATTCATACAAGGCTTTCTGAACATAGTGAGATTGATGTGGGTTATGCATGGGCTCTTCAAGGACTCTCAGCGAGGTGTGCTGGTAAAATTTATCAAGACAGAGAAGAATCTGTACAGAAAGAATCAAATCTTCTAACCTTCTTCAGAGCGGTAATGCCAAGTGTTATCATGGGTCGAACTGAATTGCTCTTTAGTATTGATGGTAGGGTTATAATACCAATTATAAGGGCTTGGCCATGAGCAGCTATAATCAGGATATAATTGCTGTTGAAGTGAAGAAGGAAAGGCAGATTAGGTTTGAGAGTGCTGAGGAGGAAGAGAGAAAGAAGATTATTAGAAGTGAATATAAAGAGGAGCTTGTTAAGGCTGAGGAGGTAAGGGGAATCGAGTTGGTGGTGCAGCAAGAGGTTGAGGGTAGCGCTTCACTAGAGCCAGTACGTGTAGATATCACTTTTCCACTACAGGTACCTGTAGTTGCAATACTGCACAGGGGTTCAGAGCTACGTGAGGTGGTGTTGCCCTTTATTAAGAATGTTAATGTATATGCATACATTAAATATGGAATTAGAGAGCTAAATCTTGTGTTACAACCTAAACCACATGTGTTGCTAACGAAATTTACAGTAGCCATTGACAAGAGTATGCTAAGGCTTTCTAAACTTGAAGCTGTTAAAGTTAGGCTTAAATTGTCTAAGCCAAGTCCAATACCTTTGCCAATTCTAGGAGGCGTTAGAGTTAGTTTGAGTGAAAAGGCTGATGAAGTGAGAGCGGTTCTCAATGTTGAGAGGATTAAGGGCTTTAACATGCTTGACCTATTGTTCACAGGTGATAGAGTTGAGGAGTTTTAGGACGCTAATTGAGAACCCCACTAATGAAGTTGTAGTAATTATTGTGCCTAAGCTTGAGGGCGAAGTTAGGGAGAGCTATGTTTGGTATCCACTAGCTCTCATATTGAGAGAGGTTTACCATGAGTTTAAGGGGCGCCTTCCAGAGACCCTGGTCTTTACTTGTACAGATTTTAGGGATTGGCTTGAGAGTGATGGGAGGCTTAGTAGAAGAATTGTTGTGGCTGACTGGAGCTGTGTAAGAGGTGTAGAGGGTGAGAAGCTGAGGGANCTCATTAGGAAGAGGCTTTTAGAAAGCCTTTCACAAGACCTCGGCTTTGTCATATTGTTAGCAGAGCCTGATAAGGTGTTAGGTGTTGAAAGTGAGGTAAAAGTTCTTTCTCATCCTCATATACCAAAAATTGTTAGAATTGACAGCTACACAGCTAATGAACAGGCATTAAGAGTTGTAGTCGACACCTTATGTGAGCTTTTTAAGCTTCCGAGAAGTGAAGGCTTTCCACTGCCACCTCTAAACACTTTACCTAAGCTCTTTGCTGATGCTGATAGAGAGTACAAGGATTTTGTTCAGCAAAACCTGCAAAGCAAATCTATAGCATTTGTGAGGAGGGATGTAGGTGAAGAGGAGTCTGAAGACCACATAGCCATGAAGGTTTTTGCTGTAAACCACCTCATTAAGGAGTTCAACACAAAGCCTGAGAACATTTATTGCACATATAGACTTGCTGAAGGTGTGGTAGCTGACATATATGCGGTTATCAACAACAGGAAAATTGCTGTAGAATGCGAAACGCTGTTTGGAACTGGACCAGCACCACTACTAAAGATATTTGAGACCGTGAGGAAGTATAGTGGGCTAAGGGATAAGGTCAGCGAGGTCTGGGTGATTATCAGAAACTGGGGTGCACTACTACACCTAGGCAACTTGATATGGGCTGAAAAAGTGTTGAGCAACATGTTGAAACAGGAAGACATAAAGGTGAAGTTCTATACAATCAACATTTTAAAAGAACGTTTAGAGCCTCTAGACAGTGTAGCCATAAAACTGCTGTTGCTAAGCTCTTGAATACCATATCTACTTTAGGCCCTAGCCTTTAAAGCGTTGTCAGTATGCTGCATTTCTCAGCAGGTTTCTAACACTCCTTAGCCACTGAGTACAGAGAGTCAAAGGCTTTACAGATACCGGGTACCTATTCTG
>Ga0065719_102525_pt1 | contig 12667 bp, 11 predicted proteins | sample GBSCel85sediment_FD_59106 | JGI IMG/M metagenome (GOLD analysis project Ga0065719, IMG submission 59106) | Hot spring sediment microbial communities from Great Boiling Spring, Nevada - Cellulolytic enrichment CS 85C v3 (version 3) | ecosystem: Environmental > Aquatic > Thermal springs > Hot... | reverse complement strand
TTGTATATGTTAAAGACCTTGTAAAAGTTTATCCTAATGGTATAAAAGGTGCTGATGGTGTTAGTTTTAATGTCAAAGAAGGGGAAATATTCGGTTTAATAGGACCTAATGGAGCAGGTAAGACAACGATTCTTAGAATTATAGCTACGGTACTTCAGCCTACATCTGGCAAGGTTATGGTTTCTGGATATGATGTTGTTAAGGAAGCCAATATGGTTAGAAAAATTATTAGTTATCTTCCTGAGGATGCTGGAGCATATAAATATCTAACTGGGTTAGAATTTCTGGAATTCATAGCTAAGCTGTATAGCCATAGAGAAACTAACATAGAAAAAATTATTGAGGAAGGTATGAGAATAAGTGGTCTTGGTGAAAGGCTCAAAGAGAAAATTAAATCTTATAGTAAGGGTATGTTAAGGAGACTTTTAGTAGCTAGAACACTTATGGTTAACCCAGTCCTCGCCATTTTAGATGAACCCACATCAGGTCTAGATGTAGTTAATGCTATACAAGTTAGAAATTCAATAAAAATTTATGCAAAAGAAAAAAATGTAACGGTGCTTATGAGTAGCCATAACATGTTAGAGGTTGAATATCTTTGTGATAGAGTAGGAATTATTTATAAAGGAAAGATGTTAGCTGTAGGTGAGCCAAAAGAATTGAAAGAGTCATATGAGGCGCAAAATCTTGAAGAAGTATTTGTAAAGTTAATAGGAAAAGCATTGCAATAAATGGTGTTCATCATGTTTTGGGTTTTTGTAGGTAAGGAATTGAAAAGCATTGCAAGAGACCCTAAAATAATCATTGCTATGTTTATAGTACCTCTAATAATTATAATTATATTCTATGCTATTATAGGATATGGTTTACAGCAACAAATAACACAAGCTATTAAAGAAGGTGGAAGTGTGGCTCTTATAAATCTTGATAATGATTTATATTCTTATAGATTCATCTCATTTCTAAGGGATATAGGTGTTGAGATAAAGCTTTTAGACCCAATATTGTCTACAAATATAACCAAAGCTCTAGAAGTTGCAAATACAAAAATTCTATATGTTATACCAAAAGGATTTAGTGAAAATATCACAAGATTTTCCCCAACATCAATTAAAATCTATATCAGGCTAGGTTCTCTTACAATAGGTGAAAGTAGTATTGTAGATCTTGCTACAAGACTTGTTGAAAGATTTAATGATAATATCACAGCCACTATAGCTTTGGAAAAAGGCATACCTGCAGAGTTTATTAGAGGTGCGATTACTAAAGAGTCATATGCATTTATATATAATAAAGTTGTTAGTAATCCATATATATTAACTACATTTCTTACACTTTCTGGCTTTTTCATACCTCTTATAGTATTAATGCTTATAATGATGGCTTCTCAATTAATTGTTACTAGTATAGCTGTTGAAAAAGAGGAAAAAATGTTTGAGACTTTATTATCATTACCAATAAATAGAATGAGTATTATTGGAGCAAAACTCTTGGTTTCAATATTAATAAGTATAATATATATGTCTATATATGGTCTTGCATTATTTAGCTATATATTTCAAGTTATTGGTATAGGAATAGATATTGGTGATATAGAAATGCCATATACATTTTCATTGTTTATTCTACAGAGAGATCTCGCGATTACCCTCATATTAAATAGCATAGGACTGGCAGCACTTATGCTTATGATCTCCTTAATATTGGGTATATTTGCTGAAGATGTAAGAACGGCGCAAGCATTAATAGGAAATATCATAGGACCGCTAGTAATTCTCGCATATATGCCAATGTTTATAGATATAAGCGGTATGGGACAAGCATATAGAGCGTTATTGTCATTGATACCGATAGCCAATACTGTATTTATATCTAAGCTAGCTATAATAAATGATATAGTAGCTATGTATATAGCTGGACTTTCAAATATAGCATATGGTGCAATACTATTCTTAGTCATTAGAAAAATTGTAAATTCAGAAACTATATTTACAATGAAGCTGAAAAGATTCAAAAAACAAAGAATTGCAGAAACGTAGTAAGTCTTAGCTAAATTAATACAAAGTTCTTTAAATCAATATTGTTATCTGTTAATGTTATAATTAATAGCTCTCCATTATTAAGAGGCTTTGGATCTATGGCACAATATCTTTTCATATAATATACAATTGTAGAAGAAGCAACTATTAATGTCTTCTCATCATATTTTATACTATAGAGATTATAATAATTCATTCTATCAACATCTACTACATAATTAAATGCAACAGCTTTAACAACCATTGAAAGCTCATCAAATAATATTAAAATAACATTAAGAGCTGTTTTTGTAATATTCATTTCCACTAATCTTTTGAATATATTTTTAATATTATCGTCAGTTAATTCCTCAATGTTTTTAGNTATCCAATGAGCTAAGAAAAATGAATCTGAATATCTATTCTTTATATTATCCATGCCTAGCTCCTTAGCAAGTTTTTGTTTATTAATTGAACCATTATGTGCAAACCATAAATTTAATTTACCTGGTATATTTATATAGAATGGTTGAGAATTCAATACATTTATTTGCTCATTGTTTGTAAGTCTGCTATGAAGAATTAATGTTATCCAATCAATATCATTAAAATGCAGTTTTTCTTAGTAATTTTTTTAAAATCGCTTTCAATTAATGGTAAAGACGTTCTATAATAGAAATGGGAAAGTTCTCCATATCTTTTAATTATACTTGCTAAACCCCATCCATGATTATGAGCTTTTCTGCCATATCTAAATTTATTAAGTATAACATCATTAATAGATGCCATAACAAAACTTTTAATGAATTCTTTATAATATTGATGTGTATTAATAGAGCTGTATATAGCTATTCTACANATTGTTCTCAACTATTTATTCTTAATGGAGTTATTGTTATATCCTTGACTATATCTAGATTAAGTCTTTATAGCTACTGGTTTAATTTTAATATTACCTTTCTCAATTGTATATAGTGTCCAATTAGTACTATGTGGGACTCCTTTCATTTTTTTAACTAAGAGTTGCCTCAATGGAGTATAGACTATATTAGAAGGATGAGTCTGTACAACAGTTTCTGTAAGTATAATACCATCAATTATATGTTCTATTAACGAGAGAAAATCCTCTGCTATCTTTGATGATGTATGTAATATTGACATAACAATTATATTTCTAGCTTTTGAAATATTTGCTCTAAAATTCTTTATGAATTCTATAGCTTTATTTATATCATAAAACGATAAAAATTCATTTAATGAATCTATTATAAACATTCCTCTATTTGCTATATTTTGCTCATCTAACACCTTTATACATGCATTTAATACTTGGTTCATATTTTGAGGATCTACCTCCTCAATAACACTTAAATGCATTTTTTCTTTTTTTCCCCTAATTCTAAAACTATAGCCATCTATAATATAGAAAAGTCCTTTCTTAACATACTCACTAATATTGACATCAAGCAGGTGGAATTGTTTTATAATAGTTATGGGATCGTCATCTAATGCCAAATAAAATACAGGCTCTCCATTATCTAGAAATATTTTTGCAATACATATTAAAAGCAAACTTTTTTCCAGCACCACCTTTACCAGATAAAACTATGAATGAATTCCTAAGAACGCCTTCTGGAAGAACATTATCAAAGAGCTCGATATTCAATTTGACCTTTTCTACATCAATCAAACTTGTAACCTCTGTTAATTTATATTATAATGATACAGATTTATATAGGTTTTCACCTAGATTTGTAAATCCTTTATCAACTATGGTATGTAATACAAAATAGCTATATATTTTTAGCTGGGTAATGACACTCCTGAACAATTATAATTCCCTTACAACTTCTCTTTAAGATATCTCATTTAAAAGCGAATATATCACCATTTGTTCCATTTCTGTTTGTTCTTGAAAACTAAAATAATTAACTATATGAATGATCTTGAATTTTAGTATATATCATCAATAATTATGTAATATTATCTCTTCAATTACTTCAGCATATATGATTTTGTTTATAGTATTTAAAAATTTTCTAAGGTTAGCATAGTGGCTTTTTAACTATTATTAAAACTTTCTTATATAGTACGTAGTTAACAGAGTTATGATTTACTTTACGGTGCATTAATTTATGCCATTCATTAATAAAGCAAAAATAAGAAGTATATCAACTCTTGTTAAGGATATCTCTATAGAAACATTAAATGTATATGATACTTCATTTTATCCAAGTATTGATGAACCAGTAGACAAAGTAATAGCATATTTTCTTATAATGGTTGCTATGGACCATAGGCTTAGTAGGCCTGGGAAACCTTACGAAGCAATAATTAATGGAAATCTTTATAGAGGGGCTGAACTTCTTTATTATCTTGGTGCAAGAAAATTTGAAGAAGATCCGGACTATTTTACTGCAGAAAGATTAGTATTCATAAAACCATCTGATATTGTGGAATGGCTTTCAATAGGAAAATCGATGCCACCTGATCCTGAATTAAGGGCTCATCTCCTTAACGATATTGGTATAAAAACCATTAGAATTTTTAATGGTGATTTTACTAAGTTGATAGAACTTTCTGAAGGTTTTTTAAGAAGGAAAAACGGTTATGGACTACAAGATCTTTTAAAAAATTTTAAAGCTTATCAAGATCCTGTTGAAAAGAAATCCTATTTGCTTATAAAATTCTTAACTTATAGAAAATTATTTAGACCATTAGATGAAGATAACCTAAATGTTGCTGTAGATAATCATTTAACTAGAGTAGCGATCAGATTAGGATTGATTGAACTTGAAGATGACTTGATTGAAAAAATTAGAAAGGGAATTGAAGCAACATACGATGAGGATATTGTNATAAGGTTATGTGTTAGAGAGGCATACAAAGTACTATCAAGATTTAGCAGCATAAATGTTTTCATATTGGATGATATGTTTTGGACATTTGGGAGAAATATATGTACATCTGATTTACCTAAATGTGATAAATGCTTTTTCAAAAATGCATGTAAGGCATATAAAGAAGGGGATTATCTAACAGAACATATCTATATAGATACATGGTATTACTAATAGTTAAATAATTCAATGATATATTCTTTTACTGGTTTAACTAAAATTATAATGTTGATTTAATGATGCAAAATTTATTTAAGGTTTAAAGACGATATATTATACCGTGATTCAAAATGGCCAATATTATCATAATATATTATTCTGCCACAGGCCATACAGAAAAACTAGCCCGAGCTGTTTATGAAGGAGCTGTTAGTATCGAAGGTGTTAACGTAGTATTAAAACGAGTTGAAAATGCTAAAGTTGATGAACTTTTAAATGCAGATGCTATAGTTTTTGGAAGTCCATCTTATTTTAGACTTCCTTCATGGCAATTAAAAAAATTTATAGATGAGTCTATTGATGTATATGAGAAGTTAGAAGGTAAAATAGGAGGTGCTATATGCACTGCTGGAAGTAGAATAGGAGCAGAAAAATGCTTACAAGCTTTAAAGGATGTTATAGAGGAACATGGAATGTTATTTGTAGAAGATGGTGCATGGGCTATAGAAGACCCTGACGATGATAGTTTAAGGAAAGCTAGAGAGTATGGACGTAAAATAGCATTAAAAATCTTAAAAAAGTAGAATATTTTTATTACAATGTTTTATTTTCATTAATTTTGAGTTTCAGCCAAGGCTGACATCTTCATTCCATTTCCGGTTAGTGCCGCCTGAGTTCATCATCTAAATCTATATAGATTTTAAAGGTTTATAAAACAATATCTATAATTTTAATTACGTTGCTCTTTCCTCTTTAAAATACACCTCACCTAATGCTCTAGGTATTGTTAGTTTTTTCTTTATCGGTGTTATTTGAATTATAGTTACTATAGCTATCGATACTGTAAATGGNAACATGTTTACTATTGCAGCAGGCATACCATAGATTAGTTGTAAGATGTATATCGATGTATAGAAATAAACAAAAAGAATTGTTATTAATAAAGCTAAGATTGGGTGCCATGATGAGGCCATAGCAAGAGCCAAAGCTAGAAATCCGTTACCCATTCCAGAATAAGGTAGCCATGCACCTCTATATGCTACAATGTATATATATGAGCCAAGTGCTATTAAGGTATATCCTATAACCAGCGCTATCATCCTTACTTTCCATACCTTTATTCCTAGAAATTCTGAGGCTCTGGGATTAAATCCACATGCTCTTATAAATGTCCCTATTTTTGTTTTATATAACAAAATCCAAACCATAAATGTAACTATTAATGCAAGTATTATCACATAGCTTTGCGGTATTATAACCTGTTTTATAGTTCTTTCTATGCTTAATGCTATCCCTATTGTTGCACTCAATCCATATAAAGCTATATTCATAGATAATCCTGTAAGAATATGCGAAGCATGTAGAACATTAATAAATAATGATATTATAAAAGCTATGACCACAATCAACAACACTACTATAAATATTGATAATATTGGTTCAAATCTCTGCATTAATACATAGCTAATAGCTATTGATAACGTAACTACCCCATCAATAGATAGATTTATAATACCACTTCTTTCAATAACAATGTTGCCCAATACCATGAATAGCATTGATAATGTAAAAACATTTAAAAGGTTTTCTATCATTTTTCAAACCTTAAAACAATTTTATATTTAGATATAAATTCTGAAACTATTGTAAGAAGAAATATTGCACCTATAACTATTCTAGCAACAGCATCCCCTATATTAATACCTCCAATCTGTATGGCTAAACTAAATATATAAAGAGTTGAAACATAATAAGATGCCACTAGAACAGCAATGGGATTTAATGATGATAGCCATGCAACCATAATAGAAATATAGCCCATTCCAGCCCCGATTTTAGATCCAGGCACAAGTTTTCTATGATATACAAGAACCTCTGTACCACCCACAAAACCTGCTAAAGCACCTGACAATATAAACGCAAGAATAGCTAGTTTAATACTAGAAATACCACTTAATTCAACAGCTCGAGAACTTGAGGATAAAGCTCTTATAGATATTCCAATCCTAGTTTTATATAGAAAGAAATAAATTATCACAATAAATATTAATGAAATAAGTAGGGGGTATAGAGAAAAACTATAACCAACAACTCTTTGCAAACGACATGGTATAGGAATCATATCTGTTTCAGGATACCCATAAACACTTTTTCCTCTCCAAGGACCGTAGACCAAGTAATCAACAAGATAATATGCAATATAATTCATCATAAGAGTGGTCAAGGCTTCATTCACATTAAAATATATTCTCAATATGATTGCTATAAAAGCCCACAAAGCTCCAACAATAGATGAAAAAAATAATGATGTTGCTGGTCCTATGTATTCAATATTTCCTAGAGGAGTAAAGAGGGCTATGAAAGTAGCACCCATAGCTCCAACAACAATTTGTCCTTCAGCACCTAAATTCCATAGGGATGCATTATATGCTATAATTAATCCTAACGCTGTTGGTAAAAACACTGAAACATATCTAAGAACATTTAAATTTAGAAACGAAGCAACAAGCAATGTTAATGTTGTATGTAGATCTTGCTGAAAGATAAATGAGGCGGTTGTAATAGCTATTAACAAGCCTAATATCGCTATTGCTATTCTTAATAATATAGACATAGATAGAGGAAACTCTCTTTTTACAATAGAGATCTTAATCATATGATGTCATCACCTTCTCCAGTTCAGATCTTTCTACCATAGCTTGGTCATATAGCTTAACAATTTTACCTCTGACCATAACAGCTATTTTATCTCCCATAGCAAGAGCCTCATCTAAGTCCTCTGAAAATATAAGAGCTGAACCTCCAAGTGTTGCAAATCTAGTTAATGCTGACATCACAAGTTTGCTGCTATATTCATCAAGCATTCTAGTCGGGTTATATGCAATAATTATTCTTGGTATATTTATAAATATCCTAGAGATTGCAACCTTTTGAATATTCCCACCAGATAGTTTATAGACCTTTACAATAGGATTAGCTGGTATAATATTGAGTTTACTTATAGTTTCTAAAAGTATTTCTTTTTCAATTCTTCGTTGTGAAAAGACTTTAAGATTTTCAGCTATTGTAAGGTTTAAGAAAACCCCATCTCTAAATGGATCCTCAGGAATGTAATGAAAGCCCATAGCAATTCTTTTGCTAGGCGGTAATTTAGTTACATCTTTATCTTCAAACAGTATTCTACCCTTTTCAACTTTTCTAAGACCAACTATAGCTTCACAAAGTTCTTTTTGGCCATTACCAGCTATTCCCACTATTACAGAAATTTCACCTTGTTTAACATCCAATGAGACATCATCTACAACTCTTCTACTGTATTCATCCAATACTGAAACATTGTCAATTTTTAATACTGTCTTTATATCTCTATTTACATCTTTTATTTGTCTAGATACTTGAATAGAGCTTATTCCTCCAAAACCTTCAAACATAGTTTTTCTTAACTCTTCTACAGTTACGCTATCACTATTAAATCTTCCTACAATCCTTCCTTTACGAAGAACAATAATACGATTTGAGAATTCTAAGGCTTCGAGAATTTTATGTGTTATAAATATTATACTACTACCATCAGCTAAGATTTTCTTCATCATATTGAAGAATTTTAATTTTATTGAAAGAGGAAGATAAGTCGTTGCCTCATCAACTATCATTAATTTTGGCATAGCTAAAAGAGCCTTAATCATTTCTACATATTGTTTTTCTGTATAACTTAATGTATATACAGGCTTAGAAACATTGATATCAATGTTGAACTCATGTAACAAATTTTCTACATTTTTATGAATCCTACTCACTGAAGTATTAAGAAATATAGAAATGTTTTCAAGAGCTGTTAGTTCATCAATTAACTGCGGTCTTTGACTAACCATCACAATTCCTAAGTTCTTTGCCTCAGCAGGAGATGTAAGTATTTTACGTATCCCATTAATTTCTATATAACCTTTATCCGGTGTATAAATGCCGTAAAGAATTTTAGCTAAGGTTGTCTTACCTGAGCCATTTTCACCTAAAAGCGCAATAATTTCCCCACTATCTATATCAAGTGAAACATTTTCAAGTGCAATAATATCTCCAAAACGTTTAGATATTTCTACAATTTTAATGAGGTTACTCATATTTATCAACTTCAAAAGTAACGCTTAATTAGAGATATAAAAAATCGTTATGAATTCAACTAAAGATGTTGAGTCATAACTACATTTTACCTTGGTAAACCACACCTTTAATGAACCAGTCCATAGTCCATAAATCGTTATGTGTAAGTCTTTCTCCTTTTGCTATATCGACTACACTTCCCACAGATTTACCAGAACAGAATCTTGAGCCATAATCAGCTATGCAATAGCCTGTTAAAGGACCTGTAAATGGATCAAAGCTTGCTGCTACTATTTGTGATACAATATGTTTTGTTTCTACAGGAATTGTTGTTAGAGATTCATATAAGTGAGTTAAAGCTGTTCCTTGCAATGATTGAAGAAGTGGTGCTTCTTTCATAACTTGATATCTTCTCATTACAAGATCATATACAGATATAGTTTCACCTGTCACAATATCCTTAACATTTATAGTCTTTAAAACATTTACAAACTTTGGATTAATATACATAACACTTCCATTTGGATAAATATGAGCTCCTAAATCAACAGCACCTGTATTTAAGAGATACCAATAGTCAACATTCTCTAGATTATTGGGGCTATAGATCCCAGCCTTAATTTTTGTTAATATATCTGAATATATAACTTCCCATCTAACAAGCTGACCACTCACAACAGAATTTGGACCATATTCATACATTGGACTATAGTGGCTGAACACATATACCTCCTTACCTTGTTTGTACATGGTTTCAGCAAATTCAACTGTAGCTGTCGAATCCTCTGTAAATGCTAAAACATCTACCCCCATATCAACAAGTGTTTTAGCCGCTGCCCGAGCTTTATCAGGATTAAACCATTCGCCAATTTCAATAACATAAACTGTGATGTTTTTATTTAACAATGTACCTGTCTCTATAGCTCCTATTGCAAAAGCATTAATATGCCTTATAACCTCANGTATAGTTATAGCTGCTATATAACCTATTTTCCCTGTCTTAGTAAGCGCTCCTGCCATTAAACCATTTAAATAATAGACTTGGTAGAGATCAGCAAAATATGTACCCATGTTAGGTGCTCTTTTATAGCCCGAGCAGTGAAAGAACATAACATCTGGATACTCATGTGCTTTATCATATGTAGGATCCATATGATCAAAACTTGTTGTAAATATCACATTATAGCCTTGTTTAATAAGCTGATCTATAGCAGCTGCTGTTTTCTCTTTCGATATTGATTCCATATATGTTGTCTCAAGCCAATCTTTAAATAGATTAGCAACAACTCTTCTACCAACATCATGCATATATGTCCATCCAAAATCTTCAACAGGTCCTACATAAATCCATGCAGCACGGATTTTCTCACTAGGTTTATAGATGATTGGCGTTGTAATCGTAACTGTTGTAGGTGTGGCCATTGGTATGGTAGGTGGCATTATTATAGATATCGCTATATAGCCTACAATAAAACCTATTATAATGCCTATTATAAGACCCGTTAATATCATTAAATAACGTTGTGCCATGGATTTACACCTACATCATTAATGAAAATTGCTTCAAATATTAATAAGCTTTTTTATAGTTACTTATGTAATTTTTTACATAAACTTTGTAAATTATAGATAATATCAAATATTAAGATTTATTAAATATATTTTTATGAACTAATTTATTTCGTAATCTTTGGATATTATTTTATATTTAAAACCTAATTTCTAAGACGTTTCCTGCTAACTATACTTAAATATATATGATTCCATTAATGAATTAGACCTTAGTATGAAAATTTACTTCATCTGCATCCCATGAACTTGCCAGAGTCAATGCCAAGCTCATAAGTCTCCTATATTTTTCTCATGCACCACTATATAATGATCATCAAGCTCAATACTTATAAATGCTACAGATATTCAAATTTTTCTGCAAATCAGTAACCACATAAGAAAGTGGTTTAAATGGTATCAAAAGACAAAAATGTTATATTAGTAGTTAAACCATATGATAGAACTGTTACTACATCATCTAATAAAATCTTATTAGATGTATTAAGAGAATTAGAGATACCCATAAGATCTGACTGTGGTGGCATAGGTGAGTGTGGTAAATGCAAGGTAATTTTATCTAGAGGTTTCACAATACCATTTACTTCTTCTGAAAAGAGATTTTTTTCAGAAGAAGATCTATATAAAGGATATAGATTGGCATGCCAAGTCAGATTAATTGAAGGTAGTTATGAAGTTTTTATACCATCTGAATCAATACTTCAACGTTATAGATCTGCTGATATAGGATTTGAAAAAGTTGTTGAATTATTACCTGCTGTTAAGAAGATTTTTGTAATATTACCAAAGAGTTCATTAAATGACGTTAGAGCAGATTATGAACGTATTGCTGATGTGTCTAAAGATTTTATTAATCTATATGATGTTGATATCGATATAGATGTTATTCAAAGACTTCCAGAGGTGATAAGGGCTAATGATTGGAGTGTAACCATCGTTGTTTGGCATAATAAGAAAATAATTGATGTTGAAAGCGGCAATACAAGCAATAAATTATATGGTTTAGCTATAGATATCGGAACCTCTAAAATAGTTGTTCATTTAATTGATCTTGTTAGTGGCAATACTATAGCAATTGAATCTATACCTAATCCACAGGCTAGCTATGGTGCAGATATAATCTCTAGGCTAAGTCATGCTATGCAAAGCAATGATAATTTAAAGAAACTTCAAGAAATTTTATTAAGAGCCATCAACTTAACTATTGAGCGTATATCGTTGAGAGCAAATATTTCAAAGGATAATATATACGAGGCTGTGATTGTTGGAAATACTGTTATGCATCATCTTTTTCTAGGTATTCAACCTAAATATCTTGGTTATTCACCTTATGTACCTGCTATNTCTAGATCTATCTATCTTAGGGCTAAAGATGTGGGAATGTCTATCAATAGAAATGGTATTATTTATATGTTACCTGTTATAGCTGGTTACGTTGGATCTGACGCTCTTGCAGATGCTATTGCTGTTGATCTTGAAAATTGTGAAAAACCATGTATGTTGATAGATATAGGAACAAACACCGAGATTCTCCTAAATACAGGTAAAGAAATCTATGCATGTTCAACACCTGCAGGACCTGCTTTTGAAGGTGCTTCAATATCATTTGGAATGAGAGCAGTAGCTGGCGCTATTGACCAGGTATTTATATATTTTGATAGTGTCACTCAAGATTATGCTGTACATTATCACACGATAGGAGATGTGAAACCTATGGGTATATGTGGCTCTGCAATGATAGATACAATTGCTCATCTATATAGACTCAATATAATTGATAATAGAGGTAGGTTCTTAAAAGGGATCAAATCGAGTAGAATTATAAGCAACAATGGAAATTATTCATTTATTTTAGCATGGAGTGATGAAACAGAAATTGGGAAAAATATATCAATAACCGTAAAGGATATAAACGAAATCTTA
>Ga0065719_106806_pt1 | contig 12669 bp, 15 predicted proteins | sample GBSCel85sediment_FD_59106 | JGI IMG/M metagenome (GOLD analysis project Ga0065719, IMG submission 59106) | Hot spring sediment microbial communities from Great Boiling Spring, Nevada - Cellulolytic enrichment CS 85C v3 (version 3) | ecosystem: Environmental > Aquatic > Thermal springs > Hot... | reverse complement strand
TGGTAGAAGGGAGGTAATAATTGCTGGCCTTCCGTTGATAGCGCTCTTTCCACTTTTTTATCTGATTTCAACAAACATGCTAGATGTCTACATATTCACCTTCATCGCTCAAATAGGGTGGGTAGCGTTCAACATTGCCATGTTTTCCTACCTGGCTGATATTGGAAGAGACTCTCCTCAGATTTATTTCACATTCTACAATTCCATTTCTAACATCTCTACAATATTCGGCTCCTTGATGTCTGGCTATTTGGCAGACATCATGGGAATAAAAAGCGCTTTGATAGCTTCGTTTTGTTTAAGAGTAATAAGCATATTCCTCTTCCTACCATTAGGAGAAAAGAAAGGTTATAGGCCGAGAGGAATTCTACCATTTCTTTCTCCTTACGCATTCGTTTCTTCTGTCGAGTTTTTCATCTCAATTTATTCCATAGTTTTTGAAGAAACGAAAAAGAGCATGTTGGAAAGAATTTTAAGAAGAATAAAAAGCCTTTTGAAATGAAGATGAAGTAAATTTATGAATGGGACATATATTTTGGTGTTAAGGTTGAATTCGAATGAAAAAATTAAAGTAGGTTCTTTAGGTTTCATCGAATTTAAAAAAGGGTTTTATTGTTATGTTGGTTCAGCTATAGGAAAAACAAAATTGGAGAGTAGGTGTAAAAGACATTTGAAGAAAAACAAGAAAATGAGATGGCATATTGATTATCTAAGAAAAAAAGCAACCGTTGTTAAAATACTAGCGTTTCCTAGTAATAGAAAGGAAGAATGCTGTATAGCTAAACTCATTTTGAAGTTCGCAGATGACTTCATTCTTAAGTTTGGATGTAGCGATTGTAAATGTATTTCGCACTTATTCTACTTTAAAAGCATGACCTCGCTTTTCAAGCTTTCCTCTATTTTTTCAAAAGGAATTCAAATTTATTAGAGAGTTTGATTAGGTTAGTTTTTTTCTCTTTTATTTTTTCTATCAACCCCCTCTTCTTTAGCCTTTCCAAAACTCTAAAAGCCTTCACTTTTCCAATCTTTCTAGATATTTTTGCTTGCGTGATTCTTCCTTCACCCTCGATAATCATCTCTATTATCTCTTTTTCTAATGGATCTAAGAGTTCAATCCAATTCTTTATTTCTTTCTTACTTCTTTCTATTGTTGGTAAAAGGAGATAGAATGAAACTAATCCAACTAGAATTCCAAAAGAGGAAAACATTGGAATTAGTAAGGGAATTGGTAAAGTACAAGAGCAAGCTGTTCCTTCGATTATGTGGGTTTGAGCGTACAACGTTGCAAAGCTTACAGAGAAAACAAAAGTCGAAACAAGAATTCCAAAAATGATTAACTTTCTTTTGAGCTCCATTTATTATGTTAGCATGTATAAATAAAGGTTTCGACATTTGAAACCAAGTTTTAAATAAGGTTTCAAACTAAAATTTTTTATGGAATTGAAGGGAATTTTAGAAAGCGAAAGAATCAAAGAAGCTAGAGAAGGGTTTACTCTGGCATTTCAGGCATATTTAACAAATAAGGAAAAAGCGTTAGAAGGGATAGATGAGGAACTTTTAAAAAGAGAATTAAGAAGGATAAAGGAAGAGTCAATAAAGAATTTATCCATGTTAAAAGTCAGAGCAATAGATAATTTGAGAAAGCAAGGAGTTCAGGTTTTTGAAGCTAAAGATTCTAAAGAGGCAAAGGAAATTCTTTTGAAGCTGGTTCCAAAAGGAGAGGCCATTGTCAAATCGAAATCAAATGTTATCAGCGAGGTTGGAATAGAAGATTTGGAAGGGAGAAATGAAATCGTAGAAACTGATTGTGGAGATTTTCTCGTACAGATTTGTGAAGAAAGCAGCGTCCATCCTGTAACTCCGGCTTTGCATTTGAGTGTTAAGAGAATAGTTAAAGAGATAGAAAAAAGATTTGGGGTGAAGTTAGAAGAGAAGCCAGAAGAAATAGTAAAGTGGGTCAGAGGTTATTTGAGAGAGAAGATACTAAAAGCTAAGGTTGGATTGAGTGGAGCTAATGTTATTTCTTCAGATGGTGGGATTTTCATTGTTGAAAATGAAGGCAATATTTCTCTTGTATCGAGACTACCAGAAAAACATATAATTGTTGCTTCTATCGATAAAATAGTTCCATCAATTCAAGATGCTATAATCATTTGTAAAGCTTTAGCCATATATGGAGTTGGTACTTCATTACCTACATATATTAATGTTATCTCATCTCCAAGTAAAACAGCAGACATACAAAAACAAACCGTTTATGGAGCTCACGGTCCAAAAGAAGTTTGTCTGATTTTGCTGGACAATGGAAGAAGCAAAATAATAGAAGAAGGTTTAGAAGAAATTTTGTACTGCATAAATTGTGGAGCTTGCCTTTACTTTTGTCCAGTTTATAGACAAATTTTTGACAATTATGGTTATAAGTATTTTGGAGGGAGAGGTTTAAGCTTAGTCTCTTTCATTTTTGGGATAGAAAAGGCTTTTGAAAGAGGACTTTTTTATTGCACCACTTGCTCAGCTTGTAAAGAGCAATGTCCTTTGGGTATTGATGTACCACATTTGATGAGGAAAGTTAGAGAAATTGTTGTAGAGAGAAATTTAACAACCAAAACAAATTTTGAAATGATTGAGAATTTGGAAAGCGTTGGCAACCCATTCGGTGAAACCGTGAAAGAAGGAAGGATTCCGGATAAGTTGTATTGTTGTTAAGAGGTTGATGAAATGAGAAAAATGTTTATTCTTTCTATCATCTTACTTTTACTAACTTTTACAACCAATTTTATCAGCGTTCTTGCCGCTGAGAACCCTACAGTTTGTATTTATTTTTTCTATAGTAGTAAATGTCCGCATTGTGCTCAAGAAAAACCGTTTTTAGAAGAACTTAAACAAAAGTACCCAATTGAATTACACGAATTTGAGATTAGCAATCAAGATAACTCAAACCTTTGGTATCAAATTTGCAATAAGTATAGAACGCAACCCGTTGGAGTACCAATGACTTTTATAGGCGATAAAGTTTTTGTTGGTTTTGCTCATGGAGACCAAGAAATTTTCAATCCTCAATACAATGCTTATATTGGTTATAGCAATGTAATAGAAAAGACTATTAAAGAGTATGTGGAAAAAGGAGGAGCAGCTTGTCCTTCCGAAATTTCCGGTTTAATCATTAAGAATAGCTCTACCAAAATTTCTCAATTGACGTTGATTGTGTTAATCTTATCTATTTTTGCTGTAGCAATTACTGTACTAAAAGGCAGAATTAAAATCAAGATAAAAAAAGGTATTGCTACTCTTCTTTTTATTTTTGTGTTGCTACCACTCTCTCTTGCTCAAGATGTTAACATTCCATTAGTTGGAAAAATTAGCGGAGAAGTCCCTATTATTATTTTAGGAATGATACTTGGTTTGGTTGATGGTATTTTCAATCCTTGCGCCCTCTCAGTTCTATTCTTCCTTGTAGCGTATTTAATGGCCTTAGGATCAAAAAGAAAATGTCTGATTATTGGCAGCATTTACTCTTTCATGATTTTCATTGTATATTCGCTTTTCATGTTTGGGATATTGAATGTTATTTACTATGTTGCTTATCTCTCTTTGGTAGAAAAAGTAGTTGCCATTGCTTTAATAATTCTTGGAGTAATAGAAATAAAAGACTTCTTTTTTTATGGTAAATGGTTCTCCTTAGAAATTCCAAAGTCAGCTTCTCCTTACATAGAAAAACTGGTTAAAGCTGCTACAGTTCCCTCAGCTTTAATTCTTGGATTATTTGTAGCGTTGGTAGAAATTCCATGTGCTGGAGCACTTCCATTCTTCTACACAACATTGTTAGCAAGTAAAGGTATTTCTGGTATCCAAAATCTTCTTTATATTTTTTGGTACAACATCTTTTTTGTCTCTCCTTTAATTCTGTTAACTTTGATATTTTACTTTGGTTTTGCAAAAGTTGAAGAGGCTGAGAAGAAAAGATTAGAGCTTAGGAAATACATGAGGTTAGCAGCGGGCACAATAATGATTTTATTGGGTTTAAGTATTCTAATGGGGTGGTTGTGAATGAAGATTTTAGATAAAATTCTAGGTGGAAATGTTCTTTACTATCCTGGCTGCCTAACGAAATTCGTTGGAAAAGAGTTGAAAGAAAATTATGAGAAAATTCTTAGGGCAATTGGGATAGATTTTATCCAATTGAAAGAAAAGGAAGTTTGTTGTGGTTCTCCAGCATTAAATGCTGGTTATAGAAAGATAGCAGAGGATTTAGCAAGAAAGAATTATCATGTTTTTAAAGAGCACAGAGTTACGAAGATTATATCGAATTGTCCTGCTTGCTGCAAAACATTTTCTCAAGACTATCCTCTTCTTCTAAAAGAATGGGATATCAAAGTTGAGCATACTTCGCAAACAATTTACAAAGCTATACAAGAGGGAAAATTGAGGCTTAAGAAAAAGATAGAAAAGAAGATAACTTTTCATGACCCTTGCTACCTAGGTAGACATATGGGAATATACGAAGAGCCAAGAAAAATTTTGGAATTTATTGGTTGTAAAGTTGTGGAGATGAAATTTAACAGAGAAAGTTCCTTTTGTTGTGGAGGTGGGGGAGGAGTTCAGTCAAATTATCCAGAGCTTGCGAATTCCATAGCAAAAGAAAGAATAGGGCAGGCATTAGAAACTAAAGCAGAATTTTTGGTAACATCTTGCCCTCTTTGCTATTATCATTTGAAAAGGAATTCAAAAGAGGTTCAAGTTGCAGAAATTTCTCAGATCTTAGTTCAATGTATATGATTTTTATACTCCTAAAAAAATAAAGAATATGGAGGAGGCTTTACTCATTAAAACTTTGTACGAATCTTTTATTTCGTACATACCAAATGTCACAGCTTTTTTCATACTTTTATTTCTCGGTTGGGGTATTGGAAAGATCGTTGGAAGAATTGCTGAAGAAATCATAAAAAGGTCTAAAATAGAATCTGTACTATTCAAAAGAAAGCCCATAATTTCCCTTTCATCTCTTGCTTCAATAATTCTTTCATGGAGCATTTATCTTCTTTTTTTAAAAGCAGGAGTTGACGTTCTGGGAATAAAGGCGATTTCCGATATTTTAGCTTCTCTTCTGTCTTTCATTCCACGATTCGTAGCATTCTTCATAGTATTCCTCGCGGGTTATTTTATTTCTGAGTACTTAAGAAATAACATAGAGAAGAGCGAAATAGAATATAAAACCATAGTATCTAAAATCGTCTTCTGGTTAGGAATTTACGTTTCTGCAATTATTGCTTTACCACTAATCGGCATTGATGTGTTTATCTTACAAATTTTGCTAGTAATAATCGTTGTTAGCTTTTTATTACCACTTTCAATAGGCTTTTCATTAGCTATAAAAGATGAGGTTAAGTCAATAATTAAAAAGTGTTTGAGGAAACTGTCTAAAATTTAAATCATTTCTTCAACTATTTTAAATGAAAAGAGAACCAGCAGTAAAAGTGAGGATAAAAGATATTTTAACAGGAAAATTTTTCCCGGGTGAAAAGGAGAGCATGAAACCAAGCTATCTATTAACTACATACGGCAGAAAAGTTTCGCGAGTCAATATTTTAGCAACAATAACTGATAAATTCGTTAACGAAGATGAAAGCTACGTTTCGCTTATATTAGATGATGGAAGCGCTTCAATAAAGGCTAAGGCTTTTAGAGATGTTGTGAAGCTTGTGAAGAATTTGGAGATAGGGGATATGGCTATAGTTATAGGAAAAATTAGAGAATGGAATGAAGAGTTGTATGTAAACATTGAAGTTGCAAGAAAAGTTGAAGACCCGAACTACGAAATTTATAGAAAGTTAGAGCTCATAAAAGAAATTTTGCCTTATAAGAGAATGGTACTCGAGTTAAAAAACATGAGAGAAAAAATGAGTGAAGAAGAATTTGTTAAGGAGGCAAGAAGGAGATTTGGGTTGGAAGAATTCGTTCTAGAAGCGCTGCTTAAAACTGAAGAAGAGGAAAAAGATTATAAGGCAGAAGTTTTGAAAGTTTTGAGAGAATTGGATAGAGGCGAAGGAGTTGATGTTATTTCTCTTTTCGAGATCATAAAAATACCTGCACAAACTTTAGATAGCATACTTACAGAATTGATTTCAGAAGGAAAAATTGAAGAAATAGAAGCTGGAAGAATTAGAGCCAAGGTGGAGTGAATGAATTACGAGGAATTGCTTGAGGAGGCGTTTAAAAAAATTGTCAAAAGAGAAACGAAAGATAGATTTCAGATTCCTCAAATTGAAGGAGAATTGCAGGGAGCAAGATTCGTCATTAAAAATTTCAAAAAGATTGCTGACTATTTAAAAAGAGATCCAAAGCATTTAGCAAAATGTTTGTTACTCTCTTTGGCATCTTCCGGAAGCATGGAAGGTGAGACGTTGGTTTTAAATTTAAAAGCTAGAAAAGAGGCAGTTCAACAAAAGCTTGAGGAATATATAAAAAAGTACGTTTTTTGTAAAATTTGCGGCGAGCCGGATACAAGGCTAGTAAAAGAAGGTAGAATTTATTTTATTCAATGTGATGCTTGTGGTGCGAGATATGCCGCAAAATAGATTTTGGTGCAAGGTTGTAAGAACTAAATTTGATATTTTAGTTGCAATTTGCGATGAAGACGTTGTTGGTAAAGAAATAGAAATTGAGAAAGGTTTTAAAGTTATAGCAAGCGAGAGGTTTTATAAAGAGAAATTAATTAACGAGTCAGAGGCTTTGAAGCTAATGGAAGAAGCTACCATAGGAAATTTGCTTGGAGAGAGGATTGTTAATCTTGCGATAGAAAAAAGTATTATTTCTCCAGAAAGCGTAATTTTAATTGGTGGAATTCCCCATGCACAATTTGTTAAAATCTAGAAAAGCACAGTTTTATATTATTTCTGTAGTTGGCATAGTAACAATTTTGTATGCAGTAGGAAAAAGCCTGACGTCTTATTCTATAATTGACACTTCAGAAGTTGCTTTGAGGAACGATTTTTTTATTTTTAACAACATAGTTGAAAAAACCCTTGCAACTTTAAATGTCAGTAAAAATTGTGAAGAGCTAAAGTTCAACCTCGAAGAATTCAAGCTAATTGCTACAAGAGCTTTTGCTCCGCATTTCAGAATAGATTACAATTATACAATAGCTTCATGCACTGCAATATCAGCTACAGTTAATTTTAATATAACGCTTTATTCCATTAATTCTGAAATTAAAACAAGCTTTACGAAAATTATAAATTGGTAGGCTGTGCCCTCCATAACCCACCTTCTGTTTTAGGTAGCATTCGTCTAAGCGCCACCAAAGCTTGCATCTCATTGGCTGCATGAGCCCGTTTCACCCTTTAGCAAGCAACTCATATCCCAATCATCGTTATCGCTTGCCAAAGGTCTCGTTTCTGATGCCCATGCTGGGCTTCTCAGCCTTTTTTACCTCGACGGGTGGAATTTCCTCACCTCTGCTTTTTGGCAGAGGCGAAGCTACCCGGAGGGCTCAGCCTACCAGAAGTATTTTGAAATCAAAGTATTTAAAGATGTTGTGATTAATTATAAGGATGGGAGATAGAGGAAACGCTATAACAATAAGATTACCATCTTTCAACTTCAAAACTAATTTTTGGAAGTTTTTTTCAATAATACTTCTATTAGCTTTAGTTGCAAATGTTTATTTAAACGTAACTGGAAGAATGATATTGGTTTCGCATGAAGCATCGGGTGATGAAATTGGAAGAAAAGTTATAGATTTTATTAATAACAATCTCGTTCCATCTGGAACTTCCGCATCTTTAGTTTCTGTAAAAGATATGGGAACTTACTATGAAATTTTAACTAGCTATCAAGGGCAACAAATCCCAGTTTATGCTTCTAAAGATGGAAAATTTTTATTTTTACAAGCGATTGATATGAGCAAACCAATAGAAAGGCAAGTAGAAAGAGAGTCTCAGCAAACTCCTCAAGAAATACCTAAAAGAGATAGACCGATAGTTGAGCTCTACATCTTCTCTTATTGTCCAGCTGGCGTAAGTGCTCTAAACTCTTTCGCTCCCGTCGGAAAGTTATTAAGTACGAAAGCTGATATGAGAGTGAAATTCTTTAGTGATATGCACGGAGAACATGAACTCCAACAGAGCAAGATTCAGGCATGCATTCAAGAAGTCGAACCCGAAAAATATTGGGATTATGCAACCAATTTCTTCCAAGATGTTTACTCCAAATGCAGAACTACAAGAGATTTGGGCTGCGACATGAATGAGTCAATATCTTTGATGAAAAAGGTTGGTATTGATGTAGAGAAAGTAATTAAGTGTGTTGAGGAGAGAGGGGGAGAACTTTACATGAAAGACGTTTCTGACGCTCAAAGATATAACTTAAGATTCTCTCCTTCCCTAGTGATAAATGATGTTGCAGTGGGACCTAACTTTGATAGAAGTTCTGAAGGAATTAAAACCTTAGTTTGTTCATCTTTTACAGCTCCTCCAGAAGAGTGCTCTCAAACGCTTTCTACTTCTCCATCTGTGAGCGCAGGAAGTTGCGGGTGAGCTTTATAAAAACATGCTAGCAAAAATGTAGTAGACAAGGTATGAAGTTGGTAATCACCTACGAAAAATTTTTGAAGACTTATCCCGAGAGTTATAGAAAAAGTTTGTTTTATCCAAAGCTTCTGGAATTAAAGAAGAGGGGATTCTCTTTTTCTGAGGTTAAAAAGTTATTATCACCTAAACTCCCTTTTCACATTCTGTATAGATGGTATAAAGGAAAAACGGTACCTCTTCCTTTCAAAGATTTCTCTAGAATTAAGAAAGAGTTTAATGATAAAGATCTTGAAAAGTTGGCAGTGATTGTTGGTCATATATTAGGAGATGGTGGAATTAATAAGAAAAAGATTTTACATTATTGTAATACTGAGAAATTCTTGATTGAGGAGTTTAAAAGTTGTGTTAGAGATGTATTTCATATTAAACCAATGTGTGAATATAGAGAAAAGTCGGGAATAATTAGGTTGAGATATCCGCGAGTGATTTCTCGCGTTCTTTTGTGTCTTTTCGGAGAATTTTCACTGGGCAACAAAAAGAAGATTACACGCCAAATTGACAGAATGCCTCTTTGGTGGAAGATTAAATTGATACAGGCTTTGTACAACGACGAAGGGTCAGTTGTAATATCGAACAGTTATAAAGCTATAACTCTCAAACAAAAATCCAAATCCATTTTAGAGTGGATTAGAAAAGTTTTGAGGAGCGTGAATGTAAACTCTACCATCTGCTTTGATGGAAGATGTTGGCAGTTAAGAATATTAAATTATATTAACATGCGTAGGTTTAGTGAAAAGGTAAACTTTTCCAAGGGGTATAGGAAGCGAGTAAAACTTCAACAACTTCTTAAGAAATTCAAATGCCCAAAATGGGAAACTAAGATAGAGATTCTTAAGTTGTTAAAGGAAAAGAAAAGGAGTGTTAACGAATTAGCGCGCAGACTTCGTTTAAAACCGGGCACTATTTGTGGACACTTCCATGGTTGGAAAAGGAGGGGAAGGGAAAGTACTAAGGGATTAGTAGACATGAAGCTGGTTGAGGTAAGAAAAGTTGGAAGAAAGAACTACTACTGCTTAAGCCCTAAGGTACGATTAACAAACCTAAATTTTAGATTGAAATTATTCAACCAGAATAGATAAAAAAATGTTCAAGGATCACCAACAATAATGATTAATGATAAAGAAGTCAGGTTGACCAGATCTCCAGAAGCATTCAAACAAGCAATATGTCAGGCATTCATTACTCCGCCTGAAGAATGTAACCAAACTTTATCAACAGAAATAGCTTCTCCAGGCATTGGTCCTTTAACTGGCGGTTCAGCTTCTAGCGGATCTTGTGGATAGAAAAGAACTTCTTGATTATTTTCAAACATTTTTTACCATAATCAGTTAGCTCATAATACACTCTTTTGGGCCTCCCGAAAACTTCTATTCTTTTTACCACACCTTCTTTTATTAATATCCTCAAAGAATAGTTTAGAGACGGAGAGCAAGCATTGCAAATTTTTTTCAAGTCATTAAAACTATATCTTTTTCCATTTTTCAAACTCGAAATTATCTTTAAGCTTGTCTTGTTTCCAAAAATTCTTGCCATTTTGCTTAGAAGTTTCGAACTCTCCATAATAATATTTAAATACTCAAGTATAAAAATTATACTTGGTGTTAGTATGATAAATGACAGAGAAGAAGAAAAACTTTTAAAGAAAAAGATGGAAGAGATTAGAAGAAGGTTTGCTCAAAAAGATGAATATATTTATGAGAATGAGGTAGAGGTAGAAGCTAGCGACGATAATTTTCAAGAAAAGGTTATAGAAAAATCCAAGAAAATTCCAGTTCTGGTAGACTTTTATGCGGACTGGTGTAACTCCTGTAGAATGCTTTCTCCAATACTGGAAAAAATTGCTAAAGAATATAATGGAAAGTTTGTTTTGGCTAAGGTGAATGTTGATGACGCTCAAATCACAGCCAGCGAATTTGGAATAATGAGTATTCCAACTGTTATACTCTTCAAGAATGGAGAGCCAGTTGACTATTTTGTTGGTGCTCTTCCAGAATCGCAAATAAGAGAATGGTTAAAAAGGGTGCTATGAAAATGTATGATGTGATAATAATTGGTGCAGGTCCTGCTGGACTAACAGCTGCCATATACGCCAGAAGAAGGCTGCTAAAAACGCTAGTGATTTCCTTGAACATAGGAGGACAAGCTTTGCTAACAGAGCAAATAGAAAACTATCCAGGATATTTAGACAAAAGTGGACCAAAACTCATGAGAATTTTTGAGGAACAAGCAAGAAGTTTTGGGACAGAGATACTTATTGGTTATGTCACAAAAGTAGAAAAAGTTGATGACCATTTCAAAGTTATTAGCAATGATGGTGAGTTTGAGACAAAAACTGTTATAATTGCTGCTGGAAAGGTTCCAAGAAGATTGAATGTTCCTGGTGAAGATAAATTTTTAGGAAGAGGAGTAAGTACTTGTGTAACTTGCGATGCTCCATTTGCAAGAAATAAGGTGGTTGCTGTTGTTGGCGGAGGAAATTCTGCCTTAGAAGGAGTAGAAGTTGTTTCAAAATTTGCAAGCAAAGTTTACTTGATTCATAGAAGAGATCAGTTCAGAGCGGATGAGATAACTGTAGAAAAGGTTAAAAAATTGCCGAATGTCGAATTTATATTAAACACAGTCATAACAGAAATGAAGGGCGATAAGAAGTTAGAAGGTGTTGTAATACAAAATGTAAAGACAGGAGAAACAAAAGAGCTCAAAGTTGATATGGTCTTTTTGGAAATTGGCCATGAAACAAAAATAGATTTTGTTAAACATCTTGTGGAAGTTGACGAGTACAATCAAATAATAACTAATAAAGCAGCAGAAACTAGTTGTCCAGGAATTTTCGCGGCGGGCGATGTTACAGATTCACCCTACAAACAATTAGTAATAGCTGCTGCAGAAGGAGCAATTGCAGCTTTATCAGCTTACAATTACATTGCCAAGAAAGAAGGAAGGGAAACTGTTAAAATTGATTGGAAGTGATAGGAGGTGATTTTATGATAGAGAAGTTTATGGATGAATTTGGTCCTGAAAAAATAATTGAAGTTTATGATCCAAAAGTAAAGCTTCATGGTTTTGTGGTTATCGATAACACAGCAAGAGGTCCCGGTAAAGGCGGAATCAGAATGACACCAACAGTAACTATAGAAGAAGTTTTTAGGTTAGCAAGAACGATGACGTGGAAAACTGCATTAGCTGACTTGCCTTTTGGTGGAGCAAAATCTGGTATAATTGNTAGTTCTGAAGAGTTGAAAAATAGAGAGAGAAAAAGAGAATTGATGNTAGCTTTTGGNAAAGCGTTGAGAAATATTGCGCCAAAAATTTACATTGCTGCTCCAGATGTTAATACTGGTGAAGAAGAAATGAGATGGTTTGTTGAAGGNAATGGCAATCCAAAATCAACAACAGGAAAACCAAAGGATTTGGGCGGATTGCCTCATGAGCTTGGAAGTACAGGCTTTGGAGTTTATCACTCTACTTTAGTTGCAGCGAAATTTGCTAAGATAGAGATAAAAGATGCAACTGTGGCAATAGAAGGTTTCGGAAATGTGGGAAGCTTTACTGCAAAGTTTTTGCATGAGGCAGGAGCAAAAATCGTTGCTGTTAGCGATAGTAAAGGAGTAATCTACAATAAAGATGGTATTGATATTCCAAAGCTTCTAGAGGTTAAAAAACAAGCTGGTAGTGTTATAAACTATATACCAGGAGAAGTTTTGCCCAATGAAAAAATTTTCGAACTGCAAGTTGATATTTTGATTCCTGCCGCAATGCCAGATGTTATTAACGAAGAAAATATTGAAAAAATACAGGCAAAAATTGTTGTTGAGGCATCGAATATTCCGGCTAAACCAGAAATTGAAGAGATTTTACACAAAAAAGGAATACTAGTAGTTCCCGATTTTGTAGCAAATGCAGGTGGAGTAATTTCTAGCTATGCTGAGTATAGAGGATACGATGAAAAGAAAGCTTTTGAGTTAATCGAGAAGAAAATTACCAAGAACACAAAACTGGTTTTAAAGAGAGCGAAAAAGCTTAATGTAAAACCGAGAGATGCTGCATTGCAAATTGCAAAAGAGAGAGTTTTAAGGGCAAT
>Ga0065719_100519_pt1 | contig 12724 bp, 10 predicted proteins | sample GBSCel85sediment_FD_59106 | JGI IMG/M metagenome (GOLD analysis project Ga0065719, IMG submission 59106) | Hot spring sediment microbial communities from Great Boiling Spring, Nevada - Cellulolytic enrichment CS 85C v3 (version 3) | ecosystem: Environmental > Aquatic > Thermal springs > Hot... | reverse complement strand
GAGGTGCGGGCTCGAGCTAGATAGGCAGAAGCTCGCATCAATAAACATATACCTCAAGTACGCCAAGATGCGGGGGCTCCCGCACAGCAATGACCCAGACACGTGGATGAGGGGAGAGCTGTGGGCAGGGGTCACCCCGAGCGGGCGGAGCCCCATGATATGGGCTCCGATGAAATGGAGCCCTGAGGGCGGTGAAGCCAAGGGCAGGGGGGCTCACATAAAACCATATAAACCCCTATGAAACCCAGACCCCACTGGGGTGAGGATTCCGCTAAAGGTGGGGTGGAGGTCAGATATTTTATTTTTAGGAAGTGCGTTGCGCACGAGATACATGGGTCGTAGTTTCTGATTGTTTGCTCTGCTAGCCACTGAGCTTCATCTAGGCTTAGCGTCGCCAGCTTATCGCTTAATGCTAGGAGGTCTTCTTCTATGCTTGCTAAGTTTTGTGAGGTTGGCGGTATTATNTTGGCGTTGATTACGTACCCTCTCTCATTTANTTCATATCTATGGTAAAGCATGCCTCTAGGAGCTTCCGTTATCGCTGCGGCAACACCTCTCCTCACAACCCCTTCCACGTATGGTTGTTGAGGCTCCCTATAACCACTGATTAACTCCTCTAGCTCTAAGACCGCGTGATATACTTCAGCAGCCCTAGCTATTATTGATTGAAAGCTGTTGCGTAGGGGTGCCCCGTAACCATAAGACTCAACAACACCCCTAACCTCCGGATCTAGGAGATCGTAATTGTTGTTGTACCTGGCTAGCGGGCCCACTACGTAGTGACCCCTATCCTTAAGCGCGTACCTAAGGGATGTCGAGTACTTCGCCTGCTCCACGACAAGCATATTCTCAAACACGTCTTCAGACACATCAAGCCCCTTGTTAGAGACCACCCTACCCTCAAGTATCGGGTACTCACCCACACCCCTAAGCGACACGAGCTCTGCATCCCTCTTTAAGTCAGGCATAGGCAGCTTAAGCACCCACTCAAGCAACTCCCTCGCGTACTCCCTCACCTGACCCAACCCCCTAAGCAGAGGGAGTAACTCATCCCTGCGGATAATTCTGTGGAATCCCCCGACCCTGCAGGAGACTGGATGAACCGAGCGACCTCCTACAACACTAATTACCTGATTACCCCACCCCTTAAGCTTCATACCCTTCCTAACTATATCTGGGTAATCCCTAGCCATACTCAAAACAGACTCATAACCTAGGAAGTCTGGTGCGTGCAGCATGAGGATGTGGAGTACGTGACTCTCAATCCATTCACCGAGGTAGACTATCCTCCTAAGCTTCCTTACTTCCTCAGGTACTTCAACACCTAAAATCTTCTCCAGCGCCCTACTAGAACTCATTATGTAGGCTATGGGGCAGATACCGCAAATCCTGGCGGTTATGTCAGGCACCTCATAATACTTCCTTCCCCTCAAGAATGCCTCGAAGAATCTAGGGGCCTCGAAAATGCCTACCTCAACCCTAGAGACCCTGCCATCACTTAATTCAACGAATAAGTTACCCTCGCCCTCAACCCTAGCCAAGTAATCTACTTTAATGACCTTACTCATACTCTTCGATCACCTTCCTAAACTCTTTAGACCAATTAGTGAATTGCTTGAAAAGAAGCTGTATCTCCCTAGGCTTGATATTCAGTTCCTTAAAGCGGGTGTTCAGAGCGTCCGGCTTAGGATCTATCATGGGGCCGTAACAGCCGTAACAACCCCTACCGTAGGATGGGCATAGTGCGCCACAACCACCCATAGTGACAGGCCCTAAACACGGAATCCCCTTAGCAACCAAAACGCAGACATTCCCCCTCCTCTTACACTCCACGCAAACGGAGTCAACGGGTAGTGTGGGGGGTGTCTTACCCTTAAGTAATTGCAGAACGAATGAGAGTAGCTGTTCCTTACTGATAGGGCAACCACGTATCTCATAATCGACCTTAACGTATTTTGAGGGTGGCTCAGCATACTTAAGCACCTCCACCCAATCAGGTCTAGGGTAAACGTATCGTTTATACTCCTCCGTATCAGCCCAGTTACGCAGGGCCTGTATCCCGCCGGAAGTAGCGCAAGCACCTATGGCTACCAAGACCTTAGACTCCTCCCTAACCTTCTTAATAACCTCGACCTCATGAGGTGTTGAGATAGAGCCTTCCACGAACGCCACGTCATAAGGTCCTGAACCAACAAATCTCCTAGCTTCGTAAAATAGCGCGAACTCTATGAAGTCACTCAACTGCAGTAACTCATCCTCTAAATTAAGGAATTGTAGCTGACAACCGTCACAACTAGAGAACTTATAGACAGCTACCTTCAGCCTCCTCATATCTGATCAACCCAGAAATACCTACTTATGAACCAGAGAGGAAATACGGGGCCGTGCTTACAAACGAAGTAAGGACCCATCTGGCAATGACCGCATAAGCCGACACCACACTTCATCCTCCTCTCAAGAGAGAGGTAGATCTTGTTAGTCTTAAATCCCTTCTTAAGTAATTCCTGAACGGCAAACCTCATCATTATCTCGGGACCGCATACGAAGGCATAGGACTCGCCGGGATCCACGTCCACGTGTTTTATTAGGTTGGTCACAACCCCTACATTACCTCTCCAACCATCATTAGGTCTATCCACAGTTACGTAGAACTCCGTGTTAGGGATTGACTCATAATCACTATACTCATAACTAAACATCAGGTCTTCAGGAGTTCTAGCACCGTAGAGGATAATCAACTTACCGTACATGCTCCTATTCTTAGCTACCTCCCTTATCACAGGTCTTAATGGAGGTAATCCAATCCCCCCAGCTATCAAGACTATGTTCTTGCCGGTCACGACGTCCATAGGCCATCCGTTCCCGTAAGGCCCTCTGAAGCCGATCACGTCACCCTCCTTAAGCAACTCGAAGGTCTTGGTAACGGAACCCACGAACCTAACAGTGTGTGCCACAACCCTCGACTCCATGTCTAAGTCGCTGACGGAGATCGGGACCTCACCGACTCCGTGAACATAGAGCATGTTAAACTGGCCCGGCTTAGGTAACTCAATACCCTCAGGTAACCTCACGTAGTACGTCCTAACGTTCCGAGACTCGGTCCTCACGCGAGTTATCGTGGCTTTTAAGGGTATTAGCGCTGTCATATACTTACCCACTCTTACCACCTCTTAAAACACTCCTCACAGGTCTCCCTCAAATCTATGCCTGTAGGGCACCAAGTAATGCATCTCCCACAACCTACACACCCGAACGTACCGAATTGTTTTACCCAGTAAGCAAATTTGTGTAAAACGAAATGTCTGTACCTAGCCCATAAATCAGGCCTGAAATGCCCTCCAGCTACCTGACCGTAGGTAAAGTTTAAGCACCCGTCCCACACCCTAACCCTCTCCGCGGATCCGTCAATTAATGGGGCATCCAGCACGTCAAAACAGAAGCACGTAGGGCAAACCATGTTACAGTTCGCGCAACCAAGACACTTCTCAGTAATTTTCTCATACACCTTAGACTCAATACGTAACTCAAGCTCCTCAGGCAACCCGTTAAGCTCAAACCCTGCTCTAGCTTTCTCGCTGGCGCTACGCATCGTCGCCTCAAACCTCTCGTACGTGGTGTCATCAATAGGTTCTACCTCAAGCAGGTTGAGGAGTTTCAGGCCCAACACGCTCCCCGCTTCTAACACTAACTTATCACCCAGCCTAGTATACGCTAAGTCGAAGGAGTCCCTAGCTCTAGGCCCGGTATTCATGGTACCGCAGAAACATGTGTTGCCCGGGATGGTGCAGTTCTCCACTATCAGGACCGAGCTCTTCCTAAGACTCTCGTAATAGTCGTCAACCCCTAAGAGAACCCTGTCAAGCACCTTTATAGAAGCTAGGTCGCAAGGCTTTAAACCAAAGAACGCGAGCCTACGCACCTCACGTACCGGAACGACCACATCCCACCCGCTAGAAACCTTAAATAGTGTTAGGTTAGGCGGGTAAAGAAATTTCTTAGGTGAGTCTGGCCCGTGCCTATAGAAACTACCTCTAACCAAAGAGTATCTGCCAGGACNTTGAAGATCCTCCACACCCTGCGCGAGCTCATCAAAAGAACTTAACTCCTCCAACCTCAACACACCATCAACTACCTTATATCCTACGACGAAATACCCAGACCTCCTCAACTCATCAAACAAAACCCTTAAGCTATCAACCCTCCCCACGTAAAGACCTGTTAATGACACCCATATCACCAGCCCAAGTAATCATGGATCACGCTTAATTCATTAACACATTACATACGTTGAAGTCNTTATAAGCTTTTAACCGCACTCCCATCAGTAAGGAAGTCAATGCTTCGAGATCACGTTATAGATAAAGTTCTTATAGCTCTGGAAATCTATGTTTTCCTCCCCCACCACGCATTCCTCGTAATCAACTGTTGTCTCATTCCTTGAGCGATCTATAGAGAGCCTTATCCTGCAATCACCTACTTCAAGCAGTCTCTCGTCATGAGTCACAAGTAGTACCTGAGCCCTACCTAGGTTACTTCCTATAGACTCTATCAACTCCCTCAACTTCTCAACCCTCTCAGGACTGAAGCCTAGCGTGGGCTCATCTAATATTAAGACGGAATCCCTCAACTCCCTATTCAAGTCCCTCACAACCCTATTCAAAGCCAGCCTATACGCAAGCCCTAAAGCAGTTAATTGAGCGCCGCTAGGCTGTGAAATCTCGCGTTCACCGAGTGCGCTAACCCTAACCCTAACGGAGGGCTTGAAGTCGCTTACTGAAGCCTCAACTAGTTCCTGATCCTCAAGAAGCTTAATAAAGTATTCCTGGAAATACTCGTTAAACCTCTCGTGCGCTATGCCGCGCACAGTATTCTCTATAGCCTCGACACCCTTGTAAATATGGTTGAGTAGGCAATCCCTAATCTTAGCTAGGAAGGAAGCCCTCAACTCAAGCTTCCTCAACTCCTCACTTAACTCACTATACTCCTCCAACCTCTTCTCCAGACTATTTATTTGCTCGGATACCTCACCTAACTCCTTACTACGAGCGACTTCCTCCTCCTTAATCTTCCCCAACCTCGCCCTCAACTCCTCAACCCTCTTACTAATCTTGCCGTACTCCTCCTCACAAACCCTAAGCTCCTCCAAGACCTTAGGTTTTTCCGTGACCTCCTGTTCTAGCTTGGAGATCTCGTCATGGAGTTCCTTAACCTGGCTTATCTTGGTGATGACGACGTCCACTTCCCTAAGCTCCCTCAAGACCTCGTCAAGCCGCTTACTCAACTCATTCCTCACTGCTTTAACATCCTCTTTCTCTACGGAGAGCCTGAGTTGAAGAGACCTCCCAGACCAGAGCTCCTTAACTAAAGGCACTATCTTCATAGCTACTTCACGCACCTCGCTAATCTTCCCCCTAATCAACTCCCNGCCGTGCTCGTGAGTAATCGACTGCCTACACAGCGGGCACACGCCCTGAGCCACGACGTTCTTCATCTCCAGAACTTCATTCCAAGCCTCCCTAACCCTGCTCTTCAGGTTCTCCGCCTCAGCCTCCAGCCTGAGCACGCGCTCTAAAACATTCCTCTCGTTAACCTCAATCCTCCTCAGCGCCTCATCTAATTCCTCAAGCTTCTTAACTATGTTAGAACGCTCACCCTCCAAACCCAACTTACGTGTCTGGAGCTCACTAACGAGTTTGTCGACATCCCCAACACTGCTCAAGCCTACCTCCAATAAGATCTTACTGAGTTTCTCCCGCTTACTCACCAACTCCTTCTCTTTCTCGTTAATCACTTTAATCTTATTCTTTAACTCACCCATCTTAACACTCAGCTTATTTGACTCAACACTCAGCCCCTCCTTCTCAGCTTCTAGCGAGTCACGAAGCTTACGTAATTCGCTTAATTTCTTATCTAGCTCTTCACGCCTACCCCTTAACTCACTTAGCTTGGCCCTCACCTCATTCACGTTGATCTTCTCTAGAGTCTTCCTACGATCTTCAATCATTTTATTGATGTTGTAGAGCTCACTACCGATTACCGAGTTCTTACCCTTAGCAATTTTCTCGATGTTATTCAACATAACCATATACTTCTCTAACCCTAAAACCTTATCAACCAACTCCCTCCTCTGCTTATCGTCGAGAGCTAGGGTTTGATGAATGTTGAATTGAGGGACATACATGACGTTACTGAATATGTATGTGTTCCTGCCCTTCCTCGGATCCTCCCTCAAGCCAAGCACCTCAAGTATTTTCTGGGTTAGATCTTCTGAGGAGTGATTACTGCTTGACTCAACCTTGAGCGTTCCGTCAGCATAGCTAAGTATCGTTATCTTCCCTCCCCTATCCCCGTTAAGCCTTCTCTCAATCAGTACTAGCTTACCCCTATGACTTACGAGAACCTTAACCATCGCTGAGGACGCGCCAGCCCTCAGCAAATCGTCTTTGTAGGGGCTCACAAACCCTATGAAGGGGTCGCTCCCCTTCTGACCCCTCGGCAAACCAAATAACGCGTAGTTAATGCCGAGTAGTATGGAGGTCTTCCCAGTCCCGTTATCGCCGTAAATGACTGTGGTCCCGGACGGGGGGAAGACTATCGTTTTATCAACGTAACTCCTGATATTCCTTAACCTAACTCCCAGAATCCTCGTCCTCACTCACCCCACCGAGAACGGTCCTCAGGATAGCGCCACCCTTACTACTTAAGTCTTCCTCTATCTTAATCAGCTTGCTATACTCCTCCCTTATCTCACTACCGTAATCGAAATATGCTGGTACGTAGACAGGTACGGGTTCACTAACGCTTAAGTCAGGCGTGTAGAGATACCCCTCCCTATCACCAAGACTCGGTAAAGCCTCTGCTGGAACACCTATGTCACTCAGGTAAGCAATGTCAGCCCTATGCTTAGTTCTCAAAGCTATTAAAGTATTGAAGTTAGCTAGTATCTGCTTCTCAATCATGGTCGCTATCTGCGATAAAGCCACCAAGCCAATCCCGAATTTCCTCCCCTCCCTAGCTAGCCTAGCGAAGACGTTGTAGGGACTCAAAACCCTCTCAGGACTGAGGTAGAGGGGTGCCTCCTCTGAAACCACGGCTATGACTGGTTTCTCCCTAACCCCCTCAACACCGGAACGCATCCTCCCCTCAAAAACCCTCCTCAAAATACTGATAATCACCATATCACCGAGAGATAGAGGCAACTTAGAAACATCGAGAATCAGTAGGGAACCCTCATCTAACTTATGCACAACCTCATTAAGATCTAATGAGGCGGGGGTGAGAACAGAGAGCTCGCCACCCTTAACGCTTAACCATGGGTAAGAGCCGATCTTATCTCCCGACATATTTTTAGCAGAGTTAACTATGGCCTTAAGCAAGGTTATTAGTTCTAACGGGTTCTTAAGTATTGGTGAGACCTTAAAAACAGAATTGCTATCATCAATCACGCTCACGCTAACCTTCCTTTTACCACCATCCAACACTATACTCTCTTGCTTCTCACGCCACCCAAGAGTTGATAGGATTATCCTCCTAAGATCTCTCAACCTATTAACGTAAATCCCTGCGTTGACGAGCAATTTGTAAACACCTATCTTTTCACGTTCTCCGACTCCCTCATACCTCACTAAGTTACTAGTTATGAGGGGTATGAGAGCTAGGAGGTTTCCTGTAGGTTCATCATTATCATCAACGAAAATCTTGACACACGGAACACTAATCTTGCCCTCCCCATCTTGAAGGAGTTTTTGAGGAGTGCCTGACTCACCACGTTGCGAGGTCTGAGTCTCTGACGCGTTCTTGATTAAGGTAGCAAGTATTGAAGTAACCTCTAATAACTCGCTAACGTCTTTCGCTAAGAGTTCCGCTACGTTAATCACGTCATACACGTTCACGCTCGCGGCGTCGAAACCTCCCTCACGACGTGTTACGAACCTCTCCTCTATTGGTGTAACTTTCTCAGCGTTGGTTTTGAGTACGTATACGTATATTCTATACGAGTCCCTCAACCATTCGTTTAAACTCAACGCCTTACTTAAGATCTCTAAGAAATCCCTCTTAGAGTACTCCCCATGCCTGTCAGCTATCACCCAAGAAATACTTTTACTACCGAACCTACCCCACTGTGTTATTATGCCCATGACGCTCGTGGTCTTGCCGGAGCCAGTCTGACCGGATATGAGGACGTGTTTAGGTATCATGTCGTGGAGGCTTAACCTCAAGCAAGCTTTTCTGAAGTATTTCTCAGGCATGAGTTCCTTAACTGAAGCTATCCCTGCTCTAAGCCACGCGATAGGGGACGGCATCTTCCTCACTCTTAGGTATCTTACTGCTTAGCAAGCTCATGATAGACTCTGATTCATCATCACCACCTCTGAGGAGGTAGACGGGAACATCGAGTGGTGGAGGCTGGCTAGGTCTCATAACCACCTTCTTGGCATCGCTACCTGACCTCACCTCCCTTATCTCGAAGAGCGGTTTTGTCTTAGCTAACATAGCTTTCTCAACGCCGTAAGAATATTGGGAGGCTCCCTCCCTAGCAAGGAATGAGGTGGTGGCTATCGGGATCTCCCCCTCAAACCCGCTCACCTGAAGTAACACGTAATCAGACCCTACCTTAACGTAGAGTATATCGCCTATGCCCGGCCTATAATTCTCGTCGGCTATAATCACGTATGTTGTCTCATCACGCCACGCGTAAGTGAGCCCGACGCGCGTCGCCAACACAATCACCTATACCCATACCTCATACGAGTTGTTGGTGAAAAAACCTGAACTAAGACGTCAGCCAACTCGTCTTCCAGAGAGCTACGCACCAAGCTTATCAAGGCACTCTCAAACACTTTATCCTCTTCCTTACTAAACCTGACGACCCTATCAACCTCCATGTAGCCGTAGGGCGGCTCCCCCGTGAGCTTAGACCTAGTTCTGAAAAGCTCGTTAACTACCTCACCTAAAACTTCCCTTACCTGAGTAGCTACATTAACGTTGAATCTGACTTCATCGCCTACTGAAAGAATAGGTTCCGGTATGTGTAAGTCTAAAACGAATACGTTTTTAGAGTCTGGGGTTAGCGGGAACCTAGCAACGTATACGCCGTTCCTGTCGTAAACAACCCTATTTATCACTCTCACCACCTCCTCTACTAAACCCCTCTTCTTAGGCGTTGATAACTGTTTTGAGAGGGTCTCGCATAACGTCCCACCATTCTTGATGTTAGGGATTGTGTAAAGCCCCTTAGAAATCTTCTTAAACTCTTGAAAGAGTCTGTAACTACGTGCTATGGTAGTAAACTTAGTCGTTTTAGAAAGACCTATGACGTCCCAGAGGAGGTTCTTAACGGTCTCTACGTCAATGCCTGCAAGAGCTGAGACTATGTTTAAGCCGTCCACGCGTCCGCTACCGGCCCTCTCAACAGCGAACCACTTCACTAGGGTGCCGTCTAAGACCACATACCTAACGTTAAACCCGGCCTCCCTAACCTCACGCAAGAGCTTGACAGCGTAAGCTAACTCTATCAATCCCTCAACGTATTTAGTAAATCTAGCGAAGAAAGCCGGTTCCTTCTTGAGGGAGGGTCTCACGAATTCCCTCACAAACCTGTTTATTTCTTGCGATGCGATGACGTCATCGCCGGGTCTCTCAAAAAGCAGTGAACCGTTACTCACTGACCTTATCTTAACCCTGAACTCGTACTCCTCACCGGAAGGCTTCCTACTAGAATATAGGATTAAGTTCTCTACAGAGGACTTACCTAAAACCTCGTTCACAGACATTAACCTACCGTCAACCCCCCTCAATAAAGCGCCGACCTTCATAGGTATTATGAAGGAAATATCGGTTCTGTATCGACGGAATCCGGGAAACCCAGCGTCCACGAAGCCTACAGCAAAAGACTCGTTAGAGGAACCCATCTCGCGTACTTCATAATATGACTTGAGTACCTGGTCTCTAATCCTCACTAACTCGTCACTCTTCGAGCTTAGGTAGTCTTGCTTGAGGTCGTTGATTACCTCGTTAAGTACGTCAACTAGCCTCCCCTGACTCACCGAACACCGCCTCCAACACCTTCATCAACTCCTTAAACATTTCCTCGTAGAACTCGTCTTCACTACTACCTTCAGGTTTCTTCCTACTCAGGATGTTTATGAGATCCAACACCTTATCAGAGGTTACTGAAGACCCCAACTTCTTAGCTAGGTTCTCGGCCACAGACCTCTCTATGGTTTCTATGACGTCCTCGCCAGGCCTCACCTCAACCTCCACAGGTCCTCCCTTGGTCTTGAGCTCCGTATTCAGCATTAGTGTTACGTTCTTACTCCTTAAATCGGACTTTAAAACGTCCGCCTCATACAGGATCCTCCCTAGCTTCTCCGGGTCCACGTTAGTTAAGTTGATTAGCAATACCTTGAAATCCCCATGCATATCCTTAGCCAGTCTCTTAACATAGTTTAAAACCTCGCTCAAGTTAGTGAAGGAAATCCTCTCGTTCACTACCTCAACACCGAAGTCACTCCACACGCTCCTCACCCTAGGTAATTCCTCGCCAGGCTCAACAACTAAGAACCTCCTCTTAAACCCCATCCTCTTAAGCTCGTGAGTCTCGCGTAAGTCGTTCTTGTCCCTACCCACCGGGGCACCCGCGTACGCGGCCCTCAACCTGAACTCGTGAGATAGTGGGAGTGGGTAATGTATATGTCCTAAAGCAACGTAAACCACCTTATCCGGTAAGTTCCTCAACCACTCATCACCGGCGATAAAGACCCTCCCATACCTACTCTCGAAGTCGCTTGGGTCGTAGCCGTAGAACTTAACGCTTGTGTGAGCTAACACGACGACCGGCTTCTTAACCTCATCTATATTCTTAAAGCGAACCCTGCCATCAGCCAGTAACTTAGCTTCCACACCCCTCTTAAACCCTGGCACACCGTAGAAGACGTAATCACCTAACTCTAAAGGCTCTAGCAAGAGCCCCTCAGAAACCTCCTCATGCTTAGTTAGGTGTATTAACCCTGCATCCCTTAGGACGTGAACGAAGTCACTCCCCTTAACAGAGATATCGTGACTCCCTGAAACACCGATCACGTGAACCCCGCTCTCCCTCAACTTCCTTAATTCTTTGACGACTGTCCTCAGTAGAGAGTAATTCTCGAGCTTAGGTCTCTCAAACAAATCGCCCGAAATCACCAAGTATTTAATACCTGATTCCCTCACATACTCAACTATATCTAGAAACGCCTTAACAGAAGCGCCTGAAAGAGGCTCGCTACTAAACGCACCTATGTGTAGGTCAGCAGTATGAACAAACACCTACTCTCAACCCCACATTAACCCTTAAACTAGAAACCTTTAAATTAAATTAGCCGAAAAGCTTATATAGGTGCACTAACCATGTTTTATGGTGCACTAATATGCACATACCTGACGGGTACCTCACACCAGAAGTTGCCGGGATCACTCTACTCATAACTTTAGGCATTTTACTAGTTACAACCCGCAAGATTATTTCCCTAGAGAAAGAATCTGTAAACGAGAAAATACCCCTCTTCACTGCTTTAAGCGCGGGCATCTTCGTCGCTCAAATGATTGCTTGGCCTATTCCGGGAGGCACCAGCCTACACTTAATCGGCGGCGCGCTAGCCGGAATCCTGGTAGGTCCTTGGTTGGGGGTCTTATCCATGACTCTAGTACTCTTAATTCAATGCCTTATTTTCCACGACGGTGGGTTGACCGCTATAGGAGCTAACGTATTGAATATGGGTATTGTGGGGGTCCTAGTCGGCTACACCGTGTTTAGGATTACTCAAAGGATTAGCGGAAAGGTGTGGCTAAGTAGTTTCCTCGCTGGGTGGTTAAGCATAACGCTTGCTGGGCTTGCGTGCGGTCTTGAGTTAGGGATCTCATGGAACTCCACACTACCACTATATGTGATGACTTCATGGCACGCGGTCTTAGGCCTTGTTGAAGGCTTAATAACTGGCGGTGTAGTGAGTTACCTCACCCTCAAATCACCCAAGACTGTGTGGTGGTCTTAATGCTCACCCGAAAAACTCTTTTCACCTTAATCACGCTCCTACTACTAAGCCCTATCTTCGGCGTCATCCTAGCTGAGGAGCTAGGATATCATGAACCTCTAGATATAGTTGCTGAGGANCTGAAACTAAACGAATCTGAGTTTACGTGGACACCTCTCAAAGACTATACCGTGCCCGGACTACCTGAGTGGTTAGGCTACATAATCTGTGGTGCTCTAGGAGTGTTAGTAATAGTGTTTACGGGCTACATAATCAAGACTGCTTTAGGGCGGGGGAAAAGTGAGTTCAGCAGTAGCTAGAAAGTTTCTTGACACCACCTCCGATATCCTTGAAGTAGTGGATTTGCGGGGTTCCGAGAAAGCCTCACCTATCTTCATAGTGACTTCCTTTATCATCATAATCTTAACTTCTTTTACGTCAAGCTTATACGTAGCAGCCCTCACGCTAGCTACGTCAATCACAGTATTAGCTATCACTAACAACTCAAGAAATCACTTAAGGAAACTTGCGTCAGCCCTCATATACGTGTTTATATTCTCCCTGGTAGCTCTAACCCCTTTCTTAATCGAGGGTCACGTAAATCTTTATTTATTCTACGTGCTTAGAGCTACGGGGGCAACCAGCTTCCTACTGACTATGACTGTTGTCGCTGGTTGGGAAGGACTGAGTGAGTTCGTGAGGAGGCTTAAGCT
>Ga0065719_100213_pt1 | contig 12740 bp, 10 predicted proteins | sample GBSCel85sediment_FD_59106 | JGI IMG/M metagenome (GOLD analysis project Ga0065719, IMG submission 59106) | Hot spring sediment microbial communities from Great Boiling Spring, Nevada - Cellulolytic enrichment CS 85C v3 (version 3) | ecosystem: Environmental > Aquatic > Thermal springs > Hot... | reverse complement strand
CTTGTCACAGCCTCTAAGGAGCTCTTCGTTAGGTAGCCGCTCTTGTCGACGCTAAGACTCGCCATCCTAGAGGTAGCCACTACAGCGTGTACAGCTATGGGCTTAAACATTTCTGAGAAGTCGTANACTAGAGANGTNTTTCCAGCCCTCTCTGAGTGGATTATCCCCACATAGGGGTCTAAGCCGGACGCTATTAATGCGTGTGNGCATAGCCCGTAAATGATAGCGTACGCGTAGCTTACGGCAGAGTTTATTGGATCCCGGCTCTTAGGCTGTTTCGGTTTTCATAATCATTCATTTCATTTGCTTTACTTGATGTGCAAGCCCTCGTAGTGCTATTAGGTATGCTGATGCTGTGTGCCTGTCTAGCCCTAGTGCTAGCGCTACTCCAATGGCGTCTATAGATGAGTAAAGCTTTTTTAAGCCTTTCTAAGTACATACTGTTGGGTGCTCCTGAAGCCGATGAGGTCTTGAGGCTGATGAACCCCTGGATGAGCCCCGGTTGCCCGAGGGGGGTGGATGTGCCCCTAGGCGACTAGGGGTAAACGGCTCCCGCAGGAGCGGTCGGGGCGAAACAGCCGTTGAGAGGTAGGTGGTGGGGAGCCGTGAAACCAACAAAAATGAGCGGCTATGAACCACCATCTACTGAGAAACGGTNNNTGCCGGTGAAGCCGTACTCGCTCGGTATGAATACAGGGATTAGTTCCCAGAGCTTTTTGCTCCACTTGGCCTCGTAGAGGCGTAGCCCTTCAACACCTTTGACACACCGTTTGTCCCTAGATGTTCATTCTCATTAGTTTATGTTTATTTGTCGCATCTAGGGGCTTCCACCTCGCCCACGCCTCACGCGGTATCAGCGTGGGGTCATGGGTGGCTGTCGAGGCTAACGGAATGATCCTCCCATCTACGGGTACTCCACCTAGGCTTGGAGCACCGCTCCCATCACCTAGGCGGGCTCTAATAGAGTAAATGAGATAAGAGCTTATAAACCTAACCCCCAAACATCAACTACGACACACCCCTTTTCCTCCTTCATGAGCTTCTCAACCTCGTCTAACTGACTTAAAACCCATTTAACATCCTTTCCTTTCTCTACCTCCTTATACGTTAAGTACCTCAGCAAATTAATCATACCATAGAGCTTTCCCTCAATAAACTTCATCCCTATCGAGGTTGTCCACACCGGGTCTTCAGAAATCTTATAGAGCCTTCGTCTAACCTCTGCTATCCTCACACTAAACGGATTGACTAGCACAACATCGCTTTTCCTGCCGTGGGTAACGACTGGAATGTTAGCTTCAGAGAGCATTAAGAGTACACCCGACGAAATCCTTACCCTGGTTCCTACTACGACAAGTATTTCAAGGTCGAGTAGAGGCACGCTCTGCACCTCCCACACAGTGTTTCCTTTATCATCTTTTCTGGGCGTGGAGACGACTATTGTTGAACTACGCTTACTTATTTTAGCGACACCTTTGACTACGAGAATCACGGTCTCACATAGCGAACCTGCATATCGGTGTGTATACGCAGTGCGAGCACGCNGGGTCTCCAGCTGGCGNCGCGGCTTCTGCTAGCGATGCAAGCTTGCCGATTTCTTTGAGGAGCCGGGACAGCTTCACGCGCCCGCGCTTCGATACGAGGGCTATGGCTGGGTACGGNGATTTGGGGGAGAGCGAGACGTAGAAGCCGATGGGCGGGGCGCCGTAGTGTAGGTATGCAGCGACCATGTAGAACAGTATCCTGGGTATGACATGCCTCTTCCTAAGCACGGTGTCAACGTCCGTGTCCCCCACCTCAAAGACTAGGGCTCTTAGGAAGTTGCCTCGGAGCAGAACTATAGACACCATGTCGGGTCTGCAGGCAATCTCCTTGTCCAGGTCCTTGTAAGCTAAGTAGTACGTCCTGCTCTCCTCGTTGCAATCCTCCAGCTTTAGTATTCTGCAGGGAAAGGCCTCTGCTGAGACCCTCTGCATGCTGGGGATTAGGTGCCTGCTGACGAAGACTCTCCCGCGTTGCTCACTATCCTCCATGTCCGGTATCCTCCTGGGCTTAAACAGCTCGGGGTGCGCTGTGTAGTATGCCCTAGTCCTGCACACCATGTAGTCATCAAGTATCCGTGCCGGCAACGATGACATCCATCCCCTCTGACCTGTACCAGACCTTACCCCTGGTAACAGCAAGGGCTTTGCGGAAGTCAGAATCCTGTACAGGGACTGCGACAACAGAATCCCCCTCGCCAACCAGTCTGCTAAGTTGCTCGCATAAAATTGCAGCCCTGGACCATGTAAGCCTTCCAGCGTAGACTGACTTGGATATAGGGCATAGACCGTAGCGCCAAAGTAGGTGCCTAACCTTCTCGCGAACATCGTCTCTCCTGATGTCGTAAGCGATGACGACATACATCTACTCACCCCTAAAGCAGGTATACGGCCCCTAGGAGAAGCTGTTGCTCACCCTTAAGCTCGTAGATGGGTATAGTCGACTCTGTGGCAGATAAGAACTCGATGAACCTCTTTGCCTCGCGATCCCTCGGGTAGATGACTAGCACTGGTAGCTCGCAAATGGCTCGGCTGTCTAGTAGGCGAGCGAGCCCGGCTACTCTGTCTGCCCCCCGCCCGGGCTTCGGCTGGAACAACTCGACACAGCTTGCGAACCTGTTTCCGGCATTCTCTACGAGCTCTATGAACAGCCTAAGCGCCACTACGCGTCCGTTCAGCGCCTCTAAGACCTTCCTAACCCTGTCTGCGCACTCGCTCCGCACCCTCATTCCGAGTTGCGTGTAGAGGTAGTGGTGAAACCTGTTGTCGACCCAGAACTCGCCCTCTCTGTACACCAGCGGTAAGTTCCTCCCAGCTGTCGCCAAGTCTAGTACCTCCTCGACGACCGCGCCATCGGGTCTCGCCCACTTCACCGGTACGCCGGCTATGTTCCTGTAGGAGTAGAGGTTGTAGAGCGCTAGGGGGGTCAGGCTCACCCTGCTAGCAATAAACGCCGCAAGCTTGCGCTCTATTCTATCCACCTCGAAGAACTCGCCGAGCACTTGAAGAGCTTTGGTGAAGGCGCGGATGTAGGGAACGATGTCCAGCTTCCTAGCTTCCCAGAGATCATTCCTCAACTCACTACCGAGCCTCATAATTGTGGCCATGGTGTAGACCCACATAGGGAACGCCGCCTTGAAGAGCCCCAGCCTCTTGCCGACTAAAACGTCCGGCGACTCGGAGGGGTACAGCTCCTTGAGGATCGCTACGAAGTCTAGGTCTCCCCCGGTCGAAGCGTACGGAACCTCCCTGCCGGCTAAGCTCGCCAGCAGGTCGCGCTTCTCCATGTACTTGTACAGCGGTATTGGGAGGTAGACTATTGCACACCCTTCTCCTTTGCCCCTGCCTATCCTGCCGACCTTCTGTATCGCCGACAGGTAGTCCTTCGCGACGACCACGCCCAAGTCCATCCCTTTTATGTCGATGCCGAAGGCTATCGCCATATTGCCGACAACGAGCTTCGCCTCCTTCAGCGGCACCCTCCTGTCGCTGTCCTGGAACAACCTCTTTATAGAGCACACACACTTAGGCTTCTCCCCCGTAAGCTTCTCCACAGCCTCTGCAGCCTGAAACACTGCAGCTACTCTGTCAACAATTATCATCGACCTCTGCATCCTCTTGTAGTCGTCTAGCCACCCGCCAACCTCTAGGATGCGCGGCAGCTCTTTCTGTACAGCGCCGTAGGCCGGCGCGCCTACGACATCAGACCTCAGCGGCGTAGGCACAACCTTGATAAGCGTCTTCTTACGGATTTGGCGCCACCCATCGCCTGGGCTTGTAGATGTCTCTGCCGATACAACTGCGACCCTGTAGCCCATAGCCTCAGCCAACCTCTTCACCAGCTCAAAGAGATCCTTCTCCCTGCCCCTGACCAGCACTGTCTTCCTCGGCGTGGCGGACGAGATGATTATCTTCCCCACGCCCTTCTCAAACATGTAGATGTAGAGCAACGAGATGAATGACGCTAAGCTGAAGCCGGAGTACAGGTGGAACTCGTCGAAGAACACCGGCACCCTGAACAAGAGGAAGGCTTCTGCCAGCTCTTTCAGGAACCCCCTAGCGACGAAGAACTCCCTAAACATCCTCTTNCTGCCTATAGCGTTCGCCATCCACTTGGACCACGCATCCAGCCCCTCGCTACTGCCGGAGCTCAGCACCTTTAGAAACGCTACGAGCTCTCTTAGCAGGATAAGCAGCTGAACCCCTGCCCTGTGGAAATCTGTGTAGCTAGCTGTAGATACGAGGTACGGGTACTCGGGAACTGTGAACACTACCCTGAACGTCTTCCCAAGGGCTGCCGACACTAAGCGCTTCAAGATATCCCTACCAGTCTCTGGACTACCTGTAGACTTCTCCGCAGCTTTCCTCAGCTTCCGCACAGTCTCTGAAGTGACTAAGACTAAGAGGATCGGTATGCTGACGCCGTCCACCTCAAGCTCCAGCAACTTAATGAACTTGCTAACCTCCCTCCTCTCTTCCTCGTCTAAGTTGCAGAGCTCCTTAACGAGCTCGCAGGCATCCCTTTGCTGAGCCCCCAGCTCCGCGAGCAGGTTGTACACCGTCGCCATCTGGTCCTCGGCGAGCTCCCTAGAGGGGTACACACCAACGCTACCATCGTACAGCCAGCCGCTCTCCAGGTTCACGAGGAGCGGTATGAAGAGGGACAGGGTCTTGCCGCCGCCTGTAGGTGCGTAGACGAGTAGGAGCTCTAGGGTGTCCTTATCTGCAAACCTCTCGAAGAGTTCGCGCTGGAAGTCTCTCAACCTAAGCTCATTGGATTTAAACCTAAATGTCTTCTCCGACTCCTTGATGTAGAGAGGAGAGACAAAAAACGATATTGATTTAGGTAGGTTGCTCAAGATTTCGTGCCCAGTCTTTAGCGTCGTTACTTAGTGACGAGGTTTAGCGGTAGTGGTGCTAGGTACGAGTCTTTCCCGGCTCTGACCTCGAACAGGTTCTCAGCCTTCACGTAGCCTATAATAGACGAGAGTACCTTGCTCGGAGGCTTGCTCCTCGTTTCGAGTACCTTGATTACATCGTCTACCCTGTAGCCGAAGACCGCGGAGACGTCGTAGAGGTTTACGGGCACTGTGCTCCAGCTAGGCTTCTCTACCCTCGTCACTACTTCAGCTTCCCTTATGTGTAGCTTAAACAGCCCCATCCTCTTCATACCTATCCTAATATACATCGTCGCCGGTAGCTCCATCTTGTGCGCTAGAATTATTGTCCTGAACAGCGACGGCGGTACAATTGCTACGTAGTGCTCGAGCCTCGGGTACACCGTCTTGAGTGCTCCGCGCGCCTCCGCGTACCCTGAGCCCTGCGCCTGCATGAAGAACTTTTTAGTCGTAACCCTCAGCGGAAAGGCGGGGAAGGCGTAAACGAACTCTCCCCCCGTGGCCATGTTCTTGAGCTGCTCTTCAGCAGTAGTGTAGCGTAAAGGCTCTTGCGCCAGCTTCGGCGCGAACTTCGTGTTTTTTAGGTGCTCGTAGGAGAGGAAGTGTAGCGACGGTATGACAGTGTACACCTCTACGTTTTTGCCGAGTAGCCCGTATATCAGCGGGTAGTTGTGGATGAAGTGCCCTGTCACTATTACCGGGCCGCCCTCCTCCGATAGCGACGGCCTCTGCTCAGTAGCGAACAGCAGAACCCCATGTAGCTCCATGTCAGCGATGTATACTCTGAGCATCGCTGGGCCCTAGCGCGTTGCCGCTCGCTATCACTTGCTAGTCTTGTAGACGAAGAGGTCTAGGCTCTTCTTCTTCACTAGTACGTCTCTCCACGCCTGCAGTATTACCGCATCTACCTCGTCGTCGCTTAGGTACCTCAGCCTATCCCCGAGCTCCCTATCAACTACCAGTATACCCTGCTTCTGGAAGTTCTTAACGAATTCTATTACTTCGTTTACTGTGTCCTCGATGGTCGGGCGCTTGCCAGCGTACTTGGATAGAATCCTGTGCGCTATCTCATAGCCGCTACCCACCTCATACTTGCTAAACAGTATCGCTGGTATGTGTATCTTCATCTCACCAAAGTGCGTCTTCCTACCGCCGATCCTGCTGGTTCTCGCTATCGCTATGAGCGTCAACAGTAGCTCCGCTAGCGTCATATCTCTGAGAGCTGCTTTTCCGACAAATGGTACGCCTACTCCAGCCATTTTAAACTCATATAAGGCTCCAGTCCTAGCTTCTTCTGGAGCCTCTGTTCTATATGGCGTCTTAGTATTGTCATCTATAGCGTTAAATGTAATGCTTATAATGCTTGCTTCTTGTGATACCACCCCAACGTACAGATCTCCCTCAACTCTTGACTTGACGTTGTAGCCACCACCCTCCTGCACAGCGTAGCCGAATATTATGCAGTTAGGGCAGCTACCGCAGTACCCTTCGAACCCCTCTGGTAGCTGTCTCTGCTTTTCCCGCCTCCCCAGGTACGGCCTCATAGCACAGGTGTAGTCCTCGATGTCTAGCTCGGTCTTCGCTACGTCCTTGTTCCTCAAGTACCACTCGTGTAGCATTGCTAATAGTTGCCTCCTAACCGCCCCCGACTGGAACTTAGTATTAAGTATTGCTGGGACTACGTAGCCTAGGCACGTGGGGATCGTGAATATATCGGTTGTCTCTTGTTCGTGCCTTATTATTGATGGGGACAGCAGCTGTATCACTATGAAGACGTTGGCTACCCTACCTTTTGGTAGTGCGTGGTGCTTGTCCGGCTTCTCCCTCTTAACGCACCACTCCGCTATCTTCTCGTACGCCTCTCCGAATATCTTCCTAGCCACGGTATCTACTACGCTTTGGGTTTGGGTATACGGGGGCGTGGACATGATCTCACCCCCTATACCCTCCCCGCACACTAGGTGTGCGGGGATGGGCGGGGGCTGAGCAACTTAAAAACAGGTTTTGAGTTACGTTAACCACCGCACATCGCTCCTCACTGCTCACCTATGCTCCTATAGTCTATGTATGCGCTATCGAGTATGTTCTCTATGAGCTTCGCCACCTTGCTTGGGTGCGTCTGGCGCGCGACCTCTATAATGGTTTCAGCGATGTCGTCGAACGCCTTCTCTAGTATTAGCCTGTATGGGACTGACTTCTCGGCGCCGCTCTCCTCGTCCTTGAACCTCTTCTCCACCTTTGTTAGGTCCATATTTAGCGTCCTCTCCAGCTGGACTATGAGCTCTCTCTCGGCACGGTTCCTAGCCTCCTCAACAGCGAGGATAGGTGCGAACGTCAGCAACATGTCTAGCGCTCTTCTCAGGGGCTTCTGCACAGCGTGCTTCGTTAAGTCGGGTCTCAGCTCCTTTAGCGACTTGACGTAGATGTATATGGCTTTGGTTAGACGCGGGGGCTCCTTACCTTTTACGAGTTTTTGCGCCTGGGACATGTACGACTCCACCTCACGGGATATGAGGGAGACCAAAAAATAATAGGGAAGGATTCCATCACCACCTCTCGGATCTAGGCTTGGCGGTGGCGGGGAGGCTATGGCTAGCGGTGCGTAGGGTATTGACGACATGTGTACGAGCAGTTCTAGCGCGTAGTCCTTCAGCTCCGTAGCGCCACCTGCCCTCTGCCCCCTCCACATGCTGTACCAGGCAAAGGCCTTGATGGCGAAGGCGTACAGAGTCTTCAGGATAGCTATGTAGGACAAGTTGTAAACAGCATACGCATCAATATCCATCCCCCTCCTCCGCAACGTTATCAGCGCCTCTTCAAAAGGTCTGAACACCTCGTAGAGAAGCTCGATGTGGTGCGGCACTATGACTGGGAGTTGCCCCGTGCCCAGGTTGTAGACGTGGGCTATGTTGTCGAAAACCCCTACCTGGCCTCCCCCAGCCAGCGACATAGCGTAGGGGGCCGCCAGAACCATCCGTACGACATCCTTCATCTTAAGAGACATATCGGCCGAGTTTGCTCCGAGCGGAACTATCGCCTTCGCGCCGAGGAAGTCGACAAGCACTACTACACCCTCTGCGCTCACCCCGCTCTCCCCCTTCACCACCTTATACCCGTTCTCGACAATAGAGGCGTACTCTTTCGCAACCTCCCGCGGATCGGCCTCCCTCACNAGTGTTGGTAGCACTAGGCTTAGCAGGGCGAGCCTCTTCGCTATCCACAGCCACACATCGTATGCCACTGCCGGATGGAGAGCGAGTACGAAGAAGGGGGCTCTGTACTTTTCGCCCAGCATCTTCGCTTCGTAGTAGCAGAGGGGGCAGATGAACCTTATCCTCGTCTCCTTATTCGTGCTGACCTCCTCTAGACTTACGAGCGGCGGGTCATCGTGCAACCATATCTCCGAGCCACCTCCGCCTCCAGCTTGCGCCGCCCTGGCGTACTCTATGAACGCTATGCTCTCTGAGAGCAAAGACGCTCCGCAGACGCGGCAGTAGTTTGTGTATCCGCTCTTTGTTAGTAAGCTGAGCACGTCCCCGGATCCTAGATCCACTACGTTGCTCTTGACTGAGGTAAGCAGGAACCTGGCTATGTAGTGCGTCAGCTCCTCATCTCCCTTCAGACCCAGTGCATCGCATACAGCCTCAACAACCCTCTTCACCTCCTCGTCGCTATCGAGCCTCTTGAACACCTCGGCCATGGCTACAGCGTAGACCAAGTCTTTGTCTACCTTCTTCGGTAGCTCGATGCCGAAGGCCTTTCTCAGTATACTGACAACCTTGTCTATATCCTTCGACGCAAAGGCCGTCATGTATGTGAGTAACAAGAAAATGTTTCTGTGATCACCTTCTTTCTTCAGGGCCAGCACAGCGTTAACGAGGCCCTCCCTAGTAGTCAGTATAGCTCCGAGGTACTCCTCGAAGTACTTAGAGCCTCCGTGCTCTAGCCCGGTTGCCAGCACCCGCACATCTAGTAGCTTTCCCCTGCCTTTAGACTTTGCCTCCGCCAGCTCTTTGACCAGCTCACTAAGGGGTGTGTCACCCAAGTACTTCACTATGATATCGTGGTAGACATCCTCAGGCTCAGTACCGCCGAGCAGTGCTCTACCCTGCGTCTGCGCGAGCTTTGAGTAAATCCTCGCTACCCCCTTTCTCGAGAGCCCCGCAGTTATTTGCCTAAGCACGTCTTCAACGCCGAATACACGTGATACCTCCTCCTTGATAGCCTCTGCAACCCTATGAATAGGAATAGTGATCGCGTTAGCCCCTCCAACAAGCACTACACCATCGTGGTATATGACTAGAGGTGTCCACCCATGCTCCTTCAGCACATTCACAACCTTCTCGGACACCTTCGCTTGCAGTAGCGATGGTAGCGAGGTCTTGACGTAGTCGACCCTGATAGCACCCTTGGTGATATCGGCTAGTGCCGCCTTGAGCTCGAGCACAGTCCTCATCGCTTCATCAATTGGATCCCGCGCTCGCAAGCCTATCGGCAAAACTGACAGGTCTAGCGACGTGGTAGAGAACCATGTTTTCGAGCTCAGGCACCTGCACACCCTCAACAGCGGAAGCAGCTGAGATTAGGTCTCGAACTACTGCATCAGCCTTACTCTCATAGATAAGTAGTTCGCGGAGTACCGCACGCAGTATTTTCTCCATCTTCTCTCTACCTAACCCCCCTTCAGCACCGTGGAGCTTCGCGTAGTCNTGAGCTAGACCCAGCAAAAATGCTAGCTCCTCAAGCGGCAACCCATACCTCTTCTCAATGGTAGCGATCTCTAGCTTGGTAACACCCCAAGCCACACCCTCTTTGTATACCTGCGCTAGCCTATACGCAATGGCTGCCACGGAGGCGGAGTGGTGGAAGAAGGTCTGCCAGGTGCCCTCCTTAGCCTTAGAGAAAAGCACCTCTGGCTCAAGAACCTTATACACAGTATCGATAAGCTTACCAACGTCATCCCAACTGCTTGAGGTGTTCGCCATACGGCACCATCTTTCTGCTGTGCTCTCCACTATGTTTAGCTTACTTGAAGTAAGATTTAAAAATATAACTGAGACTCAAACATAATTTAGAGGCACAGAAAAATGACTAATTATAAGGTGGTATATGTCTTCACGTTTGGGTGGAGCCCAGAGCTAGTGATAAGACCCCTAGTCGAGGAAGGTGTTACAAAGGACGTAGCAATTGTCCTACTAGCAAGTAAACCTGAGCTAGACCACGTCACCAAAAAGGTTAAGGAGGCTCTCGACAACCTTAGGAAGTTCTTCGAGATGGCGGGCATAGTCGAACACTACTACGTAGAGATAGACGGCAACAGGGACTTAGTAGAGATATGCCGGAACATAATTAGGGTTCTGAAGACCTTTGCCGAAGCTGAGCAACTTAAGTTCTTCCTAACCGGCGGCATGAGGGTACTCGTTGTTGCGGCACTCATTGCAGCGAAGCTCATCGGCTCCGTGCGTAGGAATGTTGAGGTTAAGCTGTCTAGAGAGGACGCGCCAGTTCTCTACAGCCTTCCGCTAGCTATGTTAGAGGTGTCGCCTAAGAGCCTCACAGAGTCGCAGAAGGAAGTGCTGAGGCAGCTGAAGGTTATCGGCGAGGCGCGGTTCGAGGACCTAGCGCTTGGCAGGAGCTCTGTAACAGTCAGGAAGCACTTGACAAAGCTTAGGGAGATGGGCCTCGTTGCGTACAGCGTTAAGGGGAGGAAGCAGCACTATAAGCTGACGCCGCTCGGCGAGCTCCTGCTAGAGGTACTGGGGTGATCTGGCGTGTACGTGGAGAACCCCGTCGTGGTTAGAGTTAGCGTCGTGTTCAAGCAAAGCTTGCTCGTGAAGGACTACACAGCGAAGCTGGTCAAGACGCTCTTAATAGCCGGCAACCCTAGGTTAGAGGACGTCTTCTCGAGAACAACGAGCCCGCTACCTAAGCCGCTTCACGTAACCCCTCTCTACACGTATAGGCGGGGCGAGGAGGGGGCGAAGAAGCTCGAGGCTGTCTACACTAAGCACATCTCCAAGGGCTCCACCGCTAGGCCGCCGAGCATCGATAAGCTTAAGCCCGTGGAGCTGGAGGCCGGCAGGGAGTACTTCTTCTACATCAGCACTACCTTAGCACTACTAGGCGACGTTCTGCAGGGGCTGTCCAGTGCGGACAGGTTTGTCTTTGGGTACGGAGAGGTGGTTGTTGAGAAGCCGAGCTACGAGCTAGAGTACGTAGATGTAGAGAGAGAGGCTGAGGGCATAAGGAAGCTGCTTGAGTCTACAGACAATAAGCGTGTGAAAGTAGTCTTCGAGTCGCCGACGCTGCTGAAAGACCCCCTCGTACCCGCAGCACTTAGGTGGAAGAAGAAAAAGGTGTTTACAGCCCTGCCAGAGGCTGTTTTTGCGACCCCGTTCTACATGGTGCTCTACGACATCGGCAAGCTCAGGGACTCCATCTTCGAGGACTGCATGCTCTACTTGAGATCCGTGCTCAACACCCCTTACACAGAGCGCAAAACAGCTAACCTGGTGTGGTACGTCTACAACGGCAAGCCCCTGCCAGCGCTGATCGGGTACGTCAAGTACTACCTAGACGCAGAGGCGCTGCATCGAGCGCAGAAGGTGATGGAGCTGGAGCACAGCCTAGACTTTATCGACGCCTTTGCGAAGTCAATCGTGTTAGCAAAAGTGTACGGCATAGGAGACGGGCGAGCAACAGGATTTGGACACACTACTATCGCAATCTACGGACCTGGGAATAACCTACAACTTTCATCTCTTTTTCGGTTCCCCNGCTGATGGGGGTCTGACGACAGGGAAGAACAGCTCATGAAAACTTTTAAACCTGCCCCACATAACTCAACCACCAGAAACAACTTAAAGAAACTACAACTTTATCGCTACCCTTACGACCCACCGAGAAAGGACTTAATCCTCTGGTTCTATGCACATCCTGGAAACAACTTAAAGAAACTACAACTATAGGAGGAAACCGAAGCCCACGCTCCACCTAATAGTGTAGCGCCCAAACAGAAACAACTTAAAGAAACTACAACAGCAGGGGGATCTGGTCCAGTTCGTGCACCGTGCTTGAAACAACTTAAAGAAACTACAACGTTGGGAACCACAACCGCAACCCTCTTATTCAGCGTCCACGAAACAACTTAAAGAAACTACAACATTCCTCGGTTCCACTACAGGTTTTCCGAGGACCTTGTTGAAGAAACAACTTAAAGAAACTACAACAAAGTCCATAGTCCAATAATCTTTTTTATCGCTTTGGTGGGAGGGATGAAGGAAACAACTTAAAGAAACTACAACCTTCCCAGAGGACTTCGACTTCAACTTGATGACCAAGTACAGATGGGGGTGGAGAAACAACTTAAAGAAACTACAACGTTCTTGGCAATAAAGAGCGATAACGATGCTTTAGATATACTATATAAAAAACTAGAAACAACTTAAAGAAACTACAACATCAACTAAGGCATTGAACTACGAGAAGTTGGAGAGAGCCGGATGCAAGCCAATGAAACAACTTAAAGAAACTACAACCGAGCCCCCCAGCCTCACAGTATCTAAATATATCCTGTTTAAGTATACTGTGGAAACAACTTAAAGAAACTACAACTGGGAGAGGCTCAGGCTCAAGCACAGGGTGCTCAGCCCGCAGCAGAAATAAAATCGAGAAACAACTTAAAGAAACTACAACTCTAAGCCCAATGTCAAGAGTCCCTGATTTGGTTTGAATAGAAACAACTTAAAGAAACTACAACAGTGATATCCCAATCCATGAACAACATCCCGCGCTGATTTCT
>Ga0065719_106778_pt2 | contig 12780 bp, 14 predicted proteins | sample GBSCel85sediment_FD_59106 | JGI IMG/M metagenome (GOLD analysis project Ga0065719, IMG submission 59106) | Hot spring sediment microbial communities from Great Boiling Spring, Nevada - Cellulolytic enrichment CS 85C v3 (version 3) | ecosystem: Environmental > Aquatic > Thermal springs > Hot... | reverse complement strand
TTATTCCAGGAAGCATGGGAACTCCAAGCTATGTTCTCGTCGGCACGCAGAAAGCGATGGAGGAAACCTTTGGAAGCACTTGCCATGGAAGCGGAAGAGTTTGGAGCAGGGCTGAAGCGAAGAGGAGGATGAAAGACAGCATAGTGAAGCAAAACTTGGAAAAGAAAGGTATATACGTCAGATCGGCGGAAAAAGGCTTGCTTTCAGAAGAGGCTCCTGAAGCTTACAAGCTGAGCGATGATGTCGTTGACGTTGTTCATAGAGCCGGAATCTCGACATTGGTCGCAAAGCTTATCCCCCTAGGCGTTACAAAGGGTTAATTTTTAATCAGAGCTATTTGCCCTTCTAATTCTTTCAATTCCTTTTACAGCTTCGACTATTCTCACAACAGCCTTAGGAACGTAATCCTGCCAGTTCCCGCCTTTAAGCATCATCTTCCTTATGGTCGTCCCCCTGTATTTTTCTCTGTTGAACTCGGGAGGAATTATTACTTCTAAGCCAGCGTCTTGGAAGACCTGAGCTATTACTGGGTTCCTCGTTATTATCGCCTGCACTTTTGGAACCAAGTTTAAAATGTAGAACGCGTTGCCAACGTATACGCTCATCGTTGGAACAGTTGCCGTTATTATTTTATCTAGGCTTATCTGCGCTTCCATAAGCGATTCCCTTATCATCCATATTCTCTCACCAGCTGTAAAAGGATTTCTGAGCGTGTGACTTTCATCAGCCATGCCAACTAGGAGAACTAATTCGTCAAAGCTCTTCAAGGCCCACTTTATTACTTCAAGATGCCCGAGATGGAAGGGCTGGAATCTGCCGAAGATGAGAGCCCTTTTAGGCATAAAAATCGTTTTCGCTTTAAAAAATTTATTTTCTTCTCTCAATAAGAAAATCTGTCAGCGATTCCAAGATCCTCTTTCCTTCACTTTCGTCGAGCTTTGAGAGGTTCTTCTTTGCCAAATCTATGTATTCTCTTGCCTTCTTTGAAGCGTAATCTATCGCACCACATTCCTTCAGCTTTTCCACGTCTCTCCTTATTTCCTCAAGACTGGCTTTACCCTTTCCAAATGTTTCAAGCTCCACGCCTTTCTCGAAGGCCTTTATCACTATGAGCGTCTTCTTTCCCTTCAGCAAGTCGCTTCCCAAGTCCTTTCCTATGTCCTCACCTATTAAACCCAGAACGTCATCGTGGATCTGAAATCCTATTCCAGCGTTTATTCCGTAATTCCAGAGTGGTTCGAATAAATCGTATCTTCCAAAGAGAATTGCTGGAACTGTTGCAGAAGCAGCTATTAATACGCCTGTCTTCAGCTTGACCATTTCAATGTATTCAGCCTCGCTGGCCATCCTTTTTTCCAGACTTATGTCCATATACTGTCCCTCGCAGATCTTTATGCAGACTTCTGCCATAAGCTCAACAGCCTTTCTAATGTTTTCCGAATCCACGTCGCATTTTGTCATCAGGCTAAAAGCTTCGGCAAAAAGCGTGTCCCCGGCTAAAATGGCAACGGGTTCTCCGTATACTGTATGGACTGTCTTAACATTTCTCCTCATTTCGTCTCTATCCATTATGTCATCGTGCACAAGAGTGAAGTTGTGGATCGCTTCTATTGCAACTATCGCCGGCATTATTTTTCTGTAATCCTTTCCAATCGCCTCAGATACGAGCATCGCTATTACAGGCCTTATTCTCTTGCCCCCTGCTTTTATTAGATGTCTCGCAGCCTTATAAAGACCAAGATCCTTCTCAGGAAGGTAAAACTTTAAGGCTTCATCAACCACTTCTGCCCTTTTCTTAATTTCTATCATTCTCTCCCCTCACAGAACTTTTCAACGTCCACCTTTCTAAACCTGAGCCATTCGAGCAATTTTCCCGAAACAAATATCGGTTTTCTCCTGAGTTCTTCCACGTTTTTTGCACCGCATAAAAACATTGCTGTTTTGAACCCGCGCATGAATCTATCTATCTGCCTTTTAACAGCATCCGCACTTATTCTTGCAGGAGAAAGAAATGGAAGGGCTGAACTTGCCAAAACTGCGCCCATTGCAATGCTTTTTGCGACATCTATTCCATTTCTTATTCCCCCCGTAGCGATTACGGGCAATATCTTTGCACAGTCAACAAGGCAGAAAGCGGTCGGAATTCCCCAGTCGAAGAAGTCAAATCCAACAGATCTAAGAACCTCATTCTCGCTTCTATAAGCTTCGACTGCGCTGAAAGAAGTTCCTCCCTTGCCTCCTATGTCTATTGCAGATACTCCAATTTCTCTGAGCTTTAAAGCTATTTCCCTGCTTATTCCTGCTCCTGTTTCCTTTACAATTACTGGAACTCTTGAACTCCTGCAAACTTCTTCCAAAACATCGAATGCTCCGCGTGAGATCAGATCTCCTTCTTCCATCATTGCTTCCTGCAGATAGTTGAGATGTATGGCGATCGCATTTGCATCTACCATTTCTATTGCCTTGTCAACGACTTCAGGATCCTCTATCACCTGCGGAAGGCCGATGTTTGCGTAAATGAAAGCATTCGGGGCAAGATCTCTTACGACAGAAAAAGTGTCCTCAACACTTCTGTCTTCTATTCCAGCCCTCTGACTTCCAACCCCCATCCCAATGCCTTTTTCTTCAACCGCAATCGCCAAATTCGCATTTATCTCCTTAGAAACAGCATGACCGCCTGTCATGGATGCTATTAGGAAGGGAAAGGAAAGCCTTTTTCCAAAGAATTGCACTTCCGTCCTTATCTCTTCGAAGTCAAAATTTGGAATTGCCTGATGAATCAGCAACACGTCCTCGAATCCAGTGTAGCCAGATTCGACTTCTTCGGTTAGGCAAATCCTTATGTGGTCAAGCTTTCTGTTCGAAGTTTTCACAGGATCACCTCTGTTCCTACTTCTTTTCCTTCGAGAAACTTCTTAACGTTTTCCCCATTTCCCCTGAAAACAAAAACCCTGCACTTTTTCTTCATTGAAAAAATCCTTTCAAGCTTCCCTCTCATTTTTCCTGTAGCATCATCATCGCCGAGCATATCTGGTTTCATCCATGGGTAAAATTTTTCAACTACTCTTCCATTCACAAAGATCCCATCAACGTTTGTTGCGAAGCCAACTCTTTCCGCTCCAAAAGCTTCTGCTAGCCTTACAGCAATTGAATCGCCTGATATTATGCCATCCAAGCTGACATCGCCGTGCAAAACTGGAACAAATCCCTTTTCCAGAAGCTTTCCAATCTTTTCAAAGTCGCAGCTCATCGGATGCAGTCCTACTGCCGGAACATTTTTATCCAAAAGCTTTCTGCAAAAAGCCAAGTTAAGCCTTACGCAGGAATCGTGAATCCTAGCAATCGAAATCGGAGTTTCTAGGCCAAAAATCCTCACATGAGGATGCCCAAAAGAGCCTGCTCCATGGATCAAGATTAGATTCGAATAATTCTCTGAAATCGCAGAACAGATTTCTTCAACTGCGGCTTCGTTGAGCTCTTCAAAGCCATCCTTTTTTGTTATTACTGACCCCCCGATCTTAAGAATCTTCAACTCTTACCCCCTCCTCGTTCGTTTTTACCAAAAAGCTTCCCTTTGGCATTTTGCCCCTAAAAATGCCGTAGAGGCATCCTCCTCCGCCTGCTCCGGTGATCTTAACTTTAAAGCCTTCCTTTTCCAGATTTGCAACAATTTCATCGATTTCTGGTGAGCTAACGCCTAAAGCTCTGAGAAGAGATTGATTAACCTTTATCAGCTCTTCCAGCTCATCAAGATTGCATTCCAGAGCTTTCAGAGTTATGCTGTCTATAGCATCGAAGATCCTTTCAACGATTTCCGAATGCCTTTGCCTCAAATCCGCAACCTTTTCTATCATTTTCTTCGTGGACCTTTCCCAAAGCTTTATGACAAACAAATCAAGAGAAATCCCAACCCTTTTCTTCTTCGGAAAGATCCAAGAACCGCCAAATGTGGATACAAAGGGATCTATCCCGCTTCCCCTTCCCTGCACATCGATTTCCACTTTCCTCGCAATTTCGAATATTTCCTCATCGCTCAGGCCAGCATTGAATTCTTCGCTAAGCGCCTTGATCGTTGCAACTGTAACAGCAGAGGAGCTTCCAAGCCCAGAAGCTATCGGAATATCGCTCTCTATTCTTATTTCAGCTCCCTTTATTTCCAAAATTTCACAGAACCTCTTTATAGAATAGCTGACATATGGATGAACTTCGAAATCGAGCCCAGTTATGCCGAGCGGTGAAATTATTCTGAAATCCTCGCTTTTCTTTGCTTCAACCCTGCATCGAAGATTTACTGCCGAAACCAACGCATGGCGGGAATAAACTACTGCATGTTCGCCGAATAGAATTATCTTACCCGGTGCCGAAGCTATCATCGAAATCAATCGATCCGAAGCTTTAAGTTTTTTATTAAAAAAATTAGGCCAGAATGCTCTCGAAAACCCTCTCGTCTACTTTATGGATCATCGGAATTCCGGTCACTTCGCTCGCCAAAGGTGTAAGAGCTGCAAGATCGTCCCTGTTGACCAAATCAAGCCTGAACTTCCTCATTCCGGCAAGCAACTGTTTCATTCCAATAGTCATCCTGTAGATGTAGCTATAAAGCCCAACAGCACTCCATGGAATTTCTTTTCCAATCTTTTGCCCGAATTTAGCCTTGAAATCATCAGCCAGGGCAAAGAACTTATCTGGGCTTCCTCCATAGGTTTCGACAAAGCTCTTTGGCAGCTTTCCTTCACTGGCAAGCTTTACGAAGTATTCGGATTTCATAACAGCCGTGAGCGGGGCTCTGCCCGTTGTAACAGTTTTCACCAATGGCCCGTCGCCGAAGTTGCTCAAAGCTATTGCCTTCAGTATCTGGGTTTCATTTATGAAGCCCCCTGCAATGCTTATGTCTGGCACATATCTGTGCTTTTCCTTCAAAATCCTCGCAGCTTTAAGAACAAGAGCTTCAAGGTAAACGGTTGGAATTCCCATCTCGTTCATCATCGGCACTGGGCTCATTCCAGTTCCGCCGCCTGCGCCATCGAATGTTATGTAGTCCACTTCCGCTTCGCTCGCAACTTTCATCTGCCATGCAACATCTGCTGGTCTATACGCACCAGTCTTTATAGTTACGCTTTTTGCTCCAAGATCTCTGATCTCTTCAACGAAGTCGATGAGCGATTTCTCAGTCGGCATTCCAACTCTGCTGTGTCTTTCAAAGCTGTCTATTACTCCATCCTTAAAAGCCTGCTGAACAACAGGATCCTCTGGATCTGGCAAAACGATGTATCCTCTCTTCTTCAGCTCAATTGCCCTCTGCAGATCCCTGACCCTTATCTCCCCACCGATCGCCTTTGCTCCCTGACCCCACTTTATCTCTACAGTGTCAACCTCCAGCTTAGAGACGACATATTCGTATACACCGAAACGTGTGTCCTCTACGTTCACCTGCACAACTATGTCTCCATACTTTCCATCCCAGAATTCTCTGAATTTTTTAACCCTCCTTTCCATCTCTGGAGACCTAACAACTTTTCCATTGCTGAACTCGGACTTCGGATCCACGCCACAAACGTTTTCTCCTACTATAAGAATGCAACCAGCAAGCGCCGCTCCTACAGCCAATCCATCCCAGTATTTCCTTGCAACTTCTGTAGAACCATATGCACCCATTGCGAGCGGGAACTTAACCCTAGTCTTTCCTATCTTGGACTCAACGTTCGCATTGGGAAATATCGCAACATCCGGATCCGCTTCTATTCCTTCAGCACCTCTGAGCCTTGCCAGTAAATTGAAATGGCTCCAGTCCAAGCCATAGTCCTTTAGCGAAGAAGCCGTGCTCTCTCCAAAGTATTTTGGCTCTGGATACAAAGCTTCATTTGCCCTGAATGCGGACAAAGCTATTTCGCAAATGAATGGGCAATCGCTGACGCAAATAGGGCACATTCCGCTCTGGGGATTTACATCTCTGACCCTCGTCCTTGTTCCGGTCGTCGACATTGCATTGAGGTAAGCGGAATTCATCTGCACCCTTTCCATTTTCTCCACCCCGCATGCCTTGCCATTCTTAGAGATAAAAATTTTTTGGTTGTATACATTGTAAACAATTGACTTCGTATGGCTATGGGCTTGAAAATTCTTTAACTTTAAATGTGTTTACAAAAAGAATATAAAAAGCGAGCACCCAAAAACTGAGTGGTGATCAAATGGATGCCATAGAAAATGCAAGAACTCTACTTGAAAAAAATAATGTTAAGCAAGTTTTGTGTGCCTTTAGCGATCTTCGAGGTTACCTGCTGACTTTCTCAATTCCTGCAAGGGAGTTCATAGAGGGCTCCGCTTTTGAAGGAATAGGATTCGATGGATCTTCTGTAAGGGGATTCAAGAGCATAGAGCAAAGCGACATGCTCTGGATTCCAGATGCTGAGACTATGAAGATAATTCCGTGGATAAACGACCCAGTGCAAAAATCCGCAATAGTTTTCGGCGACATATATGAGGCATGGGCGTCAGAAATAGCTGAATGCGATCCGCGTGGCTATGTTGCAAAGAGAATTCAAAAAGAACTCGAAAGTCAGGGAATGACAGCAATTTTTGGACCTGAGATAGAGTTTTTCGTTTTTCAGAGCATAGATTTCAGAAATCTGGTTTGGGATCTCTGGACTTCTCCGAATGGCGGCGCTGGGGACAGCTGGGGTGCTCCGAGGATTCTGCCCAAAAGTCCGGAGTTGAATGGAAGCTATGTGATTCGGCCAAAAGAAGGCTACTTCCGCGCCCCACCGGAGGATACGACCTTTGAATACAGAAACGAATTGGTTTACCATCTGGAACAGCTTGGCGTGATCGTTGAATACCATCATCATGAAGTAGCAACTCCGGGGCAAGTGGAGCTAGATTTCAAGCCCAAGAAGCTGACACCGGTTTGCGATGCCTTCTATCTTTACAAATTTGCAGCCAAAAATCTGGCAAAAAATCGCGGATTAGTAGCGACTTTCATGCCGAAACCGATTTATCTGGACAATGCAAGCGGAATGCACGTGCATCAAAGCCTATGGGAAGGGGAACCTTTTGTCGGAAGAAACATATTTGCAGATCCGAATGACGAGTTCTTCCTGAGCCAGAAGGCTCGCTATTACATTGGCGGACTGCTGGAACATGCAAAAGCTCTCACAGCTATTTGCTGTCCAACTGTGAACAGCTACAAACGTTTGGTGCCAGGATTTGAGGCGCCGATAAACATCTGCTGGAGTCCAAGAAATAGATCAGCCTTGGTCAGAATACCGACCTATCGGAAGAATCCTTCGGCAATAAGAATAGAATACCGNGGNGCAGATCCGAGCTGCAATCCATATCTTGCAATTTCAGCACAGCTAGCAGCAGGGCTTGATGGTATAAAGAAGAAGATCGATCCGGGAGATCCCGTTATGAAAGACGTCTACGAGCTTTCTCCAAGGGAGAAAAGAGAGCTTGGAATTGGAGAACTGCCAACAACGCTCAGAGATGCTCTGGATCATCTAGCAACGGATGAAGTCCTTCAGAAAGTTCTTGGAAGCCACATATTCGACAAGTTCATGGAACTGAAAATCGAGGACTGGAANCAGTTCTGTCTATACATAACCCCATGGGAATACATGAAATACTTCGACATCTAAATTTTTAAACAGCGGAGGTTTTCAGATGATCCTCGCAATGTGGAGCGGAGGAAAAGATTCAGGAATGGCACTTTTTGAGGCAAAGAAGAGATATAAAGTTGACAAACTCGTTTCCATGGTAAAAGGTGGCGAAACCAGAGCTCATAGGCTAAAAGAGGATGTCCTGAGAAGACAAAGTGAAGCTTTGGGGATAGAATTGGTTTTCGGGAGGTATTCGAACAACTTCGAAGAAGTTTTGAAATCTGTTTTTATAGAAAACAATGCAGAAAAAGTTATCTTCGGAGACATCTATCTGGAGCACCACAGAAACTGGATAACAAGAGTCTGCAAAGAGCTTGGAATAGAACCAATTTTTCCGCTCTGGGGCAGAAATACCAGGGATCTGGCAGAAGAGGTTGCAAAAAAATTCGAAGCGGTTATAATTGCTGTGAGAAAAGAATATGAAGAAATACTGGGTAAAAGATTTGATAGAGATGTAATCGAATACCTTCTGGCAAAAAAAGCTGATCCATGCGGAGAAAATGGCGAGTTTCACACTGTCTTGATAAACGGGCCAATTTTCATGAAGCGTCTAGAAGTTCGCTTTGGCAGAACGTTCGAAGATGAAAAATATAAATATCTGGAGGTATTATAAAAAAGAGTGGCTATAGGAGAACTGCGTAGAGCTATGTCTGCCTCTGATAAGCCCAAAATTCCTTTTTCAGCAAATTCTCGCATTATATCCTCCTGCAGTATTCGGAAACCAAGGGATCAGGAATTAGGTAGCTTTCTCCAGTCTCTTCAAGCAGTCCAAGATCGACTAGATTCCATATGATCTTGGAAATCTGGGTATTGTGCAAGGGCTTCTGATAAAAATTTCTTCAATTACTCTATTTCCTCCTCTCTGTCAAAGAGGTTTTCTCTTCTTTCCTTTAGCCTAAGATCGAACAGCATGTAACACCGCTGATACTTAACTGCTTCTGAAGCATGCTGTTTTATAGGACTCATAATTTGACTTAAAGACAAATGCGAGGCTCAATTCGAGAGGAGAGAAATAGAAGTAGATGCCTGAGGCTCCAAGGAGTCAAATTCATCCACAGAACTGCTGAAAGTCTAATCGACTCTGAAAATGAATTCGAAATCCCCAATTCTTATCTTCAAGTTTCCACCTCTGCTTCTCGCATAAACTTCCCAGCTTCTCTCTCCACAGCAGTTAACGTCTGGAAATTTCAAACCAGTTCTTGCTCCACAGTAAGCTAATAGAATTGCATTTCCTCTCTCGTTGGCAATCTTTTTGGCTAGCTTTTCCGCCTCCTCGAACCCAAATTCCCTCTCAATGACAATTTCTTCCATTATCTGAATTCCCTAAATTTCTATATATCCCTTTTTCAGGTTTCAGCATCACTTCAAAACCTCCAATATGACAGCTGGACAAACCCTCTTGACACCCGGAATTCTGGAAATTTCTTCATGAAAACGTTGCATAGAATCCAAAGAATTTGTAATTATCTCTACCATAAGAACGTGGTCACCTGAAGTCAGATATATCGTGTTAACGTTCTCCATCTGCTTCAACTTTTCAACCACGTTCCATAGATGCTCTGGTTCAACATCTATTCCCGTGAGGGATGAAAAAAGTCCAAGCTTTTTGAAGTCCACTACAGCTTTGTATTTCAAGATAACTTTGCTTTTTTCCAATTTCTCTATTCTCTTCCTCACAGCTGTTTCCGTTACCTTAAGAATCTTAGCCAGCTCTGTTTTTTTGATTCTTCCGTTTTTTATTAGCTCCAAGGCTATTCTCAAATCTTTCGAGTCCACCAAAATTGTTCATTTCGAGATTTAAATATCTGTTGTTCGATTTTCGAAAGAAAAACTTTTATATCGTGCACCAAATTTTTGAATTGGTGATAGAAATGATACTGCTAGGAGAAAAGTTTCCGGAAATGGTTGTAAAGACAACACATGGAGAGATAAAGCTACCATACGAGGGGAAGTGGTTCGTGCTGTTCGCACATCCGGCGGATTTCACACCAGTATGCACCACGGAGTTCGTGGCATTTCAGAAGAGATACGAGGAGTTCAGAAAGCTTAACTGTGAACTCATAGGACTAAGCATTGACCAAACCTTCAGCCACATAAAGTGGGTCGAGTGGATAAGGGAAAAGCTGAATGTAAACATAGAGTTTCCAATAATTGCAGACGATCTCGGAGAAGTTTCTAAAAAACTAGGGCTAATTCATCCTGCAAAGGGCACGAACACAGTCAGAGCAGTTTTTGTTGTGGATCCCAAGGGATTAGTAAGGCTAATTCTATACTATCCACAGGAAGTTGGCAGGAACATCGATGAAATACTGAGAGCCATAAAGGCCCTTCAGCTCAGCGATGAAAAAGGAGTTGCTATACCAGCAAACTGGCCAAATAACGAGCTGATCGGAAACAAAGTGATAATTCCACCGGCAAGAACAGTTAAGGACGCTACAGAAAGGCTCGAAAAGATAAAGAGTGGTGAAATAGAGGGTTTCGACTGGTGGTTTGCTTACAAGAGTGTTTAATTTTTTATCACTTAACAATCGAAAAGTTAAAATACCCTACAGCTAAGATGAATTGAATGCCAGCTAAACCGCTGAACACAATCCAAAATTTTGAGTTCTTCGGTTTTAGGTTTAGCTGGCAGTATTTTAGCTTCTAAACCATAGGAGGTGTTTTCGCAATGGCTTCGCTGCGTTATACCTTTATGCTCTGTAAATATAGAGGTGTTTTATATGATAGGTAAAAAAAGAAGGTTAAAGCGAATTTTGAGGAATGGGAGAACATTGATAATGCCAGTAGACCACGGAGTTACCAGAGTTGAAAGCGGACTTGAAAACGTCGATGAATTAATTCGAACAGTTGGTGATTACATAGACGCCGTAGTCCTGCACAAGGGGCTTGTGAAGAATTCAAGAGTTCTTTCCGAGATCGAAATTGGACTCATAATACATCTGAGCGCTTCTACCTACCTGAGCAGAGATCCCAATGATAAGAGAATAATTTCGGACGTTGAAAGCGCTTTAAAGCTTGGAGCCGACGCTGTGAGCGTTCATGTGAACATAGGAAGTGAAACAGAAGGAAGGCAGCTGGAAGAGCTTGGCAGAATCTGTGATCAGGGTGATGAATACGGTGTTCCGGTTCTTGCAATGATTTATCCAAGAGGGAACGTCGAACAGAATCTGGAAACCGTAAAACAGGCTGCAAGAGTTGGATACGAGCTCGGAGCTGACATAGTAAAGGTTCCATATGTGGAGGGATTTTCGGAAGTCGTGAGATACTGCAAAGTTCCAGTAGTCATCGCAGGCGGTAGCAAGGGGGATGAACTGGAGCTTCTGAGAAAGGTCGAGAACGCATTGAAAGAGGGGGCAGCTGGTGTTGCCGTGGGGAGAAACATTTTTAACAGTCCATCACCAAGAGATATTGCTAAGGCTTTACATGACATAATACATGGCGGAATGAGTCTTGAGGAGGTAATTGAAAATGAAAGAAATCTGGCTCTGGGCAGATGGAGATGACTGGGAAGAAGTAAAGAAAATGCTCAGAGATGCCATTGAACTTGGCTTTGATGGAGCAATAGTCAGAAGAGATTTCATTGAGAGAGCGAAGAAGCTGGGAAAAATAAATCTCATCGCATCCGATGAGCTGCTGGAAGTGAAGTCAGCAGAAGATCAGGAAAGGGCGCTTAGAAAAGACATTGCCTTGCTTAAGTTTCTAGACTGGAAAGTAATACCCCTAGAGAACATTGTGGCAATGAAGAAGGGAAAAGCAATAGTCATCGTTGAAAATCNCGAGGATGCGAAGCTTGCGCTGACAACTCTTGAAAAGGGAGCAGATGGAATAGCTGTAAGGGGAAGCAGGGAGGAACTGAAGAAATACTACGAGATCGCAAAGGGTACTGAGAGGATTTTAGAGCTTTCCAGAGCAAAGATAAAGGAGATAAGACCTCTCGGATTAGGAGATAGAGTCTGCATAGATACCGTTTCTATCATGAATCCAGGAGAGGGCATGCTTGTTGGAAACAAGGCTTCATTCATGTTCCTTATAGCCAGCGAGAGTGAGGAGAGCGAATACGTTTCTTCTAGGCCTTTCAGAGTTAATGCTGGAAGTGTGAACGCATATATAAAGGTTGGGGATAAGACGAAGTATTTATGTGAACTAAAAGCTGGAGACGAAGTCGAAATAGTGAGATTCGATGGCAAAGTCAGAAAGAGCTACGTTGGAAGAATAAAGATCGAAAGAAGACCTCTGATACTGCTCGTTGCAGAAGCGAATGGGGAAACTGGAAGCGTAATTCTTCAGAATGCTGAAACAATAAAGCTTGTGAATCCAGAAGGAGAGCATTTATCTGTTTCTGAGATTAAAGAGGGGGACGAAGTCCTAATCTGGCTGGGAGAGAAGGCAAGACACTTCGGAGTTAAAGTTGAGGAGTTCATAATAGAGAGATGATGCTCGTCGCAACGGTTTCGAGCTCAAGGGAAATAGAACTTGCAGTTGAAGCGGATCTGATTGAACTCAGATTAGATCTCGGATCATTTGATCAACTGCCGGCAAAGAGATACATCGTGACATGCAGGAGAAAAGCAGATGGAGGAGCATACGATGGAAGCGAGGAGCTAAGGATTGAAAAGATAAGAAGATTTGCAAGATACGTAAAGGCAGAATTTGTCGACATAGAATTCGATGTTCCAGACGATTTCCTTGAATTCGACTGCANNATCATCGAATCATACCACAACTTCAAGGAAACTCCGAGTTTCGAATTCCTAAAAGATCTCGTAGAGAGCAAAAGAGGGGAATATTTCAAGATAGCGACAATGGGAAGAGAAAGAAATGACTGGAAAAAAATAGTGAGGCTTTTGCTGGAATACGAAAACCTGATAGCTTTTCTGATGGGTGAGGAGTTCAAATTCACGAGAATAGCCTCAGCCCTAATGGGATCTCCTTTCGTTTACTGCTACGTTGGATCAAAAAAGGCTCCGGGACAGATAGAGCTTGGTGAAGCTGCAAAGATTTTGAGAAGCTTGGGGGTGAAAAAGTGAAGATCCTCATCTATGGAGTAGGGGATATTGGTTCTTTGCTCAAGAACTTCTTTTATGAAAAGGGCTACTATGTAAAGGGATACGACATAGATGANAGA
>Ga0065719_106760_pt1 | contig 12783 bp, 12 predicted proteins | sample GBSCel85sediment_FD_59106 | JGI IMG/M metagenome (GOLD analysis project Ga0065719, IMG submission 59106) | Hot spring sediment microbial communities from Great Boiling Spring, Nevada - Cellulolytic enrichment CS 85C v3 (version 3) | ecosystem: Environmental > Aquatic > Thermal springs > Hot... | reverse complement strand
GTTGGCGATTCTAATGGCGTTCATCGTGTTCGTCAGGGCGGTCTCAACCGGGATCCTCTCAGGGTTTATGTCTATTCCGAAGTACCCCCTATAGCCATACATCTTTAGCGTCAATAATGCTGATATCATCTCGTTCCATCCTAGAACGCCGACATCCAAGTCCTGGTCATAGTTCCCTAGAGGCTGGCTGTTCCAGTGCGTATGGAATAGTCTCCCTTCACGCATTATTGAGGCTAATGCTAGTGAGAGCTCCTCATAGCCCATGAAGACATGGCCGACCTCGGGGTTTAAGCCGACTATCCTATAGCCCTGCTCGAGGAGCCTCTTATTCTCCGGGTTTCTAAGCCTCCTCTCAATATAGTTTGCCAGCAATATTCCATTCGCAGTATTCCTATAGAGCGTGTTCCCCCTCGGCTCATAGGGCTTCGGCTCCAGAGCGACCGGCACGCCAGGAACCTCATCTATCGCCTCGGCAAGCCCCGACTCATATCTCTCCCAAAGATAGTAAAAGTTGACACCCAGCGGGTTCTCATACCCATCCATCGCGCCGGTCCAGATCACTATGAACTCCGCACCAATCTCCTTCGCCAATCTCATCGATTCGATTGTGCGCTTAATCGACTCCTGCCTAACCGCATCTATCGGACTTGAGAAGGACCCAAACTCGAACTTCTTCTCATAGAATAGATTTGGCGAGACCATAATCACCTTTATACCAGTCTCCTTCTCGAGGCTCTTATAGAGGTGAAGGTTATCCCAGTTTATCTCATTGGGGTAATGGGCTTCAAGCCTAAACGTCTTATCAACTAAACCATTATCATACATCCATGCAACCTTGTTCAGAATATCCTCTAATCCTCCTCGCTCGATATATGGTTCATGAAATCTACCGGGCCCAGGATAGAAGAACCAGACGCCAGCCGAAAACTTCAACTCAAGCTTAAAGGTTTTCAAGTGTTTCAACAGCTCCTCCTTGCTCCTATGAATAATTTGATTGCTCGTATCGATCATGTAACGTGAGGCATGACCATAATATATAAGCTTTATGATGCGATCACAGCGTGATAACAGGGAAGTAATTCTCAGATGCCTCTTTTCTAATACCAGTCTTTTTTAACATCATATTCCCGGCAGGAAATCATGGGGCTCATGTTAAGTGATAGCCTTCCCAGAAGATTTAATACAAGTTCCGGGAGATTTTGAGATGGAAAATATGTCAAGCAGTGAGGAAAAGAGGTATCTGAGATGGTGGCTTGTATATACTCACCCTCTGCAATTTTGGGAGATTGATGACTTGGAGGCTGCGAGGGAGCTTATCGCTAAAAGGCCTCCAAATAAAGCAATAGAGCATCCATCCATAGTCGGATTCCTTGCGGGATATTTCCAAGCGGTTGGGGAGCTGGGTTACCTTGAGATCGGTGCTTTGGAGAATAAGATGTATGTCCCATTTATTCAAGTTTCGGGGGAGAGGGAGGTTATCGATAAGATTGTCAGGCTCATGGGTGATGTTCAGGAGATAAGGGAGAAGGGCGAGGCTCTTGAGGCGATATTCACGGGCCTTAGGGCAATAATACTCCTAAGAATCATCTCGCCATTTCTTCTAGGGAAGGTCAGGATAATCGCCGACGAGATCGTGAATAATGGCTATAAAATCTCGGATGCTGGAAGAGCGAGGGACCTCCTTAATAGGCTTGGGATAAAGAAGATTGAGGTGGTTCAGGAAGAACCTGTGAGGATTCTTAAGAAATTCTGTGCGCGATGAGAAGCATCTGCTAGATTATTGATCTAACATACTCAATGCTTTCCTTGAGATCGTGTGCGGAGCACTCGAGTGATAGCTCTCCATCAAACCTTGACTTCTTCAGCCTGTTAATTATCTCTTTTAGCGGAACTATACCTTTTCCAATAGCCGTTCCGAAGGGGATCCCGGTCATGCCCTTGTATTTCTCGTATGTTTCCCGGTCTAAGTCTTTGAGATGAACATGCATTACCCTATCGATCACGGCATCCAGCATCTCTATCGGATTGGTGCCGAAGAGTGTGACGTTTCCTGTGTCGAAGTTGACGCCGAAGTATTCTGAGAATTCTGGAGGAACTAGATCTAATATTTTTAGCATTGTCTTCGTCTGGACAGTATAGATGTTGTGAGGCTCTATCGTCACCTTTATCCCTAGGTTTTTTGCATGTCTAAGAATTACCCGTAAATTGATCTTCATCAACTGAAATGCTTCCTCCTCCGTAAGATAATCCGGTTTTGGTCCCTCGGATGTATTTACTATCTCTGCGCCTATTAGCTTCGCGAATCTTATTGCCTTAATCAAGTAACATGGGCCAGCCTCCCCTACCTCCATCAAATTCGCATGCGCGCTGATGCATATTATCTCGAGACCATAATCCGAGGCCATCCTCTTAATCTCTATCGGGTCGGATTCTAGGCTTATTGTCGGATCATAGCCGTACAATATGCTTGAGGCTTGGCCAGATATAACCTGAGGCTCGACCGAGTCAAAGCCCAACTCCGACAAAACCTTCAGCATATACTCGAATGATCGACCGGTCTCTCTAAATGCATCGGAATTACATCCAATCTTCCAAACCATATATTTCTTATTGCGGAAGTACATATATTAGGTTTTTCCAAGTTCGCGTAAGTAATCCCTGAGACTGCCCCTATAGATAGGCATTTAATAAAAGCTCTTCCTCCCAAGTGGACATGAAAAATATTTGGAGGATGTGGATTGGGGTGTTTACTTGGGTTTGATTTGGACTTTTAACGCGTTTTCCAGCCTTTTTTCAGCGGTTTCTATTGCTTTTCCAACTTCTTTTAATGTGAAGACATGCGTTATTAGCGGCTTGACATCAACGAGTTTCTTGGATATTGCGTTTAATGCGTCTGGGAACGTGAATGGGGATAGCCATGCAAAGGTGAATTCCTTCTCACCGAGCGTTGCTTCCCATAATGGTATTGAGACCTTTGATGTTGGATCGTAGCTCGCTCCTCCAAAGAATACGACGATGCCTCTAGGAGCAGTTATCTCGACCGCCATCTGGTTTGCATCAACGCTGCCGGTTGCCACGAAGACTCTATCCACACCCCTTCCATTTGTCAGCTCTTTAACCCTCTCTACCGGCGACTCTGAATAATATTTGGAGTCCTTCTCCCTAGCATTTATCGCATAATCCGCGCCGAGCTTTAAGCCCATTTCCAGCCTATAATCCCTCGTACCCATCAATATTACTGGCGATAAGCCGGATTTCTTGAGATATTGTACCACCATCAACCCTATTGGGCCGGGGCCTATTACCGCCGCCGAGGCTCCCGGGACTATCCTTAGCTTCCTGATCGCGTTAAGGGCGCATGCTAAGGGCTCCGTGAAGGCTGCCTCCTCGAAGCTTACATTCTCCGGTATCTTGTGAAGGTAGTCATATCTAACGGCGCAGTATTCGGCCATTCCCCCATTAACGCTTACCCCTAGGACTGTTGGCCTCTCGCACATATTCGGATAACCTTGCTTGCATGATGGACAGGAGCCGCAGGCCATTACCGGCTCCGCGACAACCCGATCACCCTCCTTGAATAATCCCAGCTTCTTGGCGGTCTCTCCAAGCTCAACGATTACTCCCGAGAATTCATGGCCCAAGATTATTGGTGGAGGAACATCTGCCCTCCCACGCTGATAATATGCTATATCGGATCCACAGACGCCACATGCCTTAACTTCAACCAAAACATCATTAACACCCGGCTTTGGGGTTGAGACTTCCTCAAGCTCAATCCTTCTAGGACCCTTAAGGACTGCCGCCTTCATCCCATTCACCCGTATTTAGATACTAGCCTATCTAGAAATTCCTTACAGCTCTTTGTTGCCTCCCATGCTTGAGGCCAGAAGCAGAGATCTAGGGATAGCCAGCCGGAGTATCCAACTTCGTTCAACGCCCTCATAACCTCGTCAAAGTCTATCACACCTAAGCCGAATGGCGCATGCGTCGAGGTATTATGCGGATTAAGCGTGTTATCGCTGTCAATCAGGTGAACGTGGCCTATATAGCCCCTAAGCCTCCTTATGAACTCAGCGGCTATCTTCGATAATGGTACATCTATTATCTCCAGCGGATATGGCTGATTCAATCCTATCGCCGCAACAGTGGGCATGACAGGTATCAACCATCAGTTTAAAGTTCGGGTGATCAACTTCTTTGACGATCCTTATTATCTCACTCGGCTTATTGAACATGAAGCCGGGCTCAAATTCCCAAACTAGAACTATGCCAGCATCCTCGGCCATTTTAGCGCATTTCTTAAACATCTCGATGACTCTCCTCATCGCCACATCCCAAGGAACGCCTGGAATTCCCTTTGGACCCGACACGGTATCAACTCTCATGGCCTTGATATCTAGGTCGCGGCAGAAATCCAGATTCACAGTGAACATCTTTTCATACATCCTCCGCTCCTCTTCATAATTTGACGCGATAGCATATCCACCCATATCGGCCGCATATCCGCAAATCTCAAATCCGTATGACTCGACGAGGGATTTCAGATCCCTTCTCTCCTTCTTGGTTGGATAAAGTTCGGGATGCGCATGCGGCTTGAAACCAGAAAGCTCGACGCCCTCAAACTTCAACTCGGAAAGCATCTTAAAGACCTCCTCCAAGGTATAAGGCCTCGCAGCATATGGCGGGAACATATAAGGCCATGTCCCACATGCAAGCCTATACTTTGCCATAGTAGAATATTGGATCAAGTAATATATAAGCGCTAGATACCGGGGCAACCCCCAATAATTGATCAATTGATCAATAGAAATAGAATTAGGCTAAAAATAAGGGAAATAATGGTTATGATTTGCTGCTTTCTCGGAATTTATTTCACGGGAGGCTTAACGCCTGGCGGATACTTTCTCTTCAATTCCTCTATGAATTGTACGAGCCAGTTGACCGCTGCCTCGAAAACCTTTCTTCCCTTCTCAGCGCTCGCCCTAGTGGGATACCCTATCACCCCATATTTTAGTTGCTTGTATTCTGGCTGAGCGAATGTGCCCATATACCATGGGGTTTTATCTCGTATGACCTCTCCAGGCGCCGCATACCATTTACTATCTACTAGCGGCTCTGGTGTCTCATCCTTAGCCTTACTCATGTCGACAAGTTCTGGGACTAGGTATAATCCTAGTGAGGTCTCCGTCTCCTCAGCATGCATGAACTTCGTCTCCATAGTTTCCTGTATCACGGACTTAGCTATCTCCCATAATGTAACACCAACAACGAAATACCCTTCTAATCCTAATTCCTGTATCGCGACTGGTAGGGCCCACTCTTGTCCATGACAATTCAGTATTATGAACTTATTGTATCCCGCGCATGCCGCACCCCTAATGATATCCTTCACAAGGTTGATGAAAGTTTCAGCCCTAAGCGGGATTGTCCCGGCATAATACCAGTGATGGTAGGGATGTGCTCCATACCATGGACATGGTAGGAGCATTATCCCGGTTTTATCCGCCACTGCCTCGGCGATCTTTATCGCATGATAGGAATCCTCCCCGGTAGGCAGATGCTCACCATGCTGCTCAATAGATCCCACCGGAAGCAGGGCTATATCACATTTTTTCGCATGCTCAACAATCTCAGGTCTTGTAAATTCCTGCCACCAAAGCTTCTTCTTACTTGGACTCATAAGCGAATTAGCGCTTGAGGCTAGTATTAAATATTCTGGATCCCATAAACTGCAAAAAGAAGATTGAAAAGATTATGTGAAGATGTATGTTTGTTTATTGCTTCCGTTTTTTAATCTTTACCAGAGCGCCTTTCATGATGACGAATACTCCATCTTTTGTTGTCACCTGTTTTCCGGGATCCGTCATTAGATCTCTTATTATTGGTTGACCATCTATCGGCTCTACAACCACTTCCTCGCCTGGGTTGACTATCTTCATGCATGTTTTTTCGACCACGCCATTGACCTTGGCTACGCAGCATGCGCAGACCCCCTTGTAGCATAGGTGCTCCCCTACAAATGCTAGTGTCGGGTCGAGCTCCTCGTAGATGTACTTGAGGAGTGCTAGCACGCTCGTTGGCCCTTCTACGGGGACTGTGTAGGTCTTGTAGTAGGGTGCTTCATCTTTTTCCGGGTCGAAGCGGAAGACCTTCACGGTGACATGCTGCACTTCTAACTCACCTCTGGGGGTAGGAGCTTTGTGTATATTGGTTTTCTAGTGAATATGTGCGGCTTTCCAGCCTCCATTCTTACTATAGTCTGCACGCGCCAGTTTTTGTCATCCATCTGTGGATAGTCTTCTCTATAATGGTGTCCTCTGGACTCCTTCCTGAATATCGCACATCTAATCGCGAGCTCCGCTGTATCGAGCATTAACTCAGCCTCTATTGCCTCCATTAATGCTAAGTTGAGGCGTTTGGCGTCGGGCACGTATACCTTCGGCAGCATCTTCTTCCTCAGCATGAGTATATCGCTTAGGCCTCTCTCGAGTGTTTGCGCATTCCTGATGGGGGCAAGAGCTCTTCCAACGACCTGACGTATCTGCCTCTTTAAGGTGGCAGGGGTTATTCCATCCTCCTTCTGCCTCAGATATTTTGCTATCCTTCTCTCCGTCCTCTTGATCTGCTCTTGGGAGATTGATACCGATGTTATCTGTTTAGCTCTTAGAGCGGCATATTTCCCAGCCTGAGCCCCGAGTGTGTGCGCGGCGGCAAGCCCCATGCCCGCTAGCCTATTGGCGCCCTGATATCCTCCAGCACTTTCGCCAGCGGCATAAAGTCCCGGGATGCTTGCTTCACACTTCTCATTTATGTAGACTCCGCCGGATGAGTAATGGACCGCGGGCGCCACCTCTATGGGCTCCTCAACCAAGTCTATCCCCGCGGCTTTCTTGATAAATTCATAATGCTTTGGGGTCATGGTTTCATAGATCTTCCTTACCTCATCCTTGCCCTTAGGAGATTTTGTGACATCATACCATACTCCTCCATGTGGTGTTCCACGCCCCTCTCTAATGACTTGGTATATTATCCTCATGGCCTCATCTCTTACTGGAAGGGGCTTTGGCAAAATTGGCTTCCAATCTTTATCGTAAAGATTTCCATCCGTGAATTGTGGTGCCAGTAGCTCGTAGAGAACCACTGTACCCCTGACGCTCGGGGGCCAGACCAGATCAGTGCCATAAAAGTCGTTGAACTCGAGGTTTACGAGCTCCGCTCCAGCCCTATAGCTCATCGCTATATGTGCTCCTGTTAGGGTTGGCGGGTTATCTGTTAGATCCCATATTCCAGTATACCCCCCACATGCTAGGATTGTTGATTTGGCTTTTATCGCCATAATCTCACCGCTGGATAGATCTAGGCCTATCGCCCCAGCAACCGCTCCATCACTCTTGAGAAGTTCGAATGTGAAGAAGTTGTTAAGCATAGTCACGTTATCGTGTCTCGTGACCTCGGCAGCTATAATTGTGGCGACTGCATGACCGTTCTCCTCAACGAATACTGATCTCGGATATGTCTGACCCGGGAAAGGTGTTTGATAAAATCGTCCATCCTCGGTTTTCCTAAACTTAACGCCATATTTCTCCAAGTCCAAGATCCTGTCGCATGCGGTATATGCTATGACCTCTATAACATTTTGATTTCCAATCCATCTCCCGTAAACCACTATATCTTTGAACATCTGCTCCGGGGAATCTCTGGGATCCATGCCTCTTGGGCCGAAGGGGGCTTGAATGCTCCAGAGCGCGCANTTTGTCGCTCCAAACCTTCCAATAATCCCACGGTCGGTGATTATCGTTTCAGCGCCGTTTTCAGCCGCCTCAATAGCGGCTCTGCACCCCGCTAATCCTCCACCAACAACTAAAACATCTGTTTCTAGAATTTCTGTCATAGAGAAAGAATCTCACNACTCTTTAATGAATCTTTTCCTCCCAGCAATGCTTATGAATATTTTGTTTTTATAACTCTTGCTGAAGTCTTGAGATTTCACGGTAGACATAGTCCAGCTCTCTCCGGATCATCCTATATATCCTGAAGATCTTCATATAGTATTCATGCCTTTTCGGGTTAGGAGTTATCNGTCTCTCGATCATGAGCAGCNGCTCTACGGCTTCATTAAAATCTTTGAAGAGTCCTATGCCGATGCCGGCCAATATTGCTGTTCCGAAGGAGGCATCCTCATAAGCTGGTTTAACAAGCTCGACCCCAAAGATGTCGGAGACTATTTGACACCATAATCTACTTTTTGCACCTCCACCAATTATGCTCCATTTTTTCGGCAAGACCCCCAGCTCCCTAAATATCTCTAGGGAGTCGAGTATTGAGAATGCTACACCCTCAAGCACGGCTCTGCAGAAATGTTCCCTCCCATGGGAGCTAGTTACCCCTATGAAGCTTCCACGAAGATCTGGATCATAGTAGGGCGCACCCTCACCATCCAAGTATGGATGATAAATTAGCACCATGGACCCTGGAGGCGCTTTTTCAGCCAGCTCATCCATCAACTGGTATGCTGACCTATTTTCCTCACGCGCCCTCAGGACTTCAAGCTGACAGAAGGTATCTCTAAACCATCTGTAAGAGACTCCGCATGATGTTGTAGCGGTTTTCGTGAACCAGCCTGCTGGATTATCCTTTATTGTGGGCAGGCAGTATGTTACTGTTCTACCCTTCATATCGGGTTTAGGGACGCTGGTTGTAACGGATATGACTCCAGCTGTTGCAAGTTTTATGAATGCATCACCATCGTTGATCGCCCCTGCCGAAATGGGCTCGGCGGAGACGTCATGACACCCCATAATGATCGGTGTGCCCTCAGCTATTCCAAGCTCCTCCGCTGCCTTCCTAGAGACATATCCGGCTAGTGTATCAGAGCTCATTGGCTTCGGCAGGAGAGAGGGGTCTATTCCGACAGCATCACAGATCTCACGCGACCATTTGAGCTCTCTCGCGTCAAAGAGCAGCGTCCCCATGGCATCAGTATAATCCGTTAAATTATCCATCTCACCTGTCAATCTGTATCTTATATAGTCCTTTGCCATCAATATCGCCCTTGTCTTCTCCCAAGTCTCCGGCTCAGACTCCATAATCCACATTAATTGAGGGAGCGTGAAGAGGGGCTGAGCCGGGTTATATGTTATCTCGAGGATCCTTTGGCCGCCTATCCTCCTCTTTATCTCCTCAACCTGCTTAACACTCCTCTTATCAGTCCAGATTATGGATCTCCTTAATGGCCTTCCAACCTCATCTAATAACACCGCTGCATGCGTCTGCCCATCAATCGAGAGAGCCTCTATCCTCCGCCCATCCACATCCCTTAAAACCTCCCTCACAGCATCAACCATTGAAGAATACCATTCATCCGGATCTTGCTCGGACCAGGCTGGTCTAGGATGATATGTCGTATATTCCTTGAACCCTATTTTAGCCCACTTTCTACTAGGATCTAGTAATGTTACTTTGCATCCTCCGGTGCCTATATCTATGCCGAGGAGCATGCTAGACACCCGGAAGATACTGCTCGTTCAGTATTTCGACGATGTCCAGCGCCTTGACACCGGTATTTCTAAGGGAGTCAAGGCATCTCGGGCAGGCGGTTACCACGAGGTCAACATACTTGGAGCCTAATCTCTCGGCAAGCATTTCAGCAACTTTCTTAGCCCAGTATTCATCGATTGGCTGCAGTAATCCACCACAGCAAAAAGCGTGATCTCTGTTGAAGGCAGCCTCCCTTAACTCGAGTCCGGGTATCTTTTTCAAAAGCATCCTTGGAGGCTCATAAACCCCTATTGATCTCCGGCCTAGAAAGCATGGATCATGATAGATTGCCGTTACTGCGAGCCTATCGAATTTCATGGGCTTCTTAGATAATAATTCCAGTACATGAACAACCTCCAAGCCGCCTAGATTGATGCCCATTTTAGGTATAATATACCTTGAAGCTCGCATATGCTAGTGGATCTGATACTATAATCCTGCCGATCCTGTTACTTTTTATCTTCCCAATTAACCTTGTTGCAAGTTTTCTAGCCTCATCTTTGAATCCAAGGATGTATAATATGCCCCCATCCGGCGGCTCTTCTTTCAGGACTTTAACATTTATCAATAATTTCCTGAACAACTCTATGGTTTTCTCCGCTATCTCGGCGTGCCTGCTCCTAATGTCCCCACCAACATAATACAGGGTGTCAGACCTCTCCTCAAATACCTCCTCCATGCCGGACATTTTATCAAGGAGCTTATCCTCGGATAATCCATAGGTGTTGCCGTATCTCAGAACATTTTCCCTGAGAGCCTTCACCCTCTCCGGGATCATGTTGTTCGAGGCGAGCATGTACCGCGTCTCCTCGATCCATTCAGGGGGGTTTGAGATCTTCGTCTCGCATGCGATATAACATCTTCCACAGTTGGTGCAGTTATAGAATACATATGCGGTATCCTCGTTTAGCTGGATCTCCCTGTTCAGTAGCTTATAGAGGAGCATTGCCCTACCCGTGGGGGTTGATTGATTCATCCTCTGAACAATAGAGATTGTACAATAATGCCTGCACATTAGGTAACAAAAAGCGCAGCTCTTCACCATATTCATGATCTTGTCGGGAAACTGCATTTCGCTCACCTCATAAGCCCAGCTTCCCCGGGATTCATTATCCAATTCGGATCTAATACCTTCTTGATTCTCCTGAGAATGTCCATGCCGATTGGTCCATGCTGCAGCTCCATGTGCCTTCCCAGATCCAACCCAACTCCATGGTGATCATTAATTATTCCACCCATCTGAGCCGTTATCCTGATAGCGGTCTCTATGATATTTTCTCGAAGCTTTATGGCCTCCTCAGGATCATCTGGCGGATCCAGAACATAGAATCTCAAGTAGACCATTCCGCCACTCTTCGACCAGTGGGAAAAGTGTGCTGCTGTTTGTAGCTGATAATTACCGTATTTCGAATAGAGTGTCTCCTTGATCTCGCGGTATATCTTTAATAGTTTATCAAAGGTGGCGGCAACATCGATCGTCCCATATATCATGGGGAGATTTGATGATGGCGAGAGCGGTGGATAATAGTGCCGGAATCTCTCATTCCACCATTTTCTAGCAGGCTCATCCCCTATATAACTTCCCCCACTCTCGAGACAGATCTGGTGGGCAATCTTTTCCTCGAGCTCGGGCATCTCCCCGAGCCCATCAAAGATTAGCAGGAGGAGGGCGCCTCTAACCCCCTCGGGAGGGGTGTAAGTCTTGAATTTGGATTTCATGACCTCCTCCTCATCATAAAGCCTTACTACGGCGGGCGTTACTTTACTCAGCATCTTAACCACGGAGCGATATCCATCCTCAAGAGTCCTGAATGAGAAAGCCGAGAAAATCCTTTTCTCCGGGAGAGGATGTAACTGGAATGTTGCCTTAGTGATTATTCCAAGGGTTCCTTCGGATCCGACAAAAAGATGAACAAGATCTGGGCCGACCGCCCCAGTATATCTAGGCTTTATCGGTGTTCGAAGGATCTTCCCTGTTGGTAAGACTACTTCCAAGCCTAGAACCATGTCTTCTATCTTACCATATTTCGTGGAGGCAACGCCCGAGGATCTTGCCGCAAGCATTCCACCAACTGTGGCAGAGAACATGGATGCAGGATAATGCCCCATCGTCAACCCCTTTTCATTCAATTTTAATTCAAGCTCGTAGGATATCACGCCGGCCTCCGCGGTAACAGTCATAGCCTCCTCATTTATCTCGACATTATTCATCAGCTTCATATCCACCACGATCCCCCCATAGAGTGGTATCGTTCCACCCCAAACACCACTCCCCCCTCCATAAGGTATCACCGGGACCCGGAATTCATTAGCTACCTTCAGGATCCCGGACACCTCCTCGGCGTTTTTAGGAAATACAACAATGTCAGGGAGAGGCGCCTTAATTCTCTTGAAAACATGGTAGAGTGTCAGCCAACCTGTATCCCCCACATAACTATGCCTGATATGTTCCTCATGACTCACCCTATCACCCAGCAAATCCCTCAATCTCTCATATACCAGATCCCTATCAAACATGTAATGAACCTGCCCTCTCCTACCTAAGCTCGAATTACTCATGAATCCGAGGAGAATGACTGACTAATTTAAACATTATTTCAATAAACTATGCGTCATCGAATCCGGTTAGGTTATATATTCAGCTCGCGGGCTCTAATAATATTTAAATACGNTTACTTAAACAACAATAACATGGTAAAATTTGGAATTACGAGCTGGAACTGGGTGTATCCTTTTGATCCCTCAGTAATTCCCCATGTTAAGGAGATTGGTTTTGACGGTATTGAAATACCTGTTGAGAATCCTGAACTCATGAATGTCAGGCAGATAAAAGAGGCCTTAAGGTCTCATGGTGTTGCTTGCTCATCTATCTGCGCTGTCATGAGCTCTGAGAGAGATCCAACAAGCCCTGATGCGACGATACGTGAAAATGCTCTTAAATACCTCAGGTTCTGTGTTGACCTTGCTTATGAGCTAGATTGTGACATCGTGGTTGGTCCCATTTATGCCGCCGTGGGCAAATGTATCTTTGAGGATAAGGAGCTCGCTTGGAAGACCTCCGTCAATTTGGTGAAAGAGCTGGCTAAGTATGCCCTAGATAAGGGAGTGAGGCTGGGCGTCGAGCCGCTTAACAGGTATGAAACTAGTATGATAAACCTAGTTTCAACAGCACTAAAATACATCGAGGACGTAAATTATCCGAATGTGGGCATACATTTCGACACATACCATGCTAATATCGAGGAG
>Ga0065719_103635_pt1 | contig 12796 bp, 11 predicted proteins | sample GBSCel85sediment_FD_59106 | JGI IMG/M metagenome (GOLD analysis project Ga0065719, IMG submission 59106) | Hot spring sediment microbial communities from Great Boiling Spring, Nevada - Cellulolytic enrichment CS 85C v3 (version 3) | ecosystem: Environmental > Aquatic > Thermal springs > Hot... | reverse complement strand
TCGAGAACTAAGTACAGGCACGAATTAAGGAAAGAATTTGAGGTCATGAGGCAACTCTACAAAGAGCTTTTAGAGAGACATGGTGTGAAGGTTTGAAGGTAGCTCTAGTATCATCGGGCCTAGTACCTGTACCACCAATTAAAGGTGGTGCAGTAGAGGAGTACGTATATCAGCTCTCAAGGCATTTGAGGAAACTCGGGGTAGATGCGGTAGTAATAGACGCTAATTACAATAGTGACAAGGTTGTTTACGAGAATATTGGTGGAGCCGAGATCGTTAAAATTCCAACACCTAAACCCATTACAAGCTTCAAGAAGAGAATTGTAGAGGAGTTTCTATTCGGAAGAGCTGTCGCTAAATATATCAGTAAAGAAGGTTACGATATTGTTCACGCTAACACAGCTTGGGCAGGATTCGCATTAGCTATCCATCGCTGTACAAGAAGGACGTCGCAAGGCTTTGTTTATACTTGCCACAATCCTCTATGGCCAGAAGATGTAGTACATGTGGGGGAGAGAATTGTTAGGCTCGTAGAAGGTTACGCTATGAGGTCTTCAGATCTCGTAATAGCGTTAAATAAGACTATGTATAGCGCGTTAGTAAGTAAAGCAAAGCTATGTAGAGACAAGGTTGTAGTAATCCCTAATGGTGTTGACATAGAATTCTTTAGACCAGGTCTAAAAGATGAAGACATACTGAATACCTTTGGATTAGAAGAGCAGGGATACATACTATTCGTAGGTAGGGTATCCCCAGAAAAAGGGGTTCACATTTTGCTAAAGGCTTTTAGGTCTATAGCCAAGGATATACCACAACAAATGAAATTAGTTATCGTGGGACCGCTATCGGGCTCCTTCACCTCCACACAGATATCTCCATATGCTAAAGCATTGATAGAGTTTGCTAGAAAAGAACTTCCAGGCGAAGTAATTTTCGCGGGTTCTGTAAAGAGAGGTATTCTAAGAGTTCTCTATTCAAACGCATATTGTTTCGTATTACCATCGCTTGCAGAGGCGTTCCCAATGGTTCTCCCTGAAGCAATGGCTTCAGGAGTGCCGCCTATAGGTTCTACAGCTGGAGGAATACCAGATATAATTGTTGATGGTGTAAACGGGTTATTGTTTAGAAAAAGTGATTGGAAAGACCTTGCGGAAAAATTGATCGTACTTTTAAACGATAAACATCTCAGAGATAAATTAGCAACAAATGCTAGAAAGATTGCTGAGAGGGTATATAGTTGGAGGGCTATAACTTTGAAGTTGTCAAGACTTTACAGAATTCTTAAGTAAAGTTATGGTGAAGCAATGCGCATAGTGATTCTCGGGCCTAGAGAACCAGTTCCACCCACTAAAGGCGGAGCGATAGAGAAATTGACGTGGGGCTTGGCAAGGTCCATTGTAAAGCAAGGTCATGAGGCGATAGTTATTACGACATGTGAAAGACCACCAATGGCTACCGAAGTTGAAGGCGTTAAAGTAGTCTGCATATCAGAGCCTATCAAAGGTTCTCGGTTCTATTTTAAGGAGATGCCCCTTTTCTCATTTAAAGCTAGGCAAATAGTTGAAAATTTAGCTAAAGATCGCAACACGATACTGCATTCAGTTTACTTCTACAACCTGATCTCTTTTCCATCATTCAATAAGCTTCCCACAATCATTACAGAATTTGAGCATTATCCTTGGATACCAGAGTACCTTTACCACTACCCCTTTATCTCAGTCTGGGATAGAATTAGGTGGGAAAGCGATGCAGCAATTAGAATTTCACTAGCTAGAATAATTGTTAATAAAGCACACATAGTGACGTTTGTCAGTAATTACCAACGCGAGATGTTCTTGAGAAAGGTAAACATTACTAAGTCAAAAACAATTGTAATTCCAAATGCTGTAGACACTGAATTTTACCGTCCAATGAAAGTCGAAGATATAGAGAAGCTCCGTGAAGGTGCAGAGGCACTACTGTTATTTGTAGGAAGGCTTACACCACATAAGGGGCTTCATATACTTTTAAAAGCTTTAGCTTTACTGGAACCTACATACAAACAAAGGCTTAAGCTTGTTGTTGTTGGCCCTAAAGTTCCAGGATTCACGGCTACACATACTTATCGTTATGATACATACTCGCTGTATCTCAATTACTTAATACAGAAGCATGATCTCAAAAACATAGTAAAGTTTGTAGGTCAAGTTAAAGAAGAGCTTATGCCTCTGTATTATAATTCTGCCGATGCACTTGTACACCCAAGCCTTGTAGAAGCATTTGGATTAGTATTGATCGAGGCTATGGCTTGTAGCAAGCCAGTAATAGCGTTTGATGTACCCCCAATAAACGAGATTGTAATGAACAATATCTCTGGAATTCTAGTAAAACCTTCTATAAAATCCTTGAAAGAGATACTCCACCATATCATTGACAACGCGAACATCTTGAAAGCCATGGGTATTAGAGCCAGACATATTGTTGAAGCATGTTATTCGTGGCCTATCATTTCAAACATCTATATAAACCTTTACAAGAAGCTAATGAGTTAAGATAAGGTGATTTGGAATATCATTGAGAATTCTTCATGTAATACCATTCTTTCGTGGTGGTGTGGGAACCGTTGCATATTCATTGACTAAAGCCTTTTCGTTAAATGGGTGTGAGATCTTTATTGCAAGCCCTTATGATCCTCCAAAGGATACTTATAGATACATTCATGGCTTTTTCAGAATTAGAAAACCTTTCGAGGAGCCCTTATACGCTTGTACCTTCTACGTCTTTAACCGATTAAGACTTAAGGAAATAGTGAAAGAGGTGAAACCTGACGTAATCTTGACCCATGGAAATACTATACTAATATCCAAAGACATTACCAATATACCTATAATCTCTATAATTCATGGAACATATGCTAATGAAGTTAAGTGGATGTGGTATCACCCAATCTTTGGTTTCGACAGAATTAGGTATACCATGAGTATCTATGCAACATATCGTTTTGATATGACTTTGTACAAGTATATTACAAGATTGAAGAACGCTTACCTTGTAGCAGTGTCTAAGAATACTAGGAAGGAACTTATTATGTCAGGTGCCCTACCTGGCAAAACATTCGCGATTTTGAATGGGGTTGATAAAGAACTTTTCAAGCCTATGAATAAAGACTATGCGAAGACCTTAATTGAAGAAATTTTCAAGATTAAGCTAAAAGGCAAAGTGTTACTGCATGTAAATCCAGGACCGATAAAAGGTACTCATATACTCATAAAAGCTGTTGGCATTCTTAAGAAGATCTATGGAGAGGACTTCACTTTACTCATAGTTGGTAAACTAGGCCCTAGGACCTATAGAGAACATGTCGAGAGCATGATTAAAAGTCTAGGCTTAGAATGTTACGTGAAGATGGTAGGGTACGTGAAAAACGAAATATTACCAATATTTTACAATGCAGCAGATATAACAGTAGTACCTTCATACTCTGAAGGAGCTCCATTAGTTATTCCAGAATCCTTAGCTTGTGGAACACCGGTGGTAGCAACTAATGTCGGGGGTAATCCAGAGTATCTTGCCATGATCGGTTTGGATGATTTATTAATTGAGTTAAATGAATATGATTTCTCTAGCGAACTTTATCAAAAGATCACTCTTGCATTGAGAAGGAGATATCATGTGAGTAATTCTATTATCCCTTCATGGAGTGATTTTATTCAAAAATTACTGGCTATAGTTAAGGCTTGTAAGGTGAAGTGAATTGGTTCTTGTGAGCATAGTCATACCCACGCGTAATAGGCCAAAGTTGTTGTTAAGGGCCTTACTTTCTATTCTGTCTCAAGGGATTAATAACGTAGAGGTAGTAATCGTTGATAGCAGTGATGGTAAATACAAGCTCCTAAATACAAAGATAATTAAAAGTTTAAGGATGTACCAAATTGAATTTAAGCACGTTTATATCCCTCCCACATCACCATCTAAAGCGCGAAATGTGGGTATTTACCATAGCCAAGGGGAATACATAGCATTCTTAGATGACGACGATTATTGGCTTCCGAATAAACTGTTAACACAACTTAGGTTAATAAAGAACGGATATAACTTCATTGCGACAGGTTGTGTAATAATGCTTGATGAACCTAGGAGGAGGAAAGTTAAAGGAATAAGGATACCAAAAATTATGAATCCCTACGAAGATATTCTAAAAACAAACTTTATAGCTACATCCACTGTTGTTGTGAAAAAATATTTACTACTAAAAGCTGGGTGCTTTAATGAGGAACTTTACAATCTTGAGGATTGGGATTGCTGGATTCGCTTACTGAAACTTCCCGATACGAGGTTCCATTTAATTCCTGCACCATTAGTGGTGATATCGCATTACCCCTACTACTCGACAGGTAAATCAAAAAGGTTAAGCGAATCAATATTGAAATTCTTAATGTATCACCTTAAAGAACTAGACAAGGATACGGTGCCTTTGCTACTTCTTCGGGCTTATGAACATCTAATCGTGGAGGCTCAACGCAGTAAGGACCTTGAACGTATTATATACAGTCTAAGACCTAAATCCCTTTTGCTCAGGATCAGAATCGCCATTCATAGAATTCTTCTCTATCCCAAACTATCATCACTGCTGAGGATTCTTTGGCTAGTAAATGATCGCTCCTATGGTTTTATTCAACGACTTATCTCATTATTGATAATTTAATGGTGATAGTTGGTGCGAAATGTTGCCGTTATAAACTTGTTTAATGGTACAGGTGGTGGTGTTAGAATAGCATTGCATATTGTGGAAATACTGGCTGAAAAAGGCTATAGAGTGAGGTTCATAGCTTTATCAGGGTTTCCCATTAATAAGTTAGACAAAATGCATGGAACGAATCTTATCAGATATTTAGGGAGGAACCTTTCCGTAAAGTACTTTCTCAATTACTCGCATGCTAAATATTTGTTAAGATTTCGGCATTACATATACAAATACTACATCAAGATGATCAAAGATGTCATAAACACTTACAATCCTGATGTGATTATATTATTCGATGATATACCTAAGCTTAAATGGGACTCTATAAAAGCTAGGGTAATCCTCTATTCTCATTTTCCCTATGCTGCAAGAATTCTATGCAACATTTATGATGCTCTCGATGCAGATCGTGTCAAGCTTTTTGACATAGTGAAGGAAAGGTTTTTCAGAAAATTCACATTCTACAAATACTTCTTCATAGGCAACCTTAGAAATTTAGGAAGTGAGATAGAGGTTGTAGCAAACTCTACTATCACTTCAATGTTCGTCAAGAAAGTATGGAATGTTGATAGCAAAATTCTATTCCCATTTATATCAACACCACAAGCTATTACCTCTAAGGAAGCTTTATCAACACGCTCAAGACCTAATGTCATAGTTTCACTAGGTGTCATTGCGCCAGGTAAGCGCTATAGCGTCTTAATAGATGCGTTCAGCATATTGAAGCAGAGAATGAGAAACTCTAAGTTAGTAATATTGGGATCGCTTGTTGACAAAAACTATTACAAGTACTTACATAAGAAGATCAAAAGACTTGGATTAGAAAATGACATTTTCATAATTACTAACGTAAGCGAAGAAAAGAAGTGGGATATACTACTTAAAGCCAAGATTTATGTTCATGCTAAACGGTTTGAACCATTCGGTATAGCTGTAGCTGAGGCAATGTATGCAAGAGCTGTTCCAATAGTGTATAAAGGCTTTACAAGTGGTCCTTGGATTGACATTGTAGAGCAAGGCAGATATGGTTTTGGGTTTAGAACCGTAGATGAACTAGCTGATGTTATGGATCAAGTTCTGAGTTACGGAAAGGATGAGTTAGAGGAGTGGGGCTTAAAGGTTCGCGAGAGGGCAAAGCGGTTTTCGCTGGAGGTGTTCAAACAAAAATTTATGGATCTTCTTAACAAGGTGTGAGTCAAACTGTGATGCGTATATTTATCATTTATGAATATGTGTTTATTCTGTTGAATATAGCGTTAAGAGCACTGGTACTAGTATCAGAGAGTTTCTTGCTATACATAATCTACAATGTACTTCTGGCCATATCTACTGTGTACTACATAACTTCATATATTTACAACCGTCGAGTATCATCAATACTTGCTTTAACAGTTACAGCTTTTATCCCTATAATTTTTGATGCTTGGCAAAGAGGAGAGGTGGTACTTGTATGGGATCATAAGGCGCAGGAAAACATTGCATTGTTTATCGCTCAAGAGGGGCGCATCCCTGAACCTTTAAATGGAATATATAGAATTGAATATGTTAGTTATCCAGCTGGATTTATATTGTGGTCTATACTGAGTCAAGTAACCTGTATTCCCACAAACACTATAATGACAGCACCCCTCCTTACTATAGCTTTGTACATCTTATTTCTATGGGTAATTTGTGATCTATTAAAACATAACAACATCTCCTTCGCTTTGCGTATCCTAATGGTATCGATACTGATGGCGAATTTTATTGCTAATTACAGATTAAGCCATTACTTTATTTATCAAAACTTTGGCAGAGTTCTTTTATTAACAACGGTATACGTTATATACAAATATATTTTAATATACATTAAATATAAATACATTCCGTTGATAATTTTTGCATTTACACTCATCTTTACACATAGTGAGTCTTCAACTGCATTAGTTCTAATCTTAATAGGGATGTGTTTGAGCTACTTACTAATAGTACTTAGAGATGTACAAAGATTTAGGGGGCACAAAGAACTCCTTATTATTTTCTTTCTCACTATTATAGCTTTCCTTATTTATACTCTATGGTTTATAACTTCGTTCACCGCTAATTTACTGGATATGCTTCGAAATATTGTGAGAAGTCTCCTAGTCGAAGAGGAGGTAGTACCTAAGGGTGTAACTAAGTTTACTCCTTGGGATTACACAGTAGTTGAGTTAGCTCTCTATATCGCATCCATGCTTTGTTTAGGTATAATTGCATCAATAAACACAATCATTGCTCTTATCACGTACATACGAAAAGGGCAAGCGTATGTGTACTTAGGACCGTTAATCGTTATTGGTATCTCTTTCAGCTTTCTTACCTTCTTAACTCCATTCAAAAGTGATATAGCATTCAAGTTTTTAACAAGTTTAGCTATAATGGCATCATTATCCCTTATGGAATTAGCTACGTTTAGAAGTGGTAGATGTGGTTATGGACAAAATACTAGGTTAACACTATTTACAATAGTATTGATACTGGCAAGCATTTTGATGAATCTGGGTTATTTCATAATCAGTAATAGAGGGGACTTCTCTGAAATAAGTAGAAAGGCTTATGAAACTGTTCAGATTTTGGAAATAAGCAAAATTGAAGATCTCGTCAAAAAATCCTCATATACTAGAATTGTGATACTGGACACCCCAACACTTCCATATTACTTTGTTCACAGTTACCTCGTACCTCGAATTGCTAGAGAATACTTCATAATTCCGTTAGATCCAAATCTACAACATTATAGTTACAGGTTAATAAATGGCTTGCAATATCCCAGATTTGTTTTAGCTCAACATACTCCGCTTCTAGACCAATGGACAACTTCATTGTCAGGAAGTCTCATAATTGGTGATGTAAAAGTCATCGCTGATTTAGCGAGAACTAGTAACCTTCACATAATCTATCAGAATAGTCGTATAGGTATCGGCTTAGGAACTTAATTAATCTTATGTTAGGTTACGACGTTATTATAGGGACTTTAGTATGACGGCAATTAAAGTCCTTGTAGTAATACATGGATTAGGCTTTGGTGGCGCTCAAATATCTACCCTTGAATTCCTTGAATTACTAAAAGGTAAAGTGAAACTAAAGATTTTGGTGTGTAACAAAGCACATGAAGTCTTCTTCGCAAGGATTAGTCAGCTTAGAACTAATGTCTATAGGGTTCCTTGTCATGTGATTATGAACTATCCTGTAATGGACATTAAGTATTTTAATAGGCTAATTGAATGGGCTGATCTTGCATGGATTACTGATGTAGAATACCTTGTAGCTTCACAGATTAAGAGGTCAAAGAGAGTTCCTATAGTTGCACACCTACGCTCATACGCATTGATATGCCCCTGGTGGAGTGCTTTATATGGTTTAAAAGAGACGTGCATAAAGAGGTGTTCTCTATGGAGAATCATAAGGTGTAAGCAGGGTGTAAATATGAAGCTTGCAGAAATAGGGCTGCTAAGTAGTAGTAAAGCGAGGCTTTACTGGTTTCTAGATTTTGCTAAAGGTCCTTTAGGCTACTTTAGATGGAGAAAGCTTATGGAAGACATCATAGACTCCATCAACGGATTTATACCTGTATCTCAAACATTATGGAATATTCACATAAAGCATTTACCAGAGCTTAGAGATAGACCGTTCAAGGTGATATACAATCCTGTTACAGAGCCTTTAAGGTATATAAAGCCTGATCCTAACGAGCCTTACAGTAATTACGTTTTGTATGCTTCAGGCCCTAACCCTGTTAAGGGCCCTCATCTATTGTTAGAAGCGTGGTCTACAATTTCTAAAGAGTTCAAGGATTTAAAACTGTACATGATTGGATGCAAAGATACGTGGGTTGAGAGAGTAGCTAAGAGAATGAATTCAAAGAATATTGTTTTCCTTAACAAGTTACCATCAGAGACGTACTATAAGCTAATGTATAAAGCTAAAGCCGTTGTTATACCTTCTATTTGGCCTGAGCCCTTTGGTAGGATCCCGGTTGAGGCTAATAGGCTTGGTGTTCCAGCTGTTGTTAGCTCTGCTGGCGGTTTACCTGAAACTATAGTTGAGGGGGTTACTGGATATATCTTTAGATCTAGCGATGTTGAAGAGCTTACTGAGAAAATGATGAGGGTTTTAGAGAAAGACTTCAGCAGGAGCGATATAATAAAGCACAGCTATGAAAAGATCAATCCACAAAGAGAAATAGGGGAAATGATCAAGTTCTTCGAGAGGGTGATCGAGAATGAAGGAGGCTAAATTACATCTGTCTGAGGGCTTCGCATACTACTTAAAATCACTTCTCTTTGTAAGACCAACAAGTAAGATCCTAAGGCGTTTTATTAGAAGAGTCTTAATGCACCAGTACTACGAATTCAGCCCCTGGGATGTATTCATGGTTTTTAATCGTGATGTAGGAGCACTATTAGTACATGCACCAAGACATTACGTGTATGCCTGGAAATATGAGGGGAAGCCTACGAATCTGTTTAAGTGTCTATTGAAGAAGCTTAGACCCGGTGTCTTTATCGATGTTGGTGCTTATGTGGGACTTTACACTATTCTAGCCGCTAAGCACGGTTGGAGGGTGGTGAGTTTTGAGCCTAATCCGCTTAGCTTACTGCTCTTGAGGTATAATATTAGTCTTCATAGAGTCGAGGATAGAGTTAAAGTTATTGGTAAGGGTGCTGGTGATAAACACGGCTATGCTGTGTTCACTATAGCGTCTAGTCCTTCTGAGAGTTCATTCGCGAGGTATTTGAGGAACGAATTGAAGTTTCTTGATGTACTTGTTGAGGTTGTAACCATAGACACTGTTGTCGAATCTCTGGAGATTAATGGCGTCAATCTAGTGTTGAAGGTGGATGTAGAGGGGTTTGGATTAAATGTCTTGAAGGGTGCTATGAGGACCATCGAGGAGTTCAAGCCATTTATCTTATTCGAGATCCATAGAACCTTTGATGAGGAAGACGAGATTTACGCTCTCAGGATTCTCAAAGACGTGGGCTACGACTTCACGGTCTTAGAGCCTAGGTCTGTAAGGAGTTTTATTGTGTATGCTTATCCAAGTGAAAAAGGGGTGTATATGCTGTGAACGGGCGTGAACTCGTTCATTGGAGTAGTGGGCTTGGGCTATGTCGGCTTAGCCTATGCTATTGCGTTTTCTCTATATGGGTTTAGAGTCATCGGTGTAGACATAGATGAAGAGAGGGTTAAAGCTGTTAGGAGTGGTCTCGTTAATGGTTTTAGTAGAGAGGCTGTATTGAAGGCTGTTCAGAACAATTTGCTTAAAGTGTCAACAAGCTATGATGTCCTCGAAGACGCAGATGTCGTATTCATAGCTGTTAGCACGCCTACAAAGCCCGACGGCTCACAGGATCTATCGCAAGTACTATCCGCGTTGAAAAGCCTAGCCGACGTCTGGAGGAGCGTCCAATTCGACTACCGTGTCATTGTATTGAAATCCACTATTCTACCTGGAACTACGAGAATGTTGGCCAAATACGCCAGAGATGAACTGGGATTACCCTTACCTAACCACGTGGGCTTTGTACACAACCCTGAGTTTCTTCGTGCTGATAAAGCGTTAGAGGATGTGCTAAGGCCTTCTAGAGTTGTTATAGGTGGTATTGATGAAAAATCTTCAAGCTTTGTAGCAGAGTTCTACAAGCAGTTCTATGGGAGAGTAGGTGTAAAGCCCCCAATTTTCATTGTCTCTCCAGAAGAGGCTGAACTGATCAAGTACGCTTCAAACACTTTCCTTGCACTGAAAACTGTTTATGGCAATATAATAGGGCTGATCTGTAGAAGCATAGAAAACTGCGATGCGTGGAAAGTGATGGGAGATAGTTGGTCTCGATCCGAGAATTGGTAAGAGTCACTTAATGCCTGGCATGCCTTACGGAGGCCCATGCCTAGTCAAGGATGTTTACGCCTTTGCAAAATTTGTTCTTGAGAAAATAGGGCTAGACTTTGTGAAACACATTCACGATTACAATGAGATGGTACTAGACGAGATAATCAAGGCGGTTAAGAGGAGTGTGAAAGAGCTTAGAGGCAAGAAGGTAGCTGTACTTGGAGTAGCGTACAAACCTAAAGCGATGAGTGTAAAGGACTCGCAATCACTTAGACTATGCGAAAAGCTTCTTCGCGAAGGTGCACAGGTATACATACACGATATTAACGGTAGAGCTATTGAGGAGGCTAAAAGGCTTCTAAAAGAAGTGCAAAGCATTGATCTTAACGAATTGAGAGACATGGACGTGGTTATTATCACTAGTAGTTGTGATGAATACAAGCATATCCCAGCAATATTAAATACCTCCACAATAATTATAGATGTAGCAGGTGTAGTAAGAGAAAAGAGACAACACAATGTGATAAGTCTTTACACATCAGGACACTAACCACTTATTCTAAGTAAAGGAAGTAGCTAAGTATTTCCTAAAGAGGGTTCTATAGGGGAATAGGGATAAGGTGTTAGTGTTACGCCAAAATATGAGGTATAAGTTAATAACAACTGCAATCATGTACCTGCAAATCCTATACGTATACTTTATAAAGACCATATTTAGATTCATTATTAAACCTCTTAAGATGATTATGGTGGCTTGGTCTAGTAAAGATCTTTTTAGTAATTGGCTTTCGGCTGGGTTAAGATATTTTGTTTTCTACAGGTTATTAAAGAGAAGAATCTACATCGATGTGAACTGTAGGGATGGTGTTTTACATTTATTTCCAGAAGCATTTAGAGTCTTAATACATGGTTATTACTATCATCTTTTCACAAATCTTTCATGTGTAGAGAAAGAAAAGATTCGAATTGATGATCTTCCTATTCCACTACATGAACTTGAAGTGAGTGGTCTTAACACTATTATTGCTGCTAAATATGGCTGGAGGTTCGATGAGAATTGTAGGTGTTGGGTCAAGGACGATATTAGGTTTAAGCATGCTCATAATATTGTACCTGACGTATTTATATACGGCGAATATGAGTTGCTAAAGGTTAACGGTAAAAGTGTTGTTAATGTTGGTGCATCCTACGGAGACACATCAATTTACTTCATATTTAGAGGGGCTGAGAAAGTTATAGCTATTGAGCCCTGTCCTGATATGTACAAAGAACTAGTTGAAAATTTAAAGCTCAACAATTCACTGGATAGGGTTGTACCTATAAACGCTGCTCTTGGTAGTAAACCGGGAAAGACATTGATTAACTGTCCTGAGGGAAGAGCTGTAGTAGATGTAATTACGCTTAGTGACATTAAGAATATTATGGACAGACTAGGTATTGATGATGCCATTCTTAAAATGGATTGTGAAGGTTGCGAATACGATGTTATCCTCAACGATTATGAGCATGTGAGGATGTTTAGCGAACTATATTTCGAGTATCACGCGAACATAAGTAAAATACCTATAGAACTACTGCTTGATAGGCTATCAAGCGATTTTGAGTGTAGAATTGTAAGCGATGAGGAATTCTACAAAAGGCATGGAAAAGGTAAGCTTATTGGACTNGTGAAGTGTACCTCCAAGAAACATTCATGAACATCTATTAAAAGTATCGACACTTCTCGTAAGGTCTGNGTCTTCACTAATACCTTCCAAACATTGTTGTNTTCCTGGATACTTGGCTTGAAACNAGCTGGGGCGAGGTATATAAGTACAGAAGTTCTTGCAGAAGATCGAGATGCNGAAAAGGGCATGTTTNCGGAAGTAACACCNATTCTTAGGTAAGTATGTATCTTGNTATCTTAGAAACCACGGACTAAAGCCTCGGAGTTCTAGGGTGTTGGATGTTTCTCTGAGCTTTCCCGGTATCGAGTCTCTCCCCTGGTAGCTTGGTTTCAGCTGGAAAAGTGTGCTAGCGGCTCTAAGTAGCTTGTAGCTGCTCCAGTTTTTGCTAAAAGTTGGAGGGCCCGGAGTTTCCGCGCTTTCTCTTCCTAATATCAGCGCTACCTCTTTTCCGCGCTACCGCTACGAAGCCCTGTTGTAGTGTTTTAGCGTTCTCGTGTATCATATTGTGTTGGCTAAGATACCTCTAGATACCTCGTTACCGCTATACTATGTATA
>Ga0065719_101371_pt1 | contig 12804 bp, 13 predicted proteins | sample GBSCel85sediment_FD_59106 | JGI IMG/M metagenome (GOLD analysis project Ga0065719, IMG submission 59106) | Hot spring sediment microbial communities from Great Boiling Spring, Nevada - Cellulolytic enrichment CS 85C v3 (version 3) | ecosystem: Environmental > Aquatic > Thermal springs > Hot... | reverse complement strand
AAGTAGAGGTCGAGCTCGTGAGAGCTGGAACGCCGCTGCTCGTCTCCTGGGGGGGGCGTCGACACCGAGTACGCCGAGAAGCTGTCAGAGCGGCTGGGAGCAGGGCTGGCTGTGGTGAAGGGGCTGGACGCGAGGTACACCAGGGGAGGGCCGCTGGACAGGAGCTCGCTCGAGAGAGCCAAAAGAAAGCTGGCGGCGTCGACAAGGGTATACGCTCTCTCGCCGGAGGCTGCGCACGCCCTGGGGCTGGAGTTCCTCCCGCTCCACTTCCCCAAGCTCGGACTCAGAGTTGACTACGAGGGGGTGGTGCACGTACCATGCCTGCTTAGGAGCGCAGAGGCGAGGATCGCCGAGTCGCTGAGGGGCGCGGGCGCGAGAGTCACCGGTGTGGACAGGGACAGCTGCCTGAGGGTCAGGCCGAGAGAGCGGGTCCTCTACCTCTGCCCACGCGCGCGGCGGCTAGGATTGCCCTCGGTGTACGACCTGGTCACGGGCGCTCGCTAGACGAGCTGCGAGAGCGCGCTGGCGTGCAGGAGCAATGCAGGCAGGACCCTGAAGGCCTCAGCGTACTTGGAGCCTGCTTGGCCGCCGTAGGCCGCGGCGAGCACTCGTACGTACAGCTCGAAGGTCTGCCAGGTGTGTGCGAACTGGCTCTCGTGCGCTTTGAGCGCCTCCAGCTTCCTCTCGAAAGTCCTGTCGACGGGGTGGAGGTAGTTGGGCTTAGCGGTGTAGTAGAGCACTACCGTTCTGACCGAGTGTGGCTGGGAGCCCCTGTCGAAGAGGGGGAGCGGGCTGAACATCACAGCCTCCAGGGTGAGGAGCCCGCCGTGCCTGTGGTCCGGGTGGGCCTCGTACATTAGCCAGGGGTCGGGCGCCATGACGACGTCCGGCTTCACACCCCTTATCACGCCGAGGATCCTCCTCCTGACCTCCGCGCCGTACGGGAGCTCCCCGTCCGGGTAGTCGAGCCAGACGAGCCTCTTAACGCCTATGATGCCTGCAGCCTTCTCCTGCTCCCTCCTCCTGATCTCGGCGAGCCGTCTCGGCTCCATACCGGGGTCCAGCGTGCCCTTGCTGCCGTCTGTGAGCGTCAGGTACGTGATCTCCACCCCCTTGTCGGCGAGGTCCGCGAGAGTAGCGCCAGCGCCGTACTCGCAGTCGTCCGGGTGGGGTTGCACACAGAGAACCCTAGTGCAGCCCTCAAAGGGGTTTGCGAGCTCCTCGAAGAGCTCGCGGGCCACGCGGACAAGCGCCTCGTGGGCACCGAGCCTAGCCGCCAGCTCGTGCACCTCGTCAGCCAGGCTACCCTGCACGGAAAGAACCTCATAAGACTCACGTAAAACTTTTTGCCTTCAACCAGGGTAGGCTAGGGGGTCGGCAGCGTGCACGCGTTGTGGAGGAAAAGCCAGCTGGTCGCTGTCTCCGCGCTCTTCGGGGCGCTGACGACTGCTTTTCACAGTCGTTCTGACAGTGTACATACCTGAGACAAGGGGATACTTCAACCTTGGGGAGGCGGGCGTCTACCTGACAGCCATGGTCCTCCCGCCGCCCTGGGCAGCGCTCGCCGCNGGGNTGGGGTCAGCGCTCGCCGACGTAATCCTGGGCTACTACGTCTACGCGCCGGCCACCCTGGTGATCAAGGCTGGGGAGGCCTTCGTGGCCTCTCTGCTCCTCAGGAGGCTCTCCCGAGTCAAGCTCGGCAAGGTTCCTGGGCTGGCGGCCTCGCTGGTCATCCCCCTGCTNATGGCGGTTGTCGGNNCCACGTTCTACTCGGGCAGCACCGAAGTGTACCTCACACCCACAGGCAGCACCTTGACGCTCAACCTCTCAGCGTTCGTCTGGCTAGCGGTAGCGCTTGCCTTCGCCGCGTACCTCGTCTGGGCAACCCTCAGGGAGGTGGGCACGCCCCAGACCCTCCTATCGCTCGCCGCCGGCGGAGCGGTGATGGTGCTGGGCTACTTCCTCTACGAGCAGGCTGTGCTCGGGGTGGTGGCAGTTGCAGAGGTTCCTTTCAACACGATGCAGGTCCTCGTGGGGATAACTGTAGCCTCTCTAGCAGAAAGACGCCTAAGAGCCTTCCGGCTCCTCGAAAGCATTCGTGCCGCCTAGTGCCTGGAGTGGCAGCCTCTAATTCCGGGATGCAGCTTTTCCCCACTAGTAAAAGGTTCCAACAACAGCACCTTGTCTCGAAGGAGAGTATTCTCAGGTATGTAGCTGCTGGATCCGATGCACGGTAGAGAAATGAAAGAGATTTGAGGCGCGTGTTAGAGGTGTGCCGCTTTCACGTAATCTGAGAGCTCTCGCAGAAGCTCTCCTGTTTCTCTGTCGAACACTGAAGCTTTGGCCATGTCGAGCTTGAAGAATATCGGTTCTCCGACGACGGCTGCTAGCTCCCTAGTAGTCCTAGCTCGGAGCAGCGTGTCGCCCAGCTGTATGTAGATGAGCTGCTCTGAGCCCAGGGTCGTCCTTTTAGGAACAGCCTTCCTTCGACTGCGCCGGCTACAGGCTTGTCAAAGACTTCTATGTGCTCCGGTCTTATCCCCAGGTAGACCTTGGTCTCGCCACGCAGCACCTTAACCCCCTCAGGCACCCTTATGGTGAAGCCAGGGCACTCTATTCTGTCAGGCAGAGCTCTGCATTCCACCATGTTCATGGGCGGGGAGCCTACGAAGGTCGCCACAAACACGTGGCTAGGATTCTCGTATATTTCCCTCGGGGTGCCTACCTGGACTACTCTCCCCCTATTCATCACCGCTATCCTGTCGGCGAGGGTGAGCGCCTCGACCTGGTCGTGCGTAACGTACACAGTGGTTATGCCCAGGTTCATCTGCAGCTTCTTGAGCTCCGCGCGAACCTGCACCCTGAGCAGAGCATCCAGGTTTGAGAGAGGCTCGTCCATCAGCCAGATCTTAGGCTCCTTCACCAGCGCCCTGGCCAGCGCCACCCTCTGCTGCTGCCCACCGCTGAGCTGCGTAACCTTCCTGTCCAGGAGCTCCTCCAGACCCAGCATTTTGGCCACGCTCGCCACTCTCTCCTCGATATCCTTCTTCGAGAGCCCGAGCCTCCTCCTGTTTACGTCTAGAGGGAAGGCGATGTTCTCGAAAACGGTCATGTGCGGGTAGAGAGCGTAGTCCTGGAACACCATCCCCACATCTCTCTCCCCGGGCTCCAGATAGGTGATATCTCTGCCCTCCATGATCACCTTACCGGAGTCGGGTAGTTCCAGCCCAGCAATTATTCTCAGCGTAGTTGTCTTGCCGCAGCCGGAAGGGCCGAGCAGCACTATGAACTCGCCCTTGTCGACGCTCAAACTAATGCTGTCAACGGCCACCGTTTTGCCAAATCTCTTCGTTATGTTCACGAGCTCTAGGAAGCTCATCTTCTCACACCCCACCCCGCAACGCCCTGGATGAAATATTTATTGAATAATGCATATATAATCAGTGGGGGCAGCATGGATAGTATAGCCCCCGCCGAGAGCAAGCCCCAGTCTACCACAAACTCTCCCTTCAGCATGATGACCTTCTGGGTCACCACCTGTAGATCCTTGCTCACCAGGAACACTATCGCGTAGAATAGGTCGTTCCAGACCCATGTAAACTGCATGACAGAGGTTGTGATTAGAGCCGGTTTGCTGAGCGGCAGCACTATCCTGCGGAAGATTGCAAAGTCGGAGGCGTTATCAACCCTAGCTGCGTCGATGATACTCCTTGGCAGGAATCTGAAGTAGTTTCTGAGGAAGAAGGTCGACCATGCAATGCCCCACGCGCTGTGCAGCAGGATTATCCCTGTGAAGGTGTTGTAAATCCCTAGTCTGTTGAAGAGGAAGAACAGCGGTACAACGCATAGCTGCTGGGGGATCATCATCACGAAGAGAAGCACTGTGAAGAGCATTGACTTCAGCGTGAAGTCGTAGTTTGCGAACACGTAAGCGGCAAGAGCTGCTGCCACAACAGGTATTATCGTGCTGAGAGTAGCCACTATGAAGGAGTTTCTCAGCCCGGTTCCAACATCATACAGCGGGCTTGTTAACACATCTACATAGTTCTTGATAGTGACCACAGAGAGGTCAGGTATCCTCAGCCAGCCCTCAGTCACGACAACGCGGTATGGCATCAACGATACAAGTGTTAGACCGTAAAGCGGTAGTATCCACACTAGGGCGAGAGCCCACATGGCGACGTTGATGAGTACTACAGAGAGCTTGATCCTGCGCTTCATTCTCTCATCCTCTTTATTGCAATGTAAATTATTGGGGAAATAAACAACGTGAGCAGCACCGCTACGGCTGAGGCAGCGTTGTAGTTTAGGTCTCTGATGAAGTAATCGTACATTATTATCGCCATCACGTTGCTCGCACCTAGTGGTCCACCTTTAGACGAAGCCCACACAAAGTCAAAGATCTTCATATCCCAGAGCGCTGTCATGACCATGACCACGGTTATTACAGGCTTAAGCTGGGGGACCACAACTTTCCAGAAAGTCTTCCAGGAGCTTGCGCCGAACACCTTAGCAGCCTCTATGTGGCTGCGAGGAATAGCTTCAAGGCCCGCGGACACCACTACTATGCCGAAGCCCATCCAGACCCAGATCGACCCGAGTATCAATGCCCATAGCGCAGTCTCCCTATAGAGTACCCAGGTCTTAGACAGCGACTCTACCCCCAGCCATCCGAATATAATCGGAAAGACTCCTATTCGCTCGTAGAACATGAACATGGCTATGAGCCCTCCCACAGCTGGCGGGATCACCATGCCAACGTACATTATGGTCTTTATGAGGTTTCCTCCTTTAACATGGTACTTCAAAAGGTAGGCTATCAAAAGGCTACCGAAAACCGTGACAGGGACATGTATTGCCACCCATATTACGTTGTGGATCAAAGCACCCCAGGGAGGCGTAGGACCCCAGTTCCTCACAACCAGCGCCTTGAGAGGGTTGGTGTCTGTCAGTATCCTAATGTAGTTGTCGAGCGTGAACGCGCCTGTAGACTTATCAAGGAAGCTTAAAATCACGCTGTACACAATCGGGTAAATGACGAAGACTGTGACCAGGGAGAACGCGGGCAGCAGGAAGTAAAAAATCTGTTTACGGGTTCTCCTCATGGGTTGATTCCCTTATTTCGCAGTTATTTCAGCGTTTTATACACTATCCTTTCGTCGCTGGGTGCTGGCGCGTCAGCTCGGTGAGCATCTCACTCCATCTGTCAGGGCTGGTGAAGAGCACCTTGCAGTACTCCCAGAATAGCCTCTGCCAGTCGCCTCCCACGGTGTCGTCCATGTCGGGGACGAACTTGTAGCCTGTGACAGCCTTCTGGTAGAGGTCCCTGAAGGGGGCATAGATCTTGTTGACATCAGCTTTCTTCCACGTGGGAACCCTGCCAGAGGGAATGGAAGCCATCACCACCTGGCCCTCCGTGGCGAGCCACTTGAGGAAGTCGTAAACCACGGGCTTTAGGTCGTCGGGGACGTACTTGGACACGAAGAAGAAGTCCACGTTCCCGATGAGGCCCGTGGAGCCCGGTATCACGAAAGCTCCCAGGTCATTGGGGTCCTTGGCCATGGAGGCAAGGAAGGAGCCCAGCGGGTAGATGGCGTATTCACCGTTCCACCACAGCTCGTGCGCCGAAGTCCATTCCACCGGCTCGCTGAAGTAGCCCGCCTTGATGAGTGGGACCAGCTTGTCCCTGAAAATCGCCTGCACGCTGGGGTCGTTGAACTTGAGAGTACCCTTGGTGAGGGCGGAGTGCATGTCTGGGCTACCGAGGGCAATTATGAAGCCTTCAACCACATCGCTGGCAGGCCAGCCCAGAGTGTCTCCAATGACAACTGGCTTCTTGAACTGGGGGATTGCCTTCAGCTTGTCCAGCAGCGCCACGAACTCGTCCCACGTTTTCGGCTCGCTCAGGCCGTACTGCTGGAACACTGACTTCCTGTACCACCAGAGTGGCTTGAAGTACAGCCCGAAGGGCACACCGTAGATCTTGCCGTTATATGTGACCAGGTCGGTGTAGCCAGGGACGAAGTCGCCCCAGGGCAGCAGGTTGCTCAGATCCTCCAGGTGCCCCTTCTTGGCCTGCTCGACTATGAACCACGACCAGGGCGTGACCATTATCTCGGCTGGGTAGGTGCGTGCCTCGAGCTGAGCCGGCAAAACAGCAGCCAGGTCTTCCGCCCTCATTATGACGTACTCTATCTCTATATTGGGATGCGTTTTCAAGTACTCCTTTACAGCTAGATCAAAGGCCTCCAGCTCCTTGCCAGACCAACCTATCTGAACCCTAATCTTCACCTTCTGAGCCGGGGGAGCTGTCGGCTGAGTTGGAGTGGGTGTAGGCGGGGGAGGCGCGAGGAAGTAGTAGAGCGCTACACCTATAATAGCTACAATTACTACTGTCGCCACTATGTATAAGTATTTCCTACTTTTAGCTGTGGCTGCCATTTTACCACCTTGTTGTGGTTACGGTGATTTATCCACAAAACCCTTATATAAGGTTTTCGTCACTATGGCACGGCGCGACAGGTGTCAAAAATGAGCGTGCTTCAGCACCTGTTTGCACACCCGCCCAGGTACGGGCCTGAGTGGGGGAGCGGGGGCATCTTCGGGCTCAAGTACCACCGCGGCGTGCTGTACTACACTCTCGCCATGGAGGCACAGGCGTACTTCTTCGGCGAAGAGGGGCTGCGCAGGGTGTACGAGTTCGAGAAGGTGGGTCCCAGGCCCGTGTCCGGTGGTGACACTTACAACGCCGTCGAGGCTGTGGACGGGAGGATATACTTCGGGGGGTGGGTTCACGCCCCCGCAGTGTACAGGGGGAGGCGCGCCGAGGGGGCCACCATAGACTTCAGGAACAAGTACAGCCACGTGCACTTCTACGACATCGAGGAGGACAAGGTGGAGCTCCTGTGGAAGGAGGGGCTCCNNGACCCGGAGAGGTGGACCTGCGAGGTCTCCGAGATAATCTACAACCCCTACCGCGACGAGCTCTTATTAGCCAGGGCCGACGGGCACGAGAACCACGGGGTATTCAGCCTAGACCCCCGCACCGGAATAGCCAGGAGGATACTGGAGGGATTCGCCCTCAAGGGGGCGCACCACCTTGAGTACTCGTGCTTCGTGCTGGACCAGCACCCGTACGACGTGGAGGGCTTTGCCTGCGTGGATATGGTCGAGGACAAGCACTTCGTGGAGAAGACCAAGCCTGTGCCCGTGGACGGCTGGTCTGCGAGCAGGTTGTGGGCTGGGCCTGTGGCCTCAGCATACGGCTGGCTTTTCGCGTTCACGCGGGGAGGGCTGATAATGGGGGATGTGTTGAGCAGGGAGTATTACTTCGTCAGGCTCTTCGACATACCGGGCTCGCAGCTGGGGCCCACGAGGACGAACGCCGTAGCCTTAGGGGGCGGCGTTCTAGTGGCCTTCAACTCATACACCTACGGCGTGGTAAAGACGGTCACCGAGGAGGAAAAGGAGTGGAAGAGGCTCCTGGGGCCTGTCTCATCCCCATCCCTCCTCCTTTACGTAGTACCTCCCGACGTCAGNGTGATTGCCGCTCTTGGCGCGCGGATAACGAGCATCGAGTCCGTCGGCGGGAAGATCCTCCTGGGGACCAACACCATGTCCAACACGCAGAGACACGATGCCTCGCCCTTCGACCAGGGCACCAGAAGCTTCGTCGCCCTAGACCACAGCGCGCTGACAAGCAGTGCGCCCGCTTTCACCATAGTGGCTCCCGGGTGGATGATAGGGGAGAACGCCTTCGGCGGGATACCGCTCGCCCAGTTCAAGGAGCCCAGGCTGGTCGTGTACAGCGAGAGGGAGAACACTCTGCACGTAAAGGAGTACTTCTTGACCGTACCGCCCATGCCCGGAGGCAACGACAAGATCAGGGTAAAACCGGGTAGAAACGTCTTCGAGCTGACAGGCTACAACGGGGTGGTGTCTTTTAAGGCCGAAAAACCGCTTACCAGCGAGCGGGTAGTGTTTGAGCTTAGGTAGCAGGGGTGAGCGCGTGAGCGTCGAGGTGTACAGCGTCGGGGAGATCCTTGTTGACATGATCTTCGTGGAGAGGGTCGGCGAGGGAGCGCGGATAGAGGTTCACTTCGGCGGGGCACCGGCCAACCTGGCGGTGGGGGTTTCCAGGCTGGCTCACAGAGCCGGCTTCATAGGCGCCGTGGGCAACGACCCCTTCGGAGAGTTCCTCGTTAAAACCCTGCAGGTCAACGGTGTCGACACAGACCTCGTGAGGGTAAAGAAGGCTAGGACAACGCTGGCTATCGTCATCGTCGACAAGAGAGGTGAGAGGAAGTTCTTCTTCTACAGGAAGCCCTGGGCCGAGACCGCGGACACCATGCTCACGCCCAGCGACATCGCTCTAGAGAAGCTGAAGGGCTCCAAAGTAGTGCACTTCTCCGGGTTCTCTACCTCCTACGCCCCCACATCGGAGACGGTGTTCTCCATAGCGGAGTACGCCTCCTCGGAGGGGATCACGGTCTCCTACGACCCTACATACAGGGAGGATATATGGCTCTCGGTTGAGGACGCTCTGAGAGCGTACGAGAGAAGCTTAAGCTATGCGAACGTAGTCTCCTTGAGCATGGACGAGGCGGAGGCGATCTACGGAACGTCGGACTATAGGCGCGTCGCCGAGAAGATCCTAGCAAAGCATCCCAACGTCAGCACGGTGGCTGTGAGGCTGGGAGGCAGGGGGGCTTACGTGAGGACGCGGGAGGGCAGGGAAGCGTTCAAGGAGGCCTTCAGAGTCAAGGTTGTCGATACGACGGGTGCCGGGGACGCTTGGACGGCAGCGTTCCTTGTATCTCATGTTCTGGAGGGCATGGACCTGGAAGACTCCGTGACCTTCGCCAACGCTGTGGCTGCTATCGTCTGCACCAGGTACGGCGCAATAGCGGCTCTCCCCAGCAGAGACGAGGTAGAGCAGTTCCTCGAAGCAGCCAAGAGGGACCAGTGACGCACGCAATGCGCGTGCTGAAGTGCCGCGGGGATACGTGAGAGAAAAACGTTTAGCACGCTTTTTGAACACAATTTGATGCTGAAAGCCACGTGAGCGAGGAGGAGATGTTCAAGCTGCTTCTGCGCAGGCTGGGGCTCTCGCCCTATGAGGCTAGCGCGTACTCGGCTCTAGTACGCTATGGACCCCTCACGGCCACGGAGCTGGGCAAGATCACGCACATCCCCCAGAGCCGAGTGTACGATGTTGTGTCGAAGCTTGTGAAGAAGGGGTTTGTGGCGGTTTCCGGAGGAAACCCCAGCGTCTACCGGGCTATCAGGCCCTCGGTCGCGCTGAGAGCCTACTCGGAGGAGGTGGCGAGGAGTCTTAGCAGCGTGGCTGCCAAGGCAGCTGAGATCGGCGAGTCTCTCCGAGGGCTGCTGCCGCCCCTGGAGGACGCGAGGATCTGGAGCACAACCTCGCTGAGCACCACGGTGTACGAGATGGCGTCGCTGCTCTCGAGCGCGAGAGTCGAGGTGCTGGCAGCCCTCTCGCTCGACGCCTTCCAGAGGCTTCAGAGGGATCTGCAGGCAGCGTCCGAGAGAGGGGTCTCCGTGTGTCTTGTGACCTACGATGCGCTCCCCCCTCAGCGCTATCTCGACGAGCAGTTCGAAAGGAGGACACGGGGGCCCCAGATCCTGGTGGCCGACCGCCAGGAGATGCTCATAGCCACCCGGTGGGACCCCGCGAGGGAGCAGGCGTACACGTTCACGACGAGCAACCAGGAGCTCATGAGAGTATTTGTCGAGTACTACTTGATGGTAGCGAGGGGGATGGCGAAGCCCGTGTATACGCGCTTCGGAAGTGAGGTCACGGAGAGGTCGTTCATCTACCTCCAGAGGGCGGTGAGCCTGGTGAGGGAGCTCTGGAGGAATAGGATGCGGGTGGAGGTTCTCGTGCAGGGGGTCGACACCAGGAACTACGAGCCCGTCGAGGTGTCGGGCATCGCCAGGAAGGTGTACATTGACACGAAGAGGGGGGTGACGTCTCTCTATGTCCGGACGGACAAGGGCTTAGTGAGTGTCGGAGGCTGGGGTGCCTACATAGAGGACATTCAGGCGAACTTCATACACGTGAGAGGAGTCCCGCGGAGGGGTTAGACCCTTGCCCGAGGTCACCGTCCTGTACACGCCCAGGTTCCTGGAGCACAAGCCCCCCTACCCGCATCCGGAGAACCCCTCGAGGCTGTATATCGCGCTTAAGGCTTTGAAGAGCCTGGGGGCACTCAGAGTGGTTGAGCCGCGCCCGGCAACGCTGGAGGACCTGCTCAGGGTCCACGATCCCGAGTACATCGAGACCATCCGTAGGATCGTGGAGGAGGGCTTACCTCTCGTGGACAACGACACCTACGCTTCGCCTGGGACCATGAGCGCTGCCCTAGCGGCTGCTGGCGCGGCCATGGACGCGGTCAGGATGGCGGGGGATTCTGCACCTCTAGCCCTCGTGAGGCCGCCGGGCCACCACGCAGGGAGAAGGGGTAGGGCGATGGGCGCCGCAACCCAGGGTTTCTGCATCTTCAATAACGTCGCTGTCGCAACCATGATGCTCCTGAGCTCGGGGTGCGGCAGGGTCGCCATTGTGGACTTCGACGCGCACCACGGTAACGGCACTCAGGAGATCTTCTACTCAGAGCCCAGGGTCCTTCACATAGACCTTCACGAGGACCCTGCGTCGCTCTACCCGGGCACAGGCTTCCCGAGCCAGCTGGGGAGCGGCGAGGCTGAGGGCACGAAGGTCAACGTAGTGCTGCCACCAGGCAGCGCGGACGACGTCTACCTTGCAGCAATCGAGGAGGTCGTGGTTCCGCTGCTCGAGGAGTTTGAACCGGAAGCACTGCTGTTCTCCGCTGGCTTCGACGCCTTCGAAGGCGACGGCCTGGCGCACCTGAGGGCGGGTGAGCGCACCTTCTACGAGCTCGGCAGGATTCCCCGGACGGTGGGTGTGCCCCGCGCTGCCGCTGTCCTCGAGGGAGGCTACTCCGCCGGCCTCTCGAGGGGGCTGCCAGCGTTTGCCTTGGCACTCGCAGGGACGGAGGCTGACTGGCCCGCGAGGGTGTCTCGGGAGGCTGTCCTGCGGCTGGCGCAGGAGTACCTGGCAGAGCTTAAGTACCTGCTCAGGAGGTACTGGAGGATCTAGCCGGCGGTGTGGCATGCGCACAGAGCCACTCTATATGAAGGACTCCTACCTGAGGCGGTGCGAGGCTAAGGTTCTGGAGGTCGAGCGTGGAAAGGGTAGGCGTGCCTACGTGGTCCTGGACAGGACTGTGTTCCACCCGCTGAGCGGTGGGCAGCCTTCGGACGAGGGGTTCATCGCCGGCGCGGGTGGCCGGATGGAGGTNAGGAAGGCCCTGCTCCTCGGCGGGGAGCTGAAGCACTGGGGCGTGTTCGCCGAGGGCGAGATCGGGGAGGGCGATGAGGTTGTGTGCGAGATCGACTGGGAGAGGAGGTACACGGTGATGAGGCTACACACAGCGGGCCACATCCTCGACTACGCGGTGGCAAAGCTCTTCGGGAGGCTGGTCGATACAGTGGAGGCGTTCCACGGACCACCCGAGGCGTACCTCGAGTACGACGTCGAAAGCCCTCCTGACCCCGCAGCCCTCGAGGAACTTGCCAGGGAGGTTGTCGAGGCCGATCTCCCCGTGGTTGTCAGGTTCGTGAAGGCCGAGGAACTCCCCAGGTACCTGTACAATGCACCCAACTTGCAGAGGCTGCCCACAGCCGAGGTGTACAGGGTGGTCGAAATACCTGGCGTGAACGCGATGCCTTGCACCGGTACGCACGTGCGAAGAACCGGCGAGGTTGGCGGAGTAAAGGTGCTCAGGGTGGAGAAACGGCTCGGCTACAGAGTCTACTACACTGTTGAATAGCGTGGTTCCCTCCTAAATCCCTCCAGCCTCAGCGCAGGCCTGGCCTCGGCGTGCTGGCTCCCCAGCGGTTCATCCGAGAGAACCCTGACCACGTAGTACTTCTCCACCCCGCTCTTCTCCAGTAGCTCCTGCAGAGATACCACAGACTCGTCGTATACCACCTCGACTGTGGATCCCAGAACGTGCACTCCGAGCACCCCAGCTACTCTGATGAAGTGCTGCTTGCTCGGCGCTACGCAGCTCTCGCATCCGACTCCAGATACTTTCAGCCTAGCTCTCCTCACAGCACTACTGCGCGCGCAAAGGATATTAGCTTAGTCTTTGTGCGGGGAGCACATGGGGTTCAACCCGAGAGAGTTTATTGAGCATGCAGTCGAGGAGATCAGGAGGACTGTGGGCGATTCTAGAGCTGTAGCCGCGTGCTCCGGCGGTGTTGACAGCACTGTCGCAGCAGTGCTCGCCCAGAGAGCTCTAGGCGACAGGCTCACCGCAGTGTACATCAACGACGGGTTCCGCCGGGAGGGGGAGCCGGAGTGGGCTGTGGGCATGCTGCGTGGGCTCGGGCTCGACGTGCTCCTCGTGGACGCTAGGAGGGAGTTCCTGGAGGCCGTGAGGGGGCTCAGGGACGCTGAGGAGAAGAGGAAGGCCTTCAGGCACACCTTCTACTCGGTGCTCGGGAGGGTCGCCAGGGAGGTCGGCGCCAGGTACCTGGTCCAGGGAACCATCGCGGCGGACGTGGTGGAGACGGTCAGGGGCGTCAAGACGCAGCACAACGTGCTGGTGCAGCTGGGCCTGGACCCGAGGGCGTACGGCTTCGAGGTGGTGGAGCCGCTGAGAGAGCTCTACAAGCCCCAGGTGAGGGAGCTCGCGAGGTTCTTGGGCCTGCCGCCCGAGGTCTCCGAGAGGATGCCCTTCCCCGGGCCCGGCC
>Ga0065719_102382_pt1 | contig 12819 bp, 14 predicted proteins | sample GBSCel85sediment_FD_59106 | JGI IMG/M metagenome (GOLD analysis project Ga0065719, IMG submission 59106) | Hot spring sediment microbial communities from Great Boiling Spring, Nevada - Cellulolytic enrichment CS 85C v3 (version 3) | ecosystem: Environmental > Aquatic > Thermal springs > Hot... | reverse complement strand
TACTACAAGTGGGTCAAGGAGCTGGGGAGCCTCACCCAAGGAGATAACGCTCTCCTGGTGCTCAACATGTACCATCCACTATTGAGCGACTGGAAGCGTAGGTATGCTACTCTAGCAAGGCATGTCGCAACGCTGAGCTATGATCCCGCGCTGACATTCATATACACCAGGGATATCGCCGAGGCCTACATGACCCTGAGCGGGAGAACAAAGAGAGATCTCCGATGTCTCCTCGACGTGATAAGACTCCTCTTACAGGAGGTCTACGATTAGTGATTCCTAAGAGAACTACCATAGAGGAGACTCCCTCCCAAGGCGGTGAGGATGAGGAATGTGGAGGAGTTCTTCAGGCGGATGAGGCTTCAACCCCGCCCTGGTCAGCTCGAGGCGGCGCAAGAGCTAGCGCGGATGCTCAGCAACCCCGCGGTGGGCTTCGAGGCTCCCACGGGGTTCGGGAAGACTGTGACGGTGCTGGCAGCGCTGTGGTCTAGGGAGCTTCTCCCAGCAGTATGGCGGGTTCGCACGTACGCGGTGGCGAGGCACATCGCGGACGAGTGCGCACGGTGCGAGCAACGCTTCTTCATCGCGGGGGGTAGGGAGCGCACCTGCCCCCTCGCGCAGGAGTACGGGGCTGCGCTGCCGTGGTACTGCAGGTACAGGCGGCACGAATGCTCCTACTTCTCGAAGCTGCTCGAGCGCGCAAAGGAGGCGTACTCAGGCGGCATCACCGCGTTCTCGTACGAGGACTTGAGCGCGGAGAGAGGGTGCCCCTACTACCAGCAGCTGCTGGTGAAGGGCGTGGAGGTGTACATCGCCGCCTACAACATGGGCCTCGAGCTCCCGGCCGCCGTCGAGGTCGTAGACGAGGCGCACAATGCCGTCGAGGTTCGGTGCCTCCCCGAGTCAGAGGTCTGGGAGGTGCTCTCACCCATTATGGACGAGCTCCCCGAGAGCTTCAAGCCGAGTCTTGTGGGAGAGCTCCTCGAGATGCAGCTGGCGCGCACGCACGACCTGAGGCTCATGAAGAGAGCGGCGAGGGTGGCAAGCCTACTCAAAGGGGTGTGGGCGTGGAGGGAGGAGGGAGAGGTGTGCGTGCTCAAGCTCCTGCGCCCGCGCGCAGCGCGCGTAGTCTTTGTCTCAGCCACCCTCACCCCTGTTGCGCACCTCTTCAACGTCCCGGTGGTATCCGTTCCGGCGCGCAAGCGCGAGGCACTTGTCACGACATGGCTCACAACACGGTACACAGACTTCGACGAGAAGATGATGACTTCCTACAACAAGTTGCTTTTTTGTGCTGAGAAAACACTGCAGGAGGATCCTGCTCTTCGCGACCAAGCGCGTCCTCTCGGTCCTGAACTACGACTACGGTGACGAGGGCGTTGGGGAGTGGCTTGCGCGTGGCGGGGTCCTGGGGCTCTTGGCGCGTGGTAGGCGCGCAGAGGGAGTGAACCTGGAGGCTGACTGCGTGGTCTTAGCGGGCGCTGTGTTCCTGCCACCTCACGTCAGGGTGCAGAAGGTGGGGCTCTCCCCCGAGGTGATTCCGGCTGTGACAGCTCTCCAGAACGTGGGCAGGGCCACCAGAGCGCCTGACGCGCGCGTGCAAGTGGTTCTCGCTGACGAGAGGTTCGCGAGAATCCCCATGCTGAGAGAGAGCTTCGAGATGCACGAGGTTCACGACATCAAGGAGCTGCAAGAAGCGCTGCAGCAGCAGACTGCCAGGTTCTCCCGCTAAGCCTTGTGCGCGCTGTGGTAAAGCTCTAACACACGCACGATAGGCGAGCACCCATCCTTGGAGACGACGACTGTGTCCTCGTGCTGGGACACGTACCCGCCGGATACCTCGACGAGCCGGGGGTAGTGGTACACTCTCCCTACCTCCACGAGTCTCTGTAAGTCGCGAAGGGAGAAGCCCTCCCTGTGGAGCCAGCGCTCAGAAAACGGCAGCCCTTTGTACCTCCTCCACAGCTCCTCCAGGAGCGCGTTCAGGTCGCTATCCCCGGGAATCCTCTTAACGGAGACCACGCGGTAGATGTGGCTTGGACCCCTCTCCACGACTACGCCCCTGCCTGCTGTAGCGAAGGGCTCGATGGCATAGATTTCTCCGGTGAGCATTTTTACAGTGGAGTACTCTAGCGCTGGGACGTTCGGCACAGACTTGCCGGCGTGCAAGTTGTATCTCTCGATCTTGTGCCCGGTTAGGTTCTTCACGGGGTTGTAGCCCAGGCTCCTGATTCTCGCTTCTATAGCCCGGGCGACCTCGTTCACGGGAACCGCGTGGCGCACTCTTTGCAGGGCTGAGGCTAGCGCTTCGCGGGAAGCCTTAATAAGATTTTCCCATTGTTTGTTGAGCGCTATAGAGACAGCAGCGTCCGCGATGAAACCATTCACGTGGACCCCCACGTCCACCTTGACAAGAGAGTCCGGGGGGACGCGAGCCTCATCGTCAACCCTCGGAGAGTAGTGAGCTGCAACCTCGTTTACCGAGATGTTGACGGGAAAAGCTGGCGCAGCGCCCTGCGACAGCACAAATTTCTCTATCCTCTCTGCTATTTCCAGGAGGAGCTCACCCTCCTGCACTACATCGAGCGCCAACTCCAAAGCTCTGTAGGCGATCTTTCCAGCTCTCTCGAGCTCCTCTGGAAGAGCCACGGTGTTCGGGAGCAGCTTCACCTATTTATGCAGTTGCACTGAAATTTCAACGCGGTGGGGGTGGTCTTCGACTACGAGAGGGCTAAAAGGGCACAGGTGGAGTTGTCGAAGCACGTCATAGAGGTAGACGATATAGAGTACCCCGTACGGTACGCAGCGGGGGTGGATGTGGCGTTCAGGGGGGATCTGGCTGTCGGTGCAGCGGTTGTCGTGGAGTACCCCTCCCTCAGGGTAGTTGAGGAGAAGGTGGCGACCATGGAGGTGAAGATCCCGTACGTTCCCACGTTCTTGGCGTTCAGGGAGGTGCCCCCGGCGCTCAGAGCTTTGAAATTGCTGAGTACAGAGTTTCAAGTGCTCTTCGTGGATGGGAATGGACGCCTGCACCCCCGCAAAGCAGGGTTCGCGTGCCACCTAGGGGTTCTCGTGGACAAGCCTACGATCGGGGTGGCCAAGAAGCTCTTACTGGGAGAGCTTAGGTGGGTCCGCGAAGACGAGGCTGAAGTTGTCGTGGGGGGCGAGGTGCTGGGGTGCGCTGTCAAGCTATCGAGGAGACCCTTCTACGTCAGTGTGGGTCACAAGGTAACCCTGCAGACAGCGGTAAGGCTCGCGAGGGCATTCACGAGACCGGGGTCGTCCCTGCCGGAGCCCCTGAAGCGGGCCCATGCTCTGAGCGCGAGAGGGAGGAGAAGCTTAGCGCAGTGACAGCGCGCGAAGCATGCGTGTTTTCACGATGGATGATGAGTACCCCTCCAGCTTCTCGTTTAGAACGAGCACCTCCGCGCTCAAGTTGAGTTCCTCGACAAACCTTTTCACCTTCTCCTCGAGCCATCCCTGATCGTATCCCAGCAGCACTACATCCGGCTTGACTTTTGCGAGGTATGCGCGGAAATCGGGAGGGTAAGCACCGAGGAAAGCCCTGTACACAGGCTTCAAGCTCTGCACCAACTGGAGTCTCTCCTGCTCGTTGAACACCGGGTACGCGCCTTTGCTCTCCTTGACCGTCTCGTCGCTCGCCACAACGACGTGCACCAGACCTAGGGAGGAGGCTCTCGCTAAGAAGTGGATATGGCCCGGGTGCACTACGTCGAAGACGCCTCCCACAAGGACTTTCCTAGGCCTTTCCCGCTGATCAGGCCAGCTGAAACTCACCGCCCCGCTTATGCGGAGCGCGTCTAGCAGGCCCTCCGCGTAGGATATGCAGGCGAGCGCGGTGAGACAGTCTCCTCTCTGCAAGTACCACTCAGCGTCGAAGAGGTACCTAGAGGCGTAGTCCGCGATTGTGGAGACGAAGCTGTCCAGCTTCGACTTCCCGCGCTCTGCCACCTTCTGCAGCACAAACCTCACACTTCCAATGTACTTGAGAACCTTCTCTTCACACACTCGTTCCACTTGAGCATCACCTCGAGAGGAGCACCATGCACGTAATGCAGGTACTCTATTTCTGTAGCGTGCAGCAACCCGGGGACGACCAGCGAGAAGGGGGGCTGGCCGAAACTCCTGCGTGCTGCTTCGCTGAGTGTGCACACCCTGACCTCTTGGTCAGGTGCTGTGGCGCGAGCAACCACGATGACTAGCGTGTCCTCGTCAAGCACACCCTCGGAGAGCATGCTCTCCAGCTTCAGAAGCAGCTGGGCTGCGTAGCCAGGGTCCATGTAGCGGTTCTCCTCAGCTCTCAGGTCCAGGAGCACCAGCGTGTGGAGGCCCCTGCACAGGTTGCTTTTGATCGCTAAGTACGTGGAAAACGGGTAGAAGCCTTTCTCCTCGTCGGGGAAGGCTAGAGTGGTCACTCTGCCGAAGCGGTATATGTGCAGCCCTGTCGCGCAGACGACGCCATCGATCACTGATGCCGAGGGGATAACGAGGAAGGGTACGCCTCCTTTCTTCGCCTCTAGAATAATAGCCGTGTGGGTGGTGGCCAGCAGAGGGTTGCCCACCGTAAGGAGGAGAACGAGCTTCTCGGCCGCCTGGGCGAGGATCTCACGGGCTGAGCGTTCTTCGAGGTCCTCTCGCCTCACCTCCTTGACTTCTCTCCCGCAGAGCCTCTCTATACACTCCTTGTCTAGAGAGGGCGCCAGGCTCGTATAGCTCTCGAAATAGACTATGTCAGCTTTCCGAAGGAGCTCCAAAACCCCCAGTGGTACATCCCTAGTGCCGTAAAGTCCTAGCCCGGCGACTACGAGCATCGCAAAACTACTTCTTAACGGGCAGCTTTAAGCCGAGCTTCTTGACGAGCTCCTTGTACCTATTCCTCACGGTAACCTCGGTGACTTTGGCTGCTCTTGCCACCTCCTTCTGGGTCCTTATCTCACCGTTCTGGAGCGCTGCAATGTAGATAGCAGCAGCAGCCAGACCAGCCGGATCTTTCCCCGCGGTCAAGCCCGCTGCTCTAGCCTGCTCCAAGATCTCGATAGCCCTCTTAATAGTCTGACCGGAGAGCCTGAGGTAGGAGCCTATCCTGGGGACGAAGTCCGCGGCGTTGGGCAGCGGCACTCTGATGGAAGCCTCGCGTAGGAGCAGCCTATAGCACCTAGCAACATCCTTCCTCCCAGCCCTAGTGTACATAGCGATCTCATCCAGAGTCCTAGGCAGCTTGAGCTCCCTGCATGCTGCGTACACGGCGGCAGCCATCACTGATTCGATAGACCTGCCCCTGACCAGGTTGCTCTCCAGCGCCTTCTTATAGATCTCGAGTGCTCTGTCGAGGACGGGCTTAGGCAGCCCCAGCTGGGCCCCTAGCCTCTCGAGCTCTATGACCGCTTGAGCTAGGTTCCTCTCGATGGAGCTCTGAGCCCTTGCGCGTACCTGCCACTTCCGCAGCCTCAGCATCTCGAGCTTCCTTCTAAGGCTTATCTCGCGACCTGCGGCGTCGCGCCCACCCCAGTCTATGTCGGTGACTAGGCTCTCTATGCCGTACCGCGTAGGAGCCCCCACTCTGCTCCTGCGCTCTCTCTCTTCAGGTGTGAAAGCACGCCACTCCGCTCCTAGGTCTATCTCCCTCTCGCTCATCACGTAGCCGCACTCAGCGCAGATAACCTCTCCTCTACTGGGATCGTAGACAAGCTTTGTGCTACCGCACTGCGGGCATTTTAGCTCCACTGCATCCTCTCGTGCCTGGTAGTCAGGGGAATCCCGCCTGAGCACACCTACCACCCCCGAAACTTACTTAAACTCACCTTAGGAAAATGCGCGTATAGTTTTTAAACTTTTCTTTTAGGGAAGGTTTCTTTACCGTGCGCTTAAATAAGCTTTCGCAACTGAGTAAACACGAACACCGAGAGCGCAGGCCTTCTTCTTCATCTTACGGTCAGCTGTTATCACCACGCGCTGCCCACTTTTTGCCAGAAGCAAAATCACGTCGTCTACAGGAGCTGAAAGACCGCTCACGTCGATAACTTCTAGGAGGGAGCCGTGCTTGCTTCTCTCAGCTTCTATTACTTCGAGCGCAGCGCGTGCAACTCTAGAGCGAGAACCTCTTCCTTTCGCAAGATTCCTAAGCTCGCTCACCACGGGGCTAGGTATAATCACCTTACAGACGCTTTCTGGCACCGAAAATGCCAGCTCCAGTAGGCCGACCCCTCTCTCGGCTGCGAATATTATAGCACTGGTGTCTAAAATCGCCTCCAAGCAGCTCTCTGTTTTTTTGCTCATGAGTACCGGGAACATAACCGATTCTCACTGTGATTAACTTTTTTCACGAATTGAGAGGCTCTCCGGGAAGAGCTGGGGGGATGAACACGCTTGCAGCTCTACTGCCTAGTTGAGTTATGACAAAGTTTCGCTATTCAATTACTAGAACTGAGGGTTCTAGGAATCTTTGACCCATCTAACCATAGAGCCCCTTCTAATCTTTAGTTTACCGCGCAGCGTACCTGCGTACTGTTATGTAATAATGTATTTTTGCCTATCTCTAAGCAGAATCGAGGAGCTGCATGGGGAGGGGGTTAGGTGGGCGCAGGCGCCGCGTAGTCATACTGGGTGCTGGTGGGAGGGATTTTCACAACTTCAACGTTCTCTTCAGGAACAACCCAGAGTATGAGGTTGTGGCTTTCGCTGTCACGCAGATACCGAATATCGATAACAGGGTGTACCCCCCCGAGCTAGCAGGCCCCCTGTACCCTAAGGGTATACCTATACTCTCGGCTAGGGAGCTCGAGAAGATAATATCCGAGAACGAGGTTGAAGAGGTTTACCTCTCGTACAGTGACATCACGTGCGAGGAGCTCGCTGAGGTTGCTAACAGAGTTGTCTCAGCGGGGGCGAACTTCGTAATACCCAGCCCCCTGAGAAGCATGCTGAGGGCTAGAAAGCCCGTGATAGCGGTAACCGCGTCGAGAACCGGGGCAGGGAAGAGCACTGTCTCAAGATACATCGCAAAGGTGCTCAGAGAGCACGGAGTAAGCTACGTGGTGATCAGGCACCCCATGCCCTACGGCGAGCTCAAGAACTCGGTTGTGCAGCGCATCGCGTCCTACGAAGACCTGGACCGCTACAACTGCACAATTGAGGAGAGAGAGGAGTACGAACCTCACATAGCTATGGGTAACGTCGTGTACGCCGGAGTTGATTACGAGCTTGTGCTGAGAGAGGCAGAGAAGGAGGCGGATGTGATCATATGGGACGGGGGCAACAACGACCTGCCCTTCATAAGGCCCGACCTGCACATAACAGTGGTAGATCCCACGAGACCACGCGACGTAACTTCATCGTTCCCCGGGGCTGTGAATGTCGCGCTCGCAGACATAATTGTGGTGAACAAGGTGAACATAGCGCGGGAGGATGATGTCAGACTCCTAGAAGCTACTCTGCGGAGGGTTAACCCAAGGGCTAAGCTCGTAAAGGCGGCATCCAGGTTGAAGGTCGACAGACCGGACCTCATCCGCGGCCGGAGGGTTGTAGTCGTGGAAGATGGACCTACCGTGACGCATGGCTCATTAAGCCATGCCGCCGGTTATCAGGCCGCGGTAGAGTACGGCGCTGGAGAGATAGTCGACCCTCGACCCTATGCGGTTGGGGAGATAAGCGAGGTCTATGAGAAATACCCCTGGATAGGAAAAGTTGTCCCAGCGCTCGGCTACGGTGTAAAGCAGATGAGAGACCTAGAAGAGACCTTAAACAGAGTACCTGCAGATACAATAGTCATGGGAACCCCCTCCGACTTGTCTCGGCTCCTCAAACTCAACAAGCCTGTTGCCCACGTATCCTTTGAGCTGCAAGAGCTCTCCGGCAACGAACTTGCTCGCGCAGTAGCAGAGTTTGCGAAAGGCTTCAGGAAGGTGTACGCTTAGGCGCATCCAGCGAAACGGTTTATAGCTTAGTACCTTGTAGAACTCAGGGATGGAATAGCCGGGGGTCCGGTCTTGAGTTCTGGGGAGGGAGGTAAGCTGCTTGTGCTTTGCGTAGATAGAGATAACGATGTAGGGGTAGTGCTGGGTGTGAAGACACCCATCGTAGGTGAAGAAGAGCTTCTGAGGGTGGCAACAGAGTACGCTCTCAGAAGACCGGACGACTCTGATGCCAATGCGATTTTTGCTGCCATACAGACGTACCGGGAGCTTGTCTCGTCTGGCTACGCCGGTCGTTGCGAGGTGGCGCTCCTCGCAGGTCTTGAGGGTGAGGGTGTGCAGGCTGACATGAAGATACTTGAGGAGCTAGATTTAGTCATCAAGAAGGATGGCTACACGGGCGCTATTCTCGTCTCAGACGGCCCGACGGACGAAGCCGTCGCCCCGCTTATACAATCCAGGCTCCCGCTGATCTCGATCAGAAGAGTGATTGTGCAGCAGTCGCGAGGCGTCGAAGAGACCTTCGTCCTGCTGGTGAACTACGCCAAGAAGCTTGTCGCAGAGGAGAAGTACAGGAAGTACTCGATGGGCATGACAGGGGCGCTCCTAGCCTTGTACAGCATCCTCATGGCTCTGCTCCCACAGTTTGCCTGGACGCTCCTGCTAGTTGCTCTGGGAGCGTTCATGGCGGTCAAGGGCTACGGTATCGACAAGAAGGTGGGGCAGATGTACAGGAGCGGGCCTGTCAGGTTTTCATCGTTCGTGATATCACTGCTCCTGTTCTCCTTGGGCTTGCTGCAAGGCCTATCGAGAGCTGCCCAGGTTCAGAGCGTTGGTGCATCCTTGATCTCTCTGTTCCTTTTAGCCCCCGTTGGAGGGCAGCTCGTAGTCGTGGACCTCTTTGTTCTCGGTGCAGCTCTATTCCTAATCGGTGAGATGCTCGATAATCTCGTCCTCGGAGAGCCTCTCAGATTTTACCAAGCAACGATGGTTGTAGCGCTTCTTATCTCGAGGCAGATAATAGTCGAGATAGCCAAGTACTTAGCGGGCAGCGCCAACATACAGGCTGTGCTCACGTGGTCTTTCGTAGTAATGATGGTGGTCGTGCTTGTCGCCGCTGTGAGGTACATGGAAGCCGGCTTCTCAAGCCCCCATAGAGCCTAGGAAGAGTCATGCCCGCACTCTACCTAGTCACAACTCGCTGTCTCGACGTCTGCAGTCTGAGCGAAGTAGCAGCGCTGGCGGAGGAGCACTGCGGCTGCAAGCTTCTCGACGCACGGGAAGGTATTCTCAAACTTTCCTGCGAATCCGAGGAAGCAGCTGTACTATGCGCCCTGAGAGCGAACTGCGTCAGAGAGGTTCTCAGGGAAGTTGCGGTTTTCCCCTGGGGTGATTTGGACGACCGGTTTTCTCTCGAAAAACTCTTGGAGTCGGTAGCTAATGCAGCTAACTCCCTGCGGAGAGGCAGGAGCCCCCTGAGGCTGTGCATCGAGTTTTACGACCCCCAGGGTAAGCTGCGCGCAAGCACGAGAGAAAACATTGCCAAGGCTATTCTTGCCGTGTTTGAGCGAAAAGGTGTGCATACAGCACTCTCTAGGGCTCTACCTGACCTTACCATTTGGATAGGAGCCCTGGACAGCATCGTCGTAGGGCTTAAACTTCAGTCGGTGAAAGGCGACAGGTTCGAACCCCGAGCCCCCGGGAAAAGGGTTTACGAGAGACCATTTGCTCTCAGAGTTGAGTTGGCTCGACTCCTGGTGAACTTATCCTCACCCCTCCCCGAGGGCCCTCTCCTAGACCCCTTCTGCGGGACTGGCAGCATTCTAATCGAAGCTGTCTTGGAGGGGATATACGCCGTGGGCGTTGACATAGACTATAACAACGTGCGGGGAGCGAGACGTAACGCGCAGCAGCTAGGGGTTTACCACAGTTTGGACATTATACTGTCAGACTCCGAGCTCATGCCATTCAGGGATGGAGCTTTCGCCGCTGCCGCCTTCGATCCCCCCTACGGTAGAGCGGCGTCCAGCAGAAACAGGGATCCTGCTCTTGTGCTGGCGCACGTGCTCGGTAACTTGAGGCGCGTACTTAAAGGGGGGAGTAGAGCGGCTTTCCTAGCTCCTAGCAACGAGGGGTACTCATTCCTCAAGAACCTGGCGAGCAAGATCTGCTCGCTCTACGTGCATGGCTCGCTCACACGTGATGTGTGGGTGCTTGAGGGGAGGAGATGACCTGCAATAGGGTTTCGATACACTTCTGGGGTGTCAGCGCAACCCGCCCCTTTGCGGGGCGGGAACCACCCTGCATAATCATCACCTCCTACAATAGCATTGTTATGCTGGATGCAGGAGAGGGATGTCAGAAAGCTTTCGAGTACTTTGGCCTGGGTTTAAACAGGAAAATAGTCGTCTTGATATCTCACCTGCATGGTGACCACTACTTAGGTTTACCAGCTCTGCTGCACACGCTATCTCTCTCGGGGAGAAGCGAGGAGCTGATCGTTGTAGGGCCGCCGCACCTGCGTAGAGCGCTTCAGGTCTACGACGCACAGTACGGTTTCCCCCTAGTGTTTGCAGAATTATGGGGTGCTCAGGGTGTGATCGATTTAAAGCGGCAAGCAGGCTTCACTGTGACTTACACCGCAGCCCCCCACATACCGTTCTCCTACTCCTTCGTCATCAAGTACCCCGATGTGCAGCACTTAGACCCGACAAAGTTGGATGAAGCTGGTATGCCTCGCGAGGTGCGCAGAGCACTAATTGAACAGGGCCGCGTAGCTGCAGGTGGAAGGGAGTTCAGATTGGAGGACTTCCTGAAGGGCGTAGACCCCGGACCGATCATAGCTTACAGCGGCGACACTCTGCCGAGTGCAGCTTTCATTGCAAAGGCGAAAGGCGCCGATGTGATGATTCACGAAGCAACGTTCTCTGAGACAGAAGAGAAGGCGAAAATAGTACCACACTCCTCCTCGGTAGATGCTGCGGAGGCGGCGCTCAAGGCGAAGGTTAAGCTTCTCGTGTTAACGCACTTCAGCACTAGGTACAAGGACCCAGAAAGGCTCGCAGACGAGGCTCGTAGGATATTCCCCAGAACGATCTGTGCCTTCAAAGGCCTAGTGATCCAGCTGAGTACTAAGACTCCGAGGAGTATAATTCTCAGAAGGTTCGAAGGATCTTAGCAAGGTTGGGCTTCCTCTTCCACGGGTACACCCTGCTTTGTTTTGGGCGCGAGCCAGTTTAGGAACTTCAGCGGGTCGCAGCCCTCCAGGAAGACTATGACGGTTATGGCTCCCAGAGGGCTTTCTCCAAACTCCATAGAGCAAAAGCTAGCTTTGCCCACGTAGGCCGCTTGCTTATTAAGATAGAACTTTACTCCTTCTTCCCAGAGGCCCTTCTCTATCGATGCCCTTGCCGCGTCGAGAACCCTCTGGCTTCTTAGCAGTGCTCGGAGCCTCTCCAAAGGTCTTAGCGAGTCAAAAACCCATGTTACAACTCTGTAGCTCTCGCAGGGCTCTTTGCTCTCAAGAGGTTTTGCTCCTGCGAGGTCGATTACGTTAGAGACTGCTTTGACAACGCGCTGGCTATCCTCTGTGGGGAATATATACGTGCGTACTTCAAGCCTAGGCATGGTCCCCCACTTTCAACAGCGTAGATAGGGTTTTCATCGCCTCTTCCATGAACTCATCGAGCGTCTTGTCCTCGTTGATGAGCATCACGTCAGCAAGTGCGATCACAGATCCTAGCCCCATCCTCAATTCCCTCAAGTCTCGGCGCACGAATTCCTCCCAGCTACGAGGGTCGTCGCTTCTGCCGCGACTAGTCAGCCTCAAAAACCTAGTCTTTGGGGAGGCATGCACAGCCATTAAGTAGCACCTAGCCGCATGGCTCTTGAAGAAGTCGAGCTCCTCAAGATTTCTAATCCCCTCGACGACAATGGGCTTATTCCTGTAGCCTGTGCACGCCTTGTGAAGAGTTAAGCGTGCAACTATGTTCATGCCGTACTCTGCTCTAATGCGTAGCGCTATTTCGCCCAGGGACTCGTCGGTAGTCTGCCTACCTAGTTCCAGAGCTATCTCCCTGACTACATCGCCCATACGCACTATATCGTAACCTATCTTCCGCGCGGCTTCTGAGACGACACTTTTCCCGGAACCGGGCATTCCCGCTACGAGAATTACTAGCGGGAGAGTACACTCTCTCAGATTTTCTGACCTGATCATCCTGGCTTTGGAAGCAAAGAAGGAAAAAATAAGACTTTTTTCCGTTTTAGAAAGATTCTCTAATCGAACTCGGATGACTTCTCTTCCTCTTTCTCTTCCTTCTTCTCCTTCTTCTCTTTCTCTTCGAGCTTCGATGCCGCAATTATATCGTCGATCCTCAGGATCATTGTCGCGGCCTCGGTGGCTATCTTTATCGCGTGCTCCTTCACTATGGCGGGCTCGAGGACTCCTAGCGCGAGCATGTCTGCGACCTCGCCAGAGAACACATCGACACCGTAGGACCACTTCGCGGGGTCCTCGTGCGCAGCTCTTAGGTCAGCCATTATGTCGATCGGGTCTAGACCCGCGTTTTCAGCCAGCGTCCTCGGGATACCCTCGATAGCGTTAGCGAATGCTTCTATGGCTAGCTGCTCCCTCCCTCCGACCTCTGTCGCGAACTTCCTAAGCTCCTTCGCTATCTCCGCCTCGATCGCGCCGCCGCCCAGCACTACGTAGGGCTTCCTCAGGATGTCCGCGACCGAGTATAGAGCGTCCTTGAGTGATCTCTCGGCCTCGTCGACAGCTCTCTCAAACCCGCCTCTGATGAGTATGGTGACGCTCTTGGGGTTGGGGCACCCTTCGACGAAGACCATCTTCTCGTCTGCCACCTTCCTCTCCTCCACTAGCTTC
>Ga0065719_106960_pt1 | contig 12847 bp, 17 predicted proteins | sample GBSCel85sediment_FD_59106 | JGI IMG/M metagenome (GOLD analysis project Ga0065719, IMG submission 59106) | Hot spring sediment microbial communities from Great Boiling Spring, Nevada - Cellulolytic enrichment CS 85C v3 (version 3) | ecosystem: Environmental > Aquatic > Thermal springs > Hot... | reverse complement strand
TGTCGTATCCGGCCTTATGGACTGATCGACATCGATCACTTTTCTGCTACCGTCTGATAGCTCGACTTCGATCGGCATTATTTCTCCCTTTCTCTTCGTCGGATATCCTTCTCCGCTCAGGAAGTAGTTCTTCTTAAGCGCTTCAGTGGCAAGTTTGTGGCTTCTGACTCCCCATTCATCCAGATCTCTTTTAGTCCAGCCGAGTTTATCTTTCCATTTTTCAAAAAGCTTCTCCGCAGTTAGACCCATGCTCATTGCAGTCATTAGATCGTATTTCTGAATCAAATCCGCTCTCTGCATCAGCGATGGGGAAATTCCCATGTGCGGGTTTAGCTCTGGTTGCATCGGCAAGTGTGTCATGTGCTCAATACCGCAGGCAATCGTTATGTCGCTGTAGCCGAGCATTATCTCCATTGCACACTGGTGCATTGCAGACATTCCGGAAATGCAAACTCTCTCTGTTCCCTGAGCGGGGACATCTATTGGTAGCTCTGCGAGCAGGTTTATTATTCTACCACCGTAAAGCCAGTTTTCACCCATTTGCATCGTGCAGCCAGTTATTACATCACCGATTTCCCTCGGATCTATGTTCGTTCTGTTTACCATTTCCTTCACTAGCATCGCCGCCACTGCTGGCATGTCTATCTTGTTGTAAACATCCTTCTCAGGCTCTCTTGGGCGAGAACGGGAAAATGCAGAGCGCAGAAAATCGACTATGTATACCTCTTCCATACAATCACCAAAAAAATTACATCAATGGATGCTTCCTTATCGAGGCAAGCCTTGATGGGATCTTGCCCATCAGAGATCTCGCTATTATCTCGATCTCTATCTCTCTCGTCCCCTCGTAGATCTCCAGAATTCTGACATCCCTATACATTCTCGCAATTGCCTGCTCGTTCAGGTAGCCATAGCCACCGTAGATCTGGAGTGCTTCGTTTACTATTTCCTGAGCAACGTGGGCGCAGTAGTATTTTGCCATCGCAGTCAATCCTGGATCAGGCATGCCCATCTTGTCCTGGAAGTAGGCTGCCTGATATGCGAGAAGTCTTGCAGCTTCAAGCTTTGTCCTCATCTTTGCAAGCTTGTCCTGAGTTACCTGGAAATCGATCAGCTTTCGCTCGAAAACCTCTCTGTTCTTTGCATAGTTGAAAGCGAGCTCAAAGGCTCCCTGAGCAAGTCCCACGGCTTGGAATGCAACCGGAATTCTTGTTATGTTGAAGAACATCATCGTCTGATAGAATCCCTGTCCTTCTTGGCCTATTAGGTTCTCCTTTGGAACTCTGACGTTCTTGAAAACAACTTCAGCTGTATCGCTTGCCCTTATACCTAGTTTGTTCTTCAGCTTCTTTGCTTCAAGTCCGGGCGTCCCTTTCTCGACTATGAAAACACTCATCCCATGATGCCTTTTCGGCGGATTGGGGTCTGTTCTGGCTAGAACTATGTAGTAGTCCGCAATGGTTCCGTTAGTTATGAACATCTTTGTTCCATTCAGCACGTATTCATCTCCAACCTTGTCCGCCCTTGTCTTTATACCTGCAACGTCGCTACCGGCTTGCGGTTCAGTGTAACAAGCACAGCAGATCGCTTTACCCTTTGCGAGAGGAGGAAGATACTTCTTCTTCTGTTCTTCATTTCCAAAGACGAGTATTTGCTCGGATCCAAACGTGGTTGACAGAATTTGTCCCAGACCTCCGTCTACCCTCCAGAACTCTTCTACCACGAGACAGGAATCCAGGATTCCAGCTCCTTGGCCGCCATATTCCTCTGGAAAGCTCATTCCGATAAAGCCAAGTTCCGCAGCCTTCTTCCAAAGCTCAAACGGGAATTTTTCTTCCCTGTCACACTCCTCTGCATATTTTGGAAATTCCTTCTCTGCAAACTCCCTTGCAGCTTCCTTTATAGCCTTTTGCTCATCTGTCAGGATGAACTCCGAAAGCATTTACTATCACCGAGGCAAGTGTTTTTGTAGGTATTTAAGTTTTGCTGAATTTTAAATAATTTTTTAACATAAAAAAAGTTCTGGACTATTTAAGCCTAACGATAGACTAAATTATTTTTTAATACCATAGAAATCGTACCAGCCTCCTTTGCTCCCGAATTTGAACCTCTTATCTCCCAGATAGCCGGAAAAGACCAGTTTCTTCAGGGTTATTGGCGGGGCATAATGCTTTTCTTTTGTTTCGTTATAAAGGTATTCTGCAATGTGCAATACTGTATCCAGACCTATTAAATCCATGAGCTCAAAGGGGCCCATTGGGAAGCCAAATGCTAGCTTGCACATCTCGTCTATTTCCTTAATCCCAGCTATGCCGTTTTCATACAGCCTTATTGCCTCAACAAGCCAGCAGTTTATGAATCTTGTTGTGAAAAATCCCGGAGCATCGTTTGCAGCTATAGGAACCTTTCCGAATTTCTTTGAAAGCTCAACCGTTATTTCGAAAGTTTCGTCGGATGTCAAGGGCCCTCTGACAACTTCTATGAGCCTCATCACTGGAGCCGGGTTGAACCAGTGCATCCCTATGAACTTTTCCTTCCTTTCAACAGCTGCTGCTATGCTGGAAATAAGAATTCCAGATGTGTTCGTTGCAAAAATTGTCTCCTTCTTGCATATCTTGTCCAGCTGTGAGAAAACCTTTCTCTTTAGCTCCAGGTTCTCGGGAATTGCTTCTATCAGAAAATCAACGTCTTTCAAACTTTCATATTTCGTGGAAGTCTTTATTCTCTCAATACATTTCTCCATGTCTTCTTTTGTCATTTTACCCTTTTCAACCAGTCTCTGCAAGCCATAGGGACCGCTTTTTATGTTTTCCATCGCTTTTTTAAGAACTTCTTCGCTTACATCGACTAGAACAACTTCGTATCCACTTCTTGCAGCGACTTGAGCAATACCGTGTCCCATTACTCCGGCACCCAAAACGCCTATAACTTTCACGTCTTCGAGCTTCATGAAAGAGGGCAAAATTTAAAATTAAAAAATTTTTCTATTTTGCCCAGAGAGGATTATCTCTTCTCTTTATTTCAAGGTATTCCAAAAAGGCCTTTTTTGTTTCCTCATCAAATGAGGTAAGAAGCTCTTTTTCTATTATCTTCGCATGCTTTTCCGGAATTTCAACGTATAGGATCTCATCACCTTCAAGCTGTCTGCCAATGGTTACTTCATCTATTGCAATCGCAACTTCTTCTCCCATTCTTGCAACGGCTATACTCTTTCCTTCCTTCTGCATGCTTCTAACTTCTCCAACTTTTACACCATCGGGCTTTATCAGCAACGATCCCCTTCTCAGTTCGCCAGCGAGAACCTTTATTCCTATTATCGCAGGCTTACTCCTTCTGAAGACGAATTCTTTAAGAAGCTTTATCTTTCCGGGCTTTACAAGTGCTTCAATTCTTTGCTTTTCCTTCCTTAGCTTCAGCTCTTCTCTCCATTTCAAAAATGATTCGATTATTGTATAAATTATGTTTCCTTCAAATATTTTGACGTCGTATTTCTGCGCTTCTTCAATTGCTTCTGGCAGTATTTTAACGTTAAATGCTAGAATTGCTTTGTTCAGTTCTTCCTTGTTTGTGGAAACTTCAACCACATCTCTCTTATCAACTTCCCCAACTTCGGCTTTTTTTATTGGAATTTGATGCTGCTTGAGCTCGTTTATCATCGCTTCGAGCGAACCAATTGCATCTGTCTTTAAAATTATGCCTTCTCCTTCCGTTTTTATCGCAATCTCTTCGTATTCCTTCTTCACCCTTTCTAAGAATTTTCTTATGTCTTCCTCACTCTCAACAGCTTCAAACTCGCTGCCTGCAATGGCTTTTTCAAGATTTGGAGCAACTATTTTTATCCCAGCTGCCGCTTTGACTTTCTCAACTCGCTGGAATCTGCTCTCGACCCTCATTTCCTTCGCCGGAGGAGGCTTAAGTATGGCTTTTACCGTTGTAACTATTACACCATCTTTTCCGCCTATGGCTATTTTATCTCCCACCTTCAAAGTTCCATCATAGATTATCGCGTCGCAAGCGACACCTATGCCCTTTTCTTCCTTTATCTCAAGAATGGTTCCCTTGGCTTTTCCCTCAGCATGGAGCTTCAAGGTATTGGTGAGATACTTCTGTGCTAGACCTAGGAGCACCATCAGGAGTTCCGGAATGCCCTCTCCTGTAAGCCCTGAGACAGGAATTATTGCCAGAGTTCTCGTGAAATCCTTAATCCTGTCAAATCTTTCGCAGCTGAAGCCAAATTTGTAAAAGTCCGCTATAAGCTCATAAATTCTTGTTTCCAGATTCTTTCTTGCATACTCCTCCTGAAGCTGGTAGTTTTTCAGAAAAGATCCATCTCTGCTCTGCCAGCCCGGAATTTTGTCTATCTTGTTCGCTGCTATCACGAATGGGGTTTTGAAAGTTCTCAGTATTGATAGAGCTTCCTCTGTCTGCGGCATTATTCCTTCAATGATGTCCACAACCAGAATTGCGAGATCAGCTAAAGCTCCACCTCTCTTTCTCAGATTTGTAAATGCCTTATGGCCGGGGGTGTCGATAAAAAGAAGTCCGGGAATTTTTATTTTTGGTATCCAGATATCCCTGCAGATCTCCTCTATCATCTTTATTGGAATCTCTGTTGCACCTATGTGCTGCGTTATCCCTCCAACTTCTTTTGCGGCTACCTTTGTCTTTCTTATTTTATCCAGTATCGTGGTCTTTCCATGGTCTACGTGACCAAGAACTGCGACTATTGGAGTTCTTATTTCGCTCATCTCTCGTATACCCAGGCATCGATTTCTCTTTCGTATTCTAAAATTTCATCATCTTTGAAGAAGAGCCTTATCTCCCTTTCAGCGGAAGCCAGCGAATCCGATGCATGGATTATGTTTCTTCCCAGATCTAAGCCAAAATCCCCTCTTATTGTCCCGGGTTCAGCTTCAGCTGGATTTGTTGCTCCAACCAGCTTTCTGACAACTTTTACAGCATTTTTACCTTCCACAACCATTGCGACTACTGGACCACTCGTTATGTATGATATCAGGGAATTAAAGAAGGGTTTGTTTCTGTGTTCCTCGTAATGTTTCTCAGCCATTTCCTTAGGAATCTTCAGCATCTTAATCGCAACTATCTTCAAGCCCTTCTTTTCCAGTCTTGAAATCGCTTCTCCAATGAGCCCTCTCTGAACTCCATCTGGTTTGATCATAACAAAGGTTCTTTCCACAGAACCACCTTACTTTCCCTTTTCGTAGAACTTCGTCCACTTCAGCCTTCTTGGATTCCTTCCAAGTCTGTAGTTCTTTTCACACTTCCCGCTACAGAAGTGCAGGATCTTTCCATCCTTTCTCACCAAGCTTTTTCCAGTCCCTGGTTCTATTTCATAGCCGCAGAAAGAGCAGATTTTGAACTCCATATCACTTCACCGTCAGCTTTCTGGCTTCTCTTGAAGTCTCCTTTATCATCAGAACATCTCCTACTTTCACAGGGCCGAAGACGTTTCTCGTGATGATCCTTCCCATGTTCTCGCCGGCAAGCACCTTTACCTTTACCTGCGTCACTTCTCCGTGCATCCCTGTTCTTCCTATTATCTCAACAACTTCCGCCGGCTGTATGTCTTCTTCCATATATCATCACTTTCTGAGCCTTCTCAGCTTTTCAAGAAATGCCGAAAACTCCTTTTTAGCATTTCCCTCATCTATTATCGCAGCCGAAGCACAGTTTACGTCTATCTTAACCGCTTTTCCAATGTCTGCCTTGCTCTTTATATATACATAGGGTATGTTCTTTTCCTCGCAGAGCAATGGCAGATGAGCAACGACTTCTGGCGGATCGACGTCCATTGCTATATAAACGAGCTTTGCCATTCCTCTTTCTACCGCTTTTGTCGTTTCATTTGTTCCCTTTTTCACTTTTCCTGTCTCCCTCGCCTTTTCAAGCAGTGCTAGAGCTTCATTCTGCAAGTCCTGCGGAACCTCAAATCTAACGTACATCCTTTCACCTCCTGCATCATCATTCATCAGCCCCAAAGCCTATCTCTCTGGCTTTTTTAAGTTTTTGATCGGTAAGAGTTTTTCCATGAAAAAATTTCAAATAATTCCGAGAAAGTTCAGCCCAACGATCGGTGTGAGAACTATTAATCCGGCAATCATTATTCCAATCAGAATTGCCAGCGAAGACTTCATAACACTTAGCCGTAGCAGAAAGGCCAAAAGGCAACCAGTCCATGCTCCAGTGGCTGGAAAAGGAATGGCGACAAATATTATTAGCCCGAGATATCCGAATTTTTCTATAAGATCTCTTTTTCTGCTAACTCTTTCTTGAACTCTCTCGTAAAATCTCCAGATTGCCTCGAATCTCTTTACAAAAACAAGAAGCCTTTCTAAAAAGATGATGAGAAACGGAACTGGCAAGAAGTTGCCGAATATTGCTAGCATGTAAGCTTCCAGCGGGCTAAATCCGAGATAAATTGCAGCTGGTATTCCAGCGCGAAGCTCAAATATTGGCAACGCTGATATCAGGATCACGTAGAGAAATTCCATATTCCAGCCCCTTTACGATTTTCCAGATCATCTCATTGAAATCGCAACTCAGCCCGAGTTCCTTGCATTTCTTTACAATTTCTCCGTTTATGTAATCTATTTCCGTCCTCTTCCCCCTTAAAACATCCTGCAACATGGATGACTTGTTTCTTGCAGTCATTTCTGCAACTCTTCTGACTTCTGAAATCGCATCGAATTTGTAACCAAGCTTCTCCATTAAATTCTGCCCTTCTTTTGCTATCTTTTCCGCTACTTGCCATATGTGCTCGCTTTCGATGATTGAACCATTTCTAACTCTGCAAATCGCCGTAAGGGGGTTTATCACTGAGTTAACGATCGCTTTAGCCCATATGAAGAAATCGATGTTTTCAACGATTTCCACATTCATTCCAGCTTCGATTAAAACTCTCGCAACCCTTTCGGCTTCTTTTCCTTTTGGAAGATAAACGAAGCCTTTGCCGGCATACATTACCTTTCCGTAATCTATTAGGTTTGCTCCGTAGCTTGTTACACCCCGAACAACCCTTTCAACATATCTTTTGAGAATTTTCTCGACCCCTATTCCATTTTGCAGTGTGCAGACGATTCCTGGATTTATTTCGCCCAGCATTTTTCCAGCAGTTTCCGTATCGTAGGCTTTTACNGTGAAAAAAGTTATCTCNGCATCNACTGGCCTTTCAGAAGCNTTNACTTCCAGTTCTGCGTTCAGCAGACCAGTGATGATCAGTTTTTTCCTTAATGCTTCAAGCTGCTTTCCCCTCGCTACAAAGATTACTTCTTTTCCAGAAAGCTGTAGCAGGGCTCCGAGCAGAGATCCCAAAGCTCCGGCACCCATCACTTGGATCATCGATTTCAGTTTGCACAAAGAATATTAATCTAATGAGAACTTATGCCCGTGATAACTCCGTGGGAAGTGGAAGGAGTTGTCGACTATCAGAGACTCCTAGAGGAATTTGGAATTTCCCCTTTTGAAGAACTGCTTGAAGCAGTTCCAGAGCCCCATAGGCTGATGCGTAGAGGCATAATCTTCGGACACAGGGATTATGGAAGAATTATAGAAGCGATGAAAGGACAGAAGGAGTTCTCAGTTATGTCAGGTTTCATGCCTTCCGGTGAAATCCATTTCGGCCACAAGATGACCATGGAGGAAATAATCTGGCATCAGAAAATGGGAGCCAAGGCTTTTGTTGCAATAGCCGACATGGAGGCGCATCTAGTTAGGGGCATAAGCTGGGAAAAAACGAGAGAAATCGGGATGACCTACGTTAAAAGCATAATAGCCTTAGGGCTTGAAAAAGATGCAATAATATATTTTCAGTCCAAGAATGAAAGGGTGAAGAATCTTGCATTCGAGTTATCGTCTGAAGTCAATTTCAGCGAAATGAGAGCGATATATGGTTTTTCCGGAGAATCACAGATTTCAAAGGCTATTGTTTCACTGATTCAATCTGCAGACATTTTGCAACCGCAGCTAAAGGAATTTGGAGGCCCTAAGCCGGTTGTAGTTCCGGTTGGAGCAGATCAGGATCCCCACTTAAGACTGACAAGAGACCTAGCTTCAAGGATCAGCGTTTTCTCTTTCGAGAGGATAGAAAACGGTTTGAGGGTTAGAAGCAGAAGAGAAGGTATGCTGGAAAAGCTTGAAGGAATTGGCTTCGATTTCAGGAAGCATGCTGGTCATCTGGACATATTCGGGAATGCTGATGAAATAGAAGATGAGATCAGGAAGATAGAAGTAGAACTTGGCGGCTATGCCTTCATTCCTCCGAGCTCTATATACCACAAGTTCACAACTGGTCTAACTGGGGGAAAGATGAGCTCAAGCAAGCCGGAAAGCTACATTTCCTTGCTAGAAAAGCCAGAAAATGCTTCTAAAAAAATAAAAAATGCGCTAACTGGTGGAAGGGCTACTGCGGAGGAACAGAGAAGACTTGGCGGGGAGCCAGAGAAATGCGTCATCTTTGAGCTCTATACATATCATCTTATTGAAAAGGATGAGGAGCTGGAGAAAATAAGAGAAGATTGCATTTGCGGCAGAATCCTCTGCGGACAATGCAAGAAAATGGCTGAGGATCTTTTAATAAGCTTTCTGAAGGAGCACAGAGAAAAGATGGATGAAGCTGAAAGCTTAATCGAAGAATACACGATAATCAGCTGAAAACGATCTTTCCAAGCTTCACATAGCCAGTCTGGATTCCAAGCTTTTGGGCTCTTTTTCTCAGCTCTTTATCATTTGTTATCAAACAGAGGCCAAGATTTTTCGCAATTTCAATTATTCCCTCATCTCCTTTTTTGCTTTCAACTATTTCGGCATTTTCAGCTACCTTTAGGGCAATCTTAACAGCAATTCTATCATTTCCGCTCAGCTTTTTCTCAAGCTCAAGTAGCTCATTTATGACAGCTCTTGGAAGCAGTATGTCGAAATGGCTTAGATCTATTTTATTCTTGACAGCATATATTAAAGCATTTGTATCAAAGATCAGACGATTACGCCTGATCCTATCAGTCTCCATCTTCCTCCGACTCTTCTGCTTATTGCAACTCTCCATTTTGTCTCTGCACAAACCGGGCGACGAAGGGAAACTTCCACTATGTCGTCTCTTACGGATTTAACCTCTCCTAACGTGATCGCCGTTCCTACAGCGAGCATGAGCGGTTCGTTCATCTTTATCTTTTCAACGCTTACGCTTTCCTCAAGACCAACTACGTTCTTGAAAAGCTGTGTTTCCATCGTGAATTCTCTTAGAACAGGCGGCAACTCATTTGGATGTCCAAGAACATTGCCAACTAAGTTGTCTGCTTTTGTAAGAAAGGGATCGAGCTTTGTAGCGACACCTATCAATCCTCCAGGTCTTGCTTCCTCTATGAATCTTCCAGAAGCCATTATGCTTTCAACCTTTGTCGTTATCGGAATCCAGTCCTTTTCTCCCTTTATTCCCGGTCTTATTTCTATCTCGTCACCAACTCTTAGCTTCCCCCTCATCAGGCTTCCTCCAACGACTCCCCCCATCAAATTTTCTGGCTTCGTTTTTGGCTTGTTGACGTCAAAGCTCCTCGCTATCTGCATCAGGGGAGGAGAATTGAGATCCCTTGGAGGGGTCTTTATGTTCTTCTCAATCGCATATATCAGAGCATCTATGTTCACCTTCTGCTGGGCAGAGACAGGAATTATGGGTGCATTCTCGGCTATTGTTCCCTTAACAAACTCCTTTATTTCTCTGTAGTTCTCCAGAACCCTCTCCTTTGGAACAGTGTCTATCTTGTTCTGGACTATTACGATCTGCTTTATTCCTATCACTTCCAATGCAGATAGGTGCTCTCTAGTCTGTGGCCTGGGGCATTTTTCGTTTGCAGCTATCACTAATATTGCTCCATCCATAAGCGCAGCACCGCTCAGCATCGTTGCCATAAGCATCTCATGTCCCGGGCTGTCGACGAAGCTCACAGTTCTCAGTATTTCAGTTCTAACACCGTGAATTGGACAGATAGCCTCAGTAGTATAAGCCTGATACCCTTCGCATTCTGGACATTTTCTGAAGGTAGCATCTGCATAGCCTAGCTTTATCGAAATACCCCTCTTTATTTCTTCACTGTGTCTGTCGGTCCAGACACCAGTCAGAGCTGCGATCAGAGTTGTCTTTCCGTGATCAACATGACCGCTCGTTCCTATGTTTATCTCTGGAAGAGGGACTTCTTCCATGGCCAAAGTAGTAGCGAACATTTAAAATTTTCCTATCAGTCTTTTGCTTTTATCAGCAGCCAAGATTTTTCGCCACCTTTTTCGAACTTCAGGAGAACATATGTTCCATTCAGCCTTTTCCCGTTGAGTTTGAATTTTATATTCTTCCCGGTTCTTTTCAGCAGCTCATATTCGCCCCTATCCCAGATTTTAACAATCGCAAGTCTTCTCTCCTTCTTCTGGAAAACCCTTTGGAATAGCCCAGCTTTTTGCAACTCCATCCATTTCCAATCCAAGGTCGAAGTGATGCGTTTAGATACTGAACAAATTCCTTGCCAAAATCCGCTGTTGGGAAAATATTGAGAAGGGTGCTGAAGGAGGAAGAGATGGCCAAGAGAAAGTGATCATATAATTCTCCCGTATCTGTCTATCTCCCCCCTTTTTATCCTCGTAGAAGATATCGGTTTTCCATCTTCTGCGAGAACCCAGTCGACTTTTACTATCATCACTTCTTTCTTTCCCATTTCCAAACGCTTCTCGTTTATCCTAAGAGCCATTTCGTAGGTTTCCGGAGAAACGACGAGCGCATCGAAATCGACTTCGAGCATTTTCCCGAAGGGGTCGTTTATCATCACAACTTCCGGAACAAAACCGTATTTTCTGAAAACATACTGTCTAACGTTTTCAGCCCTTACTTCGAAGGGTAAAACACATCTTATTCTTTTCCTTGCCATTTCGTCGCTCGTAATTCCGATAGTTATGTTTCTACCTCCTAAACTCACAGCTTTATCTATGAGCTTTTTGTGACCCTCGTGCAGCGGTTCAAAAGTTCCTCCAAGTGCAACCCGCACGAGACACAGACATTTGCCCGGATAAAAATCTTTCTGAAATCACCTGCTGTAGATCATCGTTCTGAACCTGTCCGCAGCCCTTGCAGTTGCGTTTGCGATGTATCCGAGGTGAACGACCCATGCTTCCATCAGGTGAACGTCCAGAGGACTTAGCTCATCGGAGTTGAAAAGGATCGTGTGGAGACCAATTTGAATTTCATCGCACTCTTGTTCGAGCTTTTCAACATTCCTAACGTGTTCCATCGCTCTTTCTATCTCCTTTCTGTCAAAAGAAGTTCCCAGCAGATCGCCGATGTGGGCAATCATTTCCTCATACTCGTTTATGCACTCCATTATCTTTGCAAGAAGGATTTCGAATTCGAGCATTATTTTTTCCTTTATCCTCATTCTCCTGAAAGTGAGCATGTGGCCNACGTGNTCGCAGTTGTTTATTATCTCATCCTGAACCNTCAGAAACTCGAAAAGACTCATGCCTATCTACTGGAATCATGAGCGACTTGGTAAGTTTAGTCCTTATTTCTTCCTTTATCCTATCCGCTTCACTCTCAAGCTCGTCTATTTCGTCCCTAAGCCTTTCAACGGATAAAAAGTCGCCCTTCCTGTAGGCTTCAAACTGCTTCTGAAGCAAACCAACGGCCCTACCGCACAGTATCGCATGCTGAACCAAAGGCCTAAATGGCGAGTAGCCGAAGACGTCCGTGACCGATCTGAAGAACCTCATGCGAGACTCACCACAAAGGAATATATGCCAATGGATAAAAACATCGCTACGGGCAGTGTTAGGATCCAAGAGACTATTATTCTATACACAACTTTCAAGTTCACACTAGCCAGTCCGCCGGCTAATCCAACTCCTATAACGCCTCCAACAAGAGTGTGAGTTGTCGATATCGGCATTCCAAGGGCTGAAGCCGAAAGAACAACCGTGGCTGTTGCAAATTCTGCCGAAAAGCCTCTGGTGAAAGTTAACTCAGTTATCCTTTCCCCAACCATCTTTATAACCCTGTATCCCCATGTGGCAACTCCCACAGCTATTCCAATCCCGCCAAAGGCCAAGATTTCCCTTGGAATTTCATAGTGCGTTGCCGCAACAGCACCCATTATGGGCACCAGCGGTGCGACAGCGTTGTAGCATGCGGTGAAGATTTGGAGATACCTGAAGACATCTTCGACTTTTCTCGACCCAAATCTCGAGAACAGAGTGAGCCTTATCATATAAAATATTGTAAATGCCAGGACTGCGCCTGCTATTGGGGAAATGATCCAGCTGAGCATTATTCTAAAGACTTCCGACCACTTTATAACCTCAAAAGCCAGATGACCGTGAAAAACAGATACAATTCCAAAGCCCAGAACCGCGCCAACTATGGAATGGGTTGTAGAAACTGGCAGATGCAGATAAGTTGCAATAGTTATCCATATTCCAGCAGACAATTATTATTTGTCTCAAATTCAGAGCTCTGCTGCGCACCTATGTTCCATGCTAGGTAAAAGGATACGATGAATGCGAGAATTACGAGAAGATCCATAAGACTAAAGAGCAGATACGCTTATAAAGCTTCTTATGGACTTGATTCATGCAGAAACTTTTCGAAACACTGGCCAAAAATCTCAAGGATCTTTGCGATCAAAGAGATGTCGAAAAGCTCATCAAAATTATTGACAACGCCGAGAAAGTATTTTGCTCCGGAATGGGAAGGAGCGGACTAGTTGCCAGAGCATTTGCGATGCGCTTGATGCACCTTGGCTACAAAGCTTTCGTGATTGGAGAAACGATTACGCCAAGAATAGGGCCAGGAGATGTA
>Ga0065719_103888_pt1 | contig 12862 bp, 9 predicted proteins | sample GBSCel85sediment_FD_59106 | JGI IMG/M metagenome (GOLD analysis project Ga0065719, IMG submission 59106) | Hot spring sediment microbial communities from Great Boiling Spring, Nevada - Cellulolytic enrichment CS 85C v3 (version 3) | ecosystem: Environmental > Aquatic > Thermal springs > Hot... | reverse complement strand
TCGCTACTGCACTCCACCTCCTCGGAGTGGGGTAGTTTCAAGGTGTTTATCCAGCAGGTCTTCCTCGAGGATTCATCCCACCATACTGCTCTAATCTTGATAGGGTATGGTATGTTCATGAAGCATCATCACGGGTTTTAAATAGGTTTTCAGCAATATAAACGTGGGATCTCATTCCTTATGCAAGGGGTTTGACTTGGAGCAGCAGGCTACCGTATACTTCGACGAGGAGTCTTGCAACGGAGTGGTTAGGGAGAGAAGCGTTGTCGACGAGCTTGACGGTAAATGGTTTGGAAGGAGGAGTGGGGATGAGCTTGTTCTCAGCCTTGTGGAGATAGCCTACCTCCTCCTCAGCGGGAAGGTTGCTGTAAGAGTCGGCGGCGAGGTGGCATCAGATCTGAACGCTCTCCTCAGCCTACGCCACGAGTGCTTCGCAGAGTTCTTCTGGCCCATGCTCACTGTTTACAAGGATTTGAGAGACAGGGGGAGGAGGGTTAGGCCTCTCGGCGGCAACAGCTTCCTGGTTAAGGATAAGCTCGGCGATGTGAGAGTTGTCTACGTGCTGGAGGAGAAGGTGTTGGAGAGTACTGAGAGCCTTGTCAAGTATGTTGAGGCTGCCCGTAGCAACTCGCTTCAAGCAGTCTTCGCGATCGTGAGCCTGCAGGGTGATTTAACATACTACGAGGTTTCAAAAATCAGCCCCGTGGTGGGTTAGAATGGTCTCGGACGCTCTCAACCCTCCGCGCGGAATGAGGGATTTAACAGGGGTTGACGCCTGGCTACACGAGTACTTGGTGAACACTTTCAAGAAAACAGCTGTTTCAACAGGCTTCGAACCCATTGTCACCCCGACCGTGGAGTACTTCAAGCTTTTCGAGGCTAAGAGTGGCGAGGAGGTTAAGAACTCAATGTATGTTTTCCAGGACAAGGCTGGGAGGCTTCTAGCGCTGAGGCCTGAGGTAACGGCTAGCGTGGTCAGGGCTTACTTGAAAGGATTGAGGAGTGAGCCGAAGCCTTTAAAGCTATACTATGTCGCGCAGTGCTTCAGGTATGAGGAGCCCCAGCACGCCAGGTACAGGGAGTTCTGGCAGGCAGGCCTCGAAGTAATAGGCGACCCGGACGTTAACGCTGACTTGTCAGCAGCCTTCACCGCCAGCGTCTTCCTCGACGAGATCGGTGTTGAACACGAGTACGTCGTGGGAAGCGTGGCTGTTCACAGAGGTTTGATGAAGGGTTTAGGGATTCCAGATGAAGCACAGGACCACGTCCTCCACTTGATAGACAAGGGATTGATCGATAAGGCATTGGAGGAGGCTTCGAAACACTCGAGCAAGGGGGATGCAGGGCTTCTCAAAGAATTGTTGAACACCCCGCTTGAAAAACTGGAGGGCTTCATAAACGATTCCAAGGAACTGCTGGGAGGGGATTACGAGAGGGTTTTGAAAGAGCATGAGAGGCTTTTAGAGTTCACGGAGGCGTTGAGGAGCCTGGGCTACAGGGTTGAATACAGCCCCTCCCTTGTCCGGGGGCTAGCGTACTATACAGGCCTCATTTTCGAGTACAAGACTAAGACGCTAGGGGTCAGCATAGGGGGAGGGGGCAGGTATGACGGTTTAACCATGGTTTACGGTGGTGTTTTCGAGCACTCCACAGGGCTGGCGCTGGGCCTGGACAGGATAGCCCTAGTGCTACAAGGGGTTAAAACGCCTGGGAGTGCGGGCGGTGTCGCCGTAATCTTGTCGAGCAAGGTGCCCGTGTCCCACGGCTACAGGGTTGCGGGAGCCCTGGTTAAAGCAGGGTTTAAAGCAACTGTTTACCGGTCGCCCGGATTCTCCAAGCCGCTGGGGCATGCCGCTAGGAAAGGCTACTCTAGAGCAGTCATCATAGGGGAGAAGGAGTTCAACGAGGGCTCGGCCACTGTGAAAAATCTTGAAACAGGGGCTCAGTCAACGATTAAGCTTCAGGAGCTCCTGGATGACCCGGTTAAACACCTTGCCTGAGCGTGAACGTGTTTAAAAATATTGTTTACTGCTTTACCAGAGCATCCTTTACTGTTTCACCCTTAATAGTGATGTTTAACCGTTTACAGTGGTTTTACGGAGAATTCCTAATGCTCATTTGCGGCTTCTCGCAATCGTTTCCACCGGTGTTTCTCCTGGGCTGATTACCCGGCTAGCTGGGGAATGCTCCGTGGCGGGCATTTAATACTAGTATATACGTGTCTTGCAAGAGTCTCAACTCTGCTCTGATACTAGCCTTGATGCTCGTTTAGCGCTGACCCTTCTATGATCCAGCCAGCTACGTTGCTTATACTGGTGTGGAGGACTAGTGTTAGCGAATGGGGTTCTATCTTCTCCGTTTCTAGGGGGTTGGAAAAGAAGAGTGGTTTTAAATCAGTAATCCCGCAGTGAAATTCTTGCGAGCAAGGTCTACTATTCATCTGGCATCATAATGTATTTTGAGGCTTCCTCGCTGAGTTTTCTACCCATCTCCACGTACCTCTTCCACTCCTCATGGACTACTATGTCCCCTCCCCCGATCTTCCTGGTTGACTTGTCTATTTTAACTATTGCCGGGACAGGCGTCATCATTCCTAGGAGTATTGCCTCGCCAACGTTGAGGCTGGGCAGTAGCTCTAGTAGCTCGTCGCTGAGGGTTTCGCTCGCGCTTTGAACATATTTCTGATCCCCGGGTTCGACAAGCCTCAGGATTATCTTGTTGTTTGTCTGGCTTAGCGAGTCTTCGTCAAGCTTCTTGGGGCGTTGGCTCACCAAGCACAGGCCTACCCCGAACTTCCTCCCCTCCCTGGCGATTTTGCCGGCAATACTCTTCGTCATCGTGCTCCTGTCGCCCGGCAGGAGTATGTGGGCTTCCTCTATGATTGTGAGAACGGGGACGGGGTAGCCTTTCACTTTGCCCTCCCCCTTCCTACTGCTTGCAACATACTCCTTCCTCTCCGCGAGAAGCCAGTTGAGGTAGTGGTGTACGACGACGTCTGCAACCTCCTCGGAGACTCCGCCTAGCTTGAAAATATTCGCTTTACCGGGAACTATTGCCTCCTCCAGGCTTATCGGGGCGTTGGGGGTTATCACCCTCTCCCAGTATTCTTCGAGCAGGTCCTCGAGCTTTTCTAAGACCTCGCTGACCGTCGATTTCTTGGATGTCTTCTTCTCACTAAGGTTTTCAAGTTCTTCCATAATCTCCTTTAGGAATTCCTCGGGCTTCTGGTACCTGGTGTTTTCAGCACTCCTGTAGGCTTGTCTGAGAAACCTTCTCTGAACATGGGCCTTCTCATCCAGGTGGAGGAGTCTGAAGAGTTCGTGCAGGGTTAGGCGTGCAGGGTGAATCTTCGCCTCCACGAAGTGGGTGTTCTCGCCCGCTACCTCCCCGTACTCGTTGTGCATGTCGAAGAGGACTATTGTTCCGCCGAGATCGTTCACTATCCTGTCAACCAGGACTCCCACAGTGTTGGATTTTCCAGCACCCGTTATAGCCAGTATTGCGAGGTGTCTGGAGACTATCGCGTTGACATCCACGGATACCGGGACATCCCTGTGGTTTACCAGCACCCCTATCCTCACCCTTCCCCCGCCCTCCCTGGCGAATATCTTCTTCAAAACATCCGCGTCAGCCCTGTAGACTGGGGCGCCCGGCCTGGGCGGGTACGTGGGGGTTTCCACCACGCCTGACTCGGCCAGCGTGTCAGCCCAGCTGAGTATTCTGGCTCTCCCGATATTGTACTCTACCATTTCACCCCCGTATGCCTGGGCCTTGCTCACGAACTCCGGCTTAACCTCCTCTATCGAGAGCAACGGGTTGCCTATGAATGATGCTTCAACCATTGCCAGGGCCAGCCGCTCGGGCCTGCCGTTGCCAGCGTACGATACTAGGACGTATTCCCCAACCCTCGGGGGCTCTGTGGCTGTGAATGTTACCTTGGAGTGTGAGGTTTCACCTATGATGTAGCCTAGTATTATCCTGTTTCCATTATCCCGGGGTTTAGTCGAGCTCGACATACCACTCACCCAATACCTCCCTCCCGGTTAAAGAGGGGAGTATTCCGAGTGAAAAAGCAATCTGGGTTAAATCCTGCCTGGTCACTTTAACAAGCTTGTCGACCTGTATGAGCGGGTAGGGGTAGCCGTTGTGAGACTCCCCCGCGAGCATGTCCATTACCTCCTTGATTACTTCGCGGGCACTGCTCGTTGAAACCCTTGAGGACTTGTTGAAGGGTATTTCAAGCTTGAGCACGGGGCCGTCCTGGGCGAGCCTGACGTAGGTGAGGATTATGCCTATGTTTTCAAAATAGTCTCTTACAAGCCCTCTCAACACTCCTTCTGATGGGAGGGTTTTAATAGTCTCAACCTCCTCCACGATCAACGGCTCCGAGAACCCTGTTGCACGGGTGTAGTTGCTGAAAACCGCCATGTCAGTGGGCCCTGAAACCCTTCCTTCGAAAAACCTTCCATCCCCGGCTGCCCGGAGCTTTCTCAAATACTCTTTGCTCCTGCTCCTCTTGGAGATGTAGACGAGCCGCCGCCCCTCGCTCATGGTCCTGTCGAGGAGGAGTCTTAGAGAGAGAAGTTTCTCAATGAAAACTATGAGCGCGTAGGCTGCCTCTGGGTCGCTACCGGTTTTTTCGACGGCCTGCCCTCTAACGGTTAATGCTTCCTCGAGGATTAGCCTAGAGATGAAGGGTTCTCCATAGTACAAGTCTACCTTCTCCAGCTCCCCAGCCTGCTCCAGTAGCTTGTCGAAAAGACTCACAGTCACGTCAAGACCTGTCAGGTCTTCGGCTGCCTGGAGGCCTCTCTTAATCCCTATTCTCGTGAGAGGCTCCGGGTTTATTAGCAGGGATATTATGCTTCCGTCCACGACCACCAGCCTGCTACTGGAGGATAGTGCTATCTTGGTCTCACATATCTCTCTGAAGGCCCTGGCGAACCCGGGGGCGTTTGCCATGGTTACAACTCCTACATCCCCTAGGTACTTGTGCCTAACCGTTGACTGATGCCTGGTTAGAGCGTATGCTTTCACACCGTAGAGGCTGGTGTCGCGCAACTCGAGTGTCAGGGAGCTCCCGTCTACGGCTGTTATGGATTCTGGAGGATTGGGGGGTTGGGGAGTATTCCACCCAGTTCTCCTCAGCTATCGCCCTGTACTCCTCGCTGCTCAACTGCTGGATGGCTCGGACTATCTTATCCTTCCTTCTCAACGCGAGCTCCAACAAGTACTCCTTCAAGCCTCCTCCCTCTCTACTCTCGAATATCCTGTTACCTCATCCTTTCTCACCACGTATGTTACATCGGCTGCATCCCTGACCTCGCGATCGTGCGTCACCACTATTAACTGTGGAATTCCTTCACCGCCTTTGAACATTTTCAACAGGTTGATCAGCTCGCGCCTCCTGTCCTCGTCCAAGTACTCGGTTGGCTCGTCAAGGGCTAGGAAGCCTATCCTGCCCCTTGTAACTATCTGGTGGAGTGCGAGGAGACCTAGTATGCTGATGGCTACCTTCTCGCCGCCGCTTAACTGGGAGACTCCGAGAGCCCTCTCCCTGGCCCTGGCTATCACTACTTGCAACTCGTAGTTTTCGTCAAGCCTTATTGATTCGAAGCCTAGGTTGAACACGTCGCTCCAGCTCTCCATCATCTTTGAGATCACGTCGACGTAGTATTTTCTAAGATACCTGGGAACGCCGTCCTTATGGAATATTTTCTCTCTCAGGTAGTTGATGATCATGGCNTTCCTTACCGCTTTATTAATCTCCTTAACCTGGTTCCTNAGGTCTTCAAGCTCTTTCTCAACTCTTTCCAGCTCGCCCGTGTAGAGTTTTACGTGCTCCGTGCTCACCTCGATGGTTTTCCTCAACTCTTCAAGCCTCCTACCAGCCTCCTCGAGCTCCTTGAGGGTTTTCTCCACTCTCTCCAGCTTTCCCTGAACCTCGACCCGGGCTTTCTCAAGCTCTTCGACGCGTTTCCCAAGCTCTTCAACCTGTTTTCTGAAATCCCTTATATCTGCCTCTAGCTTCTCTTTCTCAGCGTTCAGCTTGGCGAGAGCTAGCTCGGCTTCGGCGGCTTTTTCAAGCTCTTCCCGCAGTTTTTCAACTAGTTCGTCGCGACTCCTAGCCGTCAGCCCCAGGCTTCCGGCCAGCTCTGCTGATAAGCGGGCGAGCTCGTTGCTCAATGCTTCCAGCTCCTTGTTTAAGCCCTCAACCTCCGTTCTCAGCTGGGTGTACGTGTTTTCATCGAAGTTTGCCGCGAGGCTTCTCCAGTTTGCTAAGTCGCTCCTATACTCTTTCAAGGATTCTTCGAGCTTTTCAACCCTTGCCGAGAGCTGCTCGGTGTTTTCACTAATCTGCCTCCTCTTCTTCCCTAGCTCCTCGAGCTCGGCCTTTTTCCCCACTGATTCCTTCAATGCTTCAGCAACCTGTTTCAACGCCTCAAGCTCGACGCTGGCTTGGGTGTGCCTCGTCTTTAACGCTGTTATCTTAGACTCCAGCTCCATTAGTTCCCTCTCCAGCTCTGCGAGATGTTTCCTGTAGTCGGCCAGTATCTCCTCCTTTCTCCTGCCTTCCAGGGGTCTCTTGCAGACGGGGCATTCTGGCTGTGGACTGGTTTCAAGAAGCTCTATGCTCTTCTCAACCTGTTGCTTCAGGGCTTGCCTGCTCGCCTCCTCCCTTGCCGCTTTCTCCAGCTCAGCCGCCAGGTTGCCTATTTCTTCCTCAGTCTTCCTTAGTAGTGCTTCAAGCTTTTCGACGCTTCCCTCAATTACTAAGGGCTCTATGCTTGTAAGCTGCTTCTCTCTTATAATACTCCTGACCCTTTCCTGGAGCTTCTGGATCTCGTTTTTAAGCCTGTGCTCCTGCCCCTCCACCTTCCCGAGCTCCTGGCTTAGGGCCTTGAGCTGCTCGCGGGTTTTGCCCACCTCGTTCTCGAGGTTTCTGACCGCTTCCTCCAGTCTCCCCAGGGACCCGTGCTTCGCCTCCAGTTCTTCAAGCTTTTTCCTGAGGTTTTCGAGGGCGTTGAGCTGGCTTGTTTTTGCTTTAAGTATTTCCCTCTTACTCTTCTCATCCTCATGGGTCTTGATCAGGCTGTTTGCCTGCTCCTTGAAGGATGGGGTTTTAACCAGCCTGGTTTTCTCGCTGATTTCTTGTCTAATCTTTTCCAGCCTCTTCTCATGCTCAGCTATCTTTGAAAGGAGGATTTGCCTGTTTTCCCTAAGGCTGGATGCTTTCGCGTTGATCTCTGAGAGCGTGTTGATTAGTGATTCCTTCTCGGCCCTTGCCTTCTCCAGCTCTTGAGCTTTCTCCTCGAGCCTTTCCTCCCTTATTCTTCTCCAAGCATCCTGTATGGTTTTCTCGAGCTCGCTTTTTCTCCGCGCATACTCTTCTCTCTTCTCGAGGAGCTCCCTGTGCTTTCTCAATAATTGTTCTCGAATGCTTTCAACTGTTCTCGCCGTGTTTGGTCCGGGGCAGATCTGGTAGGGGGTGTTGGTTTGTATGCAGTGGTCTCGGAGTTTTTCACTTATTTTCTCATACAGGTCCAGCCCTAGTAGCTTGTCGATTAACTCCTTCCTCTCGGATGGGGGGAGGGTTGCGAAGAGTTTTGTAAGCTCTCCCTGGTTCACCAGCACGATCCCGTCGAGTTTTGAAGGGTCTATGCCGAGTATTTCGGCTAGCTTCTTGTTCACGTCTGTTGCTCTGTCTGCTACTACTCTCCATGTTGTTTCGCCCCTGTCCCTCCTGGCTTCTCTTAGGATGGTTTTTCCCGAGGGGATTTGTCTCTCAACCTGGTATGTCCTCCCCTCGTGGCTGAATTCTAGCACTACTTTTGCGTTGCGGCGTGTTAGGTTTACGAGGTCTTCTTTCCTTTTAATCCTCCAGCCGTCGCCTGTTAGAGCGTAGTATATTGCTTCGAGAATGCTTGACTTGCCTGCTCCGTTGGGGCCGACTATGGTGTTGACTCCTTTCTCGAAGACTATGTTGGTTTCCCCGTGGCTGAGGAATCCTTCCAGGGTTATTTTCTGGAGGATGAGTGTGGGTGTTTCCACGTGTCTCACCTTTTAAAGTAGTCTGTGAGCGTGGTTGGTTTCCGTGTGCTGGGTTCGCTTTTCTTGGCGGGGGGTTTTGCTTCTTCCAGTTTTATGTATTCTTCGGGTATTCCTATTCTGGTCCAGAAGTTTGCCTTGGCCAGTTCCTCTAGTATCTGCTCTATTAGTTCCTCGTCGTTTTGTCTGAAGGCTTCTTTCAGGCTTGAGAGGTGTTCGGCTAATTTTGAAGCCTCTTCGGGTGTTGCCCCTAGTTCCTTGGCTAGGTAGTCTGTGAGCGTGTTGAGTTCTCCCCGTGGCTGTGGGTGTGTTGTGCCGGGTTTTTCAAGGGTTTCCGGGGCTAGTTCTCTCCTGAATTTGTGGAATATGAGTTCTTGGCTGGTTGGGAGTTTTCTCTTTTTCTCTTCGATTATGAAGTTTGCTATTCTTTCAAGGCTTATTGTTTCCCCCGTGCTCATTGTTATTTTAACGTATAGTACTCCCTTGTTGCCCGGGTTTACTTGTTTCCCGAGCCTTGCTATTGCTTCTGCTATTTTTGGTTTCCACTCGGATTCTTTGGCGCTTGTCTCCACGTATTCGAATGGTGTTGTTTCCACGTTGATTTTGTGCACTATGGGTTCTTCCGGTGTGAGGTCGACTATGTAGAATCCTTTCCCGCTTCTTCTCGCTTCCTCTGCTTCCTCCACGTTGAAGATGTCTATGCTTCCCGGGTATGCTATTACCTGGTTTTTTCCTTCAATGGTTCTTTTATCGATTATTCTCCGGTGGAGGTGGCCCATTGCCACGTATCTGGGTGTTGTGGGGATGTTGCTGATGCTCAGCCCCTTGTCTAGTGGGAAGTAGTTTTCAATGTTTTGATGCATTATTAGGACGTCGTAGTGTCCTGCGGCCTTGTCTGCTTCCATGATGTATTGGTGTAGGATTTGCCTTGCCTCGTCGCTGCTTCTGATGTAGAAGTAGTTGAGCCCTGTGAAGACGTATTCTCTCCCGTTTTTCGAGACTTTCTTGATGAAGTATTTGTCGCGTCCCGGGGTGTGCACGTTTCTGAAGAGCACTAGGGGGGAGTCATCCCTGGCTGTCCACCTGTCGTGCTCGCCTGGTACCATGAATACTGTTACTCCCTTCCCAGTTATCTTTTCAACTATTTCAATAGCCCTCTTCAACACCCTGTTGGGAGGGTTCCTGTCGTCGAAGAAGTCTCCCGAGAAGATGAAGGCGTCAACATGCTCCGCGAGCGCTTGCTCAACAGCCTGTTCGAAATGGTCGATGAACTGTTTCATCGTCTCATGGATGTTGTAGAGGGTTTTCCCTAGGTGAGTGTCAGCGAAGTGTGCGACAAGCAAGTAAAACCCCTGTTATAGTAAGCTATGTTAATAAAAAGGCGCACGCCCTATAAAACCACCATAACCCACCCGCCCTGGCTTCAAATCCGAATTAATATGAGAAGTGAGTTATACAAGTTTCCAACCCTTCTCACTGTTTCTTCCCTACATGTTTCCAGGGGAGGGGGACTATTCCCTGCTCGAGAAGCACTGTAGCATCCACTCTTTGAAAGCATGCTGTAACCAGATAATCCCCCTCCATGGTTTTCTTCATAGCAATTCTATGGGCTAGTTTTGAAAGAACCTCTAACTTATCTACTGAAGTCTCGACTTGAAAACACCCGTTTAAAATCACTGATTCATCTAGGGTTTTAAACAGCTCAATGCTCGGAGATACTGCTTTCCCTGAGAAGTAAATCAATGGTTTAAAACCTGTTCTCAAAGACCTGGCAACCTCCCTTGCGAACGCATCCTTACCGGGACATTCAAGCCAGGACCAGCCATCGGTGTCCGCGTAAAGGATTCTACATTCTGCCGGCTTAATCCCAAGCATCGCGGCTATAAGCAAGATTGTTAGCCACCTGTCGAACAACTATGTGTGAGCATAGTCTTCAAGCTTAAAGCTTCAAGCTCTCAAAAATTTCCTCGGGGTCTTTAATATACTTGACTAAGCCATCGGAGACGTCTATACAGCCGTTCTGAAACCCCGCGTGAGCCACCATTATGCGATTATCGGGATTGCATTGAGAGCCTCCTCTATATCGAGGCGGACCTACCTTATCTCCGAGCTTGCTTATCTCGTGTTTAATCAATGTTTCCAAAAGCCTTGTGAACTTTTTTGTAGATGGGGGCCACTGATTTCTCGAGAAACTCGAGGGACCATCCTCTCTTAGTTATCGAACCACTCGTCGAATCGGTCATCTCATTTATTCTTTCACACACTGCTTTTGAAATAAGATAGGCGTATACGGCATCGGGCTCGATGCTCACCGGCCTCTCAATGGTCCCATTGCTTCCATTCCTGACGATTCTCACAGAGTCCAACACGTCCTTAATGATGGAGGAAACTTTGTCAAGACTTTTGCAGTCGTCAGGACTTGTAAAATAACATAAAGCCAGGGGGAGGGGGTAGTATAGGGATTTGTATATATGTTTAACCACTCCGAAAAGAATCTCATTGCTCAATTTATTTGCTTTCTTGTAAACCTGCAGTGCATGCTCATCCGTTTTAAACCTATCAAGCAGTTCTGTTAGGTGAGGTATTGAGTGGATAAGCTGGATTGTTTCCAACGTTTCCCTGTAGGCCTCGTTAATGTTTAGCAGGGGGGTTCCATTTCTCTTTAAAGGGTATGGGTCGCTGTTGTAAACCACTGCCTCGACACTGCTTAACTCGGGATGCCTAAGCAGTAGAATGCTGGCCAGTCGCGGAATAAGCCTCATCGTCAGGCTCGGCATGAAGTTTATGCCATGGGTTAAGTCGACAATAATCTTCGAGTATTTGGTACTCAGCAGGAAGTCTCCGAGTTCTTTTAGAACTATTGACTCGAAATCCTTAAGCCCGCCGATAAATCTCCAGTTCCCGGCTGGGGAGCCGATGGCAGGGGCAACGATGACCCGCGGTTGCACGCTAAGAGCTATACCGTATTTTTCAAGCAGACAGTTATACACTTTTTCAATAAATTCTGAAATTCTTGAGCGTATTTCAGCATAGCTACCGGATTCGCGGGCCTTCTCGAGAATTCCCGAGCATTCCTCGACACATGTTCTGCAGAAACTGGAAGACCCGCCAATAGTTCCTGAAGGATTGTAGTCTATTAAACTTTCTAACACGATGATAACGAGGTCTACTTCTCCAGTCTCAACCCTTTCTCTCATTGAGAGGAGAATAGGTATTAGGCTTGTGCAATGCCCGTATTNTTTNCCCCCTATAAGATACTTTGCCTCACTCCACTTCGCCGGATCCCCCCATGTAGCGATCAACAGTTCCCTGTTCGGTTTCTCGCTCACAGAGTGCTCAAACGGATTATCCGTTAAAATCACCCTCGCGTTATATGCTGGACAAACTCTTTCAGCCCCAAAGGCTTGAGCTTTTCAAACGGGTTTGCAAGCACTTCTCCGTGAGTCGTATCTTCAGCATACTTAATGATGTAGAATCTGCACTTTTCTTCAACAAGCCTGAGCAACCCGTATCCAACACTTTTGCGTGCCCCGATGTTGACTCCAAGGTCTGCGGCATATTCTAGCATGCCTGCTAGCAGGGTTGACGCAGGGTCGCCGGGTGCGTCGAGCTCCCCGATAACGATGAGCCTGAGCCTTGTCCCAGGTGGTATTGCTTCCAGCATGTAGAGAGCGTTTTCAGCGACCGTGTCGGTCTCCCTGTCAATGCCTATTCCTGGCCTTAATTATCGTATCGGCCTTGAAAACCGGTGTCGAGAAACCTGAGAGATCCAGCCCTTACCTGGTTTCCAAATAGTTTTCCAACAGGGTCGTGGTATTCAAAATACTTTTTCAGGAGCTCGTCGCGAAGCTCCTCTGTGTTAATCTCCTCTTCAGAGTACCCGATGCGTTTCAGGGTTTCCCGGAAATGTTCTGGGTCAACGCTGGGCGTGCTCGCGAGGTTCTTCTCTGTTTGAAGCGTGGAGGCTAGTGTTTCAGCTAGACGCCTGAAGACGCCTTTCCAAGTGCTTGAAGGTATGAGGAGTTCTCCGCTGGGGAGTCTGAGTGTTCTTAGAAGATTACCGAACCTCCCACCCACGATGACCAGCGGGGTCTCAGCTTCTAGCTCCAAGAGCCCTATGAACTTTATCCTTGAATCCATGTTTACACCTCCATGTTCAAAATGCTTCCGTAGTCTTCCAAGCTTATCAAAACATTAAGCCCTGTCAGCCATACATTCCCTGTCTTCAAGGGAATGCCTCCATGCGATAGAAGCATTGTTGAAGCCGCTGAGTCTTCGCCTGAGACGTCGGCGGTGACGAGGGCTCCAGCCCTGACCACTTTGGCGAAGGGTTTGAAGGCTTTGGCCGCCATGTCCCAGCCTGTGAGTATTTTTTGAAGCCTTCCACAAACGCTTCTAACCCTGACCTTTAGTCCAGCGTAGGACAGCTCCTCCAGGGGGGTAAGGTGTGAGTATGCTATGAAAACCTTTGAGCCCTGCCTGTCGGGAAGTGTTTCGTCCTTCAGCTCAATCTTCGCCCTGCCAAACCCTCTCGACCTGCCCCTCCCCACGAGAACCTCGAGCTTACGAGGCAACTTGTCAACTAATTCTTCGGGGACCGTTAGCCTAGCCCAGAAGACTTCTCCAGCGTCAATAGCCTCGTAATTATACAGCATTCCCTTCATCGAGGTCGCAGTAGACTTGTTAACACCTACTGACACAGCGTATGTTGTCTTCGGAGCATAGGATTCAAGGCCTCCCGCCCCTACGTAGATAGGTCTCCCGTAAAGGCTTTCTGCGGGCCCATGGCTCGGGCACGAATAAGCAGGCACGG
>Ga0065719_100283_pt1 | contig 12887 bp, 12 predicted proteins | sample GBSCel85sediment_FD_59106 | JGI IMG/M metagenome (GOLD analysis project Ga0065719, IMG submission 59106) | Hot spring sediment microbial communities from Great Boiling Spring, Nevada - Cellulolytic enrichment CS 85C v3 (version 3) | ecosystem: Environmental > Aquatic > Thermal springs > Hot... | reverse complement strand
CCGGCCTTTATTCCGGGTGGCCGGTTGCGGGGTGGGGTTAGTAGCCCCTGCTCGCCGGGGGGCCCGCCGCCCTCCTGGGCTGGGCCGAGCCCGAGGGGGTGAAACCATGGAAGGAGAGGAGGATGGGAGACATGGTTTGTCTAAGGAGGATGAAGAGGGGGAGGGGTTGGTGGCCGAGGCCGATAGATCCATGGATCATATGGTGGATTGCCATGTCGTTGATAGTGCCGCTGCTGGCGCTGCTTGAGGGGGTGATGTGGATGGCCGGGAAGGGATTTATAGTCTATGGGAGCTCCGACCTCAGGAGGATTCTNANGGATGTTGAGGATCGGTATGGCGGCGCGTTCGCGGAGCTCGGGCCCGGGGCGCTCCAAGACTTCAAGCATCTCATAGACTGTGTTGACTCTTTCTTCGACCTCCTAGCCGACCCGAAGACCGACTTCATGGTTAAGCTGACGAGCTATGGTAAACTCAGGGATGATGTCTTCGAGTTCTGCCGGTTCTACGCTAGGTGGCTCGGATCACCATTGATGGAGCGATTGAGGGCGGAGATATACGAGCTGTTGGAAGACGCCATAGAATGGTGGGGATGGCAGGAAGTCTACGATGAAATAGGGGGGTGGTGATACTAAAGATGGAGGGGACGAATTGTTATAGAGATCAACCAGATGAAATAAAAGAAAAAATAGTTTCATTGGTTTTCGAGGAATTTGAACGGATGAATAAATATAAGAGGAGGATTAGTTACGAAGAAATCGCTAGGATAATCACAGAAAAAACTGGAGTACGAGTACGACGCAACACTATATGGCGCTGGCTTAATGGAGAAAATATACCTATGGGCACGAAAAGGCATAAAGTACCTCGACGAGCTCCAGACGAAGATGCGCAGATTGTACGTGGATTGTCAATTACAGATCTCAACGTTATCTACCAACGATACACAATTAGATTGAAGGTAAATACTACTAAGGACTTCTTCGCTCATCGAATGCAACGATTCTTCTCTAGATATGGGTGGACTATGGTTAAACCGATTTTGGACGATAATATGACGTGGTGGCATCTAGTAGCACATCTTGACACTAAGTCTTGGATCCGAGAACTAGAAAAGCCTGTCAAAGAACTCACGAATGAGGAGAGGCTAAAACTGTTATCAGGCGCAATTTCAGGAGATGGATGTATAGCAGTAACTCATACTGATCGAAAACACGTCTGGTTTGCAATCAAGCTCTACAACGGGAAAAGAGAAACCATAAAAACGATTCACCAAGTCTTTAAATCATTAACAATTCCCTACGGTTTCGCAAGACTTTATGACGCAAACGAAATTCACATTATTGAAGGTCGTATTATCAAATCAACACAACATATTATTAAATCAAGACGCCCAATGTACGTATTCACTGTTACGGAGAGAAATGCTGTTGAATATCTTTTGAAAAACCTAAGGTTGCTACAACCGTTCAGGGAGGTCAAAAGAATTCTTGCTTTACGATTCATTAAGAAAGACAAAATTGATCGCGATCTCGTTAAACCTGTCTGGGATTGGCTAAGGGTTATCGAGAAGACTTCAACCATTAGGAGTATAATCAGGGCTTGCGAACTGATTCCGGATGAGAGATTCGCTGAGAGGATTTTGGATAAGCAACAGATCCTTAAAGAACTTCATAGAAGGCTACATGAATATGCGGATAGGGTGAGGGAGTTGAGGCAAGAGGCGACAAAGATAATCAACATGTTAAGAGCAGCCTCTCCCCCTTCCCTTTTTCCTTAACATTTTTCAGATATATTCCATGTGATCTCGCCGTGGTCTTGCTCATATGCTTCACCCACGCTAGCCTTCAAGCGTCTTAACAGCCTCNTCATAGGCCACGGAGAAGTCGTAGATGTCGCCGATCTCTATATCTAGGTCGAGTAGCTTAGCCAGCGCCTCAACCCCNCTCCTAGTCGCTAGGTAATCCGGGATCATGTCCCCAGCCTCGATCAAGAGGGAGAGGTTCTCCATGCCAAGCTCCCCGGCCATTAGTATGAGGAGACCTGCCGCGCCCACTATCTGGCCCTCATATGGGACCGCGTCAATCTTCTCGAGAGCCCGCTTGACGGCCTCCTCGCTCGTCGAGGACAGGTATATCACCCTTGGATCGCTCACCTGATCCTTACCATAACCTCCGAGGGTTATTACGGATCTGACGCCAAGGTTCGCGGCGACCTCTATGATGCGCTGGCAGAACTCATGCTGGCCATAATATGTGGAGGGTTGAGCATTGCCNTAGAGCAGGATTAATGGCCTCTGCGACTCAACGAGATAGAAGTCCGCGAAGTATGGNAGTATCCTGCCATCCCTAACATAGCCGACCGATGGAAAGAATGGGGAATAGAATCTGCATATTCTCCTNCCACCGAGCTTCATTAAGAGGTAGGCTACAGCCGCNTTCGCGACCAGCCCGACCCCTGGAAGCCCCTCAATCAGCACCGCTCCAGGAACCCTAATTTTCTCGGCGCCCGGCTCGAAAATAGCATCAGTCTCCACTCAGCCTACACCCCTTCACATCGAGAAGAAATAGGAGCCTTATTTTAGTATCTCCAAACCATATCCTCTTTACCCGAGAAAGCCGACTCGGGCTCCTTGTCAGCCGCTTAACCGCAAGATCTCATAGGATACTGGTTTAAGCCGGGAAATGATATAAATCGAGGGGATGGATAATCACTATGGCACGTTTTCTCGGCAGGAGGAGTAGGCTCCACGAGATTACAAGGCTTCTCGTTGATGTCGCACTCGGCCGGGTTAAGGCGGATCTCGTGATAAAGAATGGCACCCTCGTAAACGTAAACTCGGGGGAGGTTCTTGAGGGCATGGATGTCGCGGTTAAAGGGGATAGAATAGCTCTCATCGGCGATGCAGACCATTGTATAGGCCCTGACACCAAGGTGTATGATGCTGGTGGGAGGTATCTCGCCCCCGGATTCCTCGATGCGCATGTCCATGTGGAGAGTAGCATGGTTACCTTGACGGAGTTCGCGAGAGCCGTTCTCCCAAGGGGGACAACCACGGTCTTCATAGACCCGCATGAAATAGCCAATGTGCTTGGCCTAGAAGGCGTTAAACTGATACTCCAAGAGGCTGAGAATCTCCCGCTCAAGGTCTTTATCACGGTTCCATCATGTGTCCCAGCGAACCCGCCATTCGAGACCGCTGGGGCAGTTCTCGGGCCGAGGGAGGTTGAGGAGGCCCTCTCATGGGATGGCGTGATAGCGCTTGGAGAGATGATGAATTATCCAGGAGTTCTCGCGGGCGATGAGGAGGTGCATGCCAAGATAGCTGCAGCCCTTAGAGCCGGGAAGCTCGTGGAGGGGCATGATGCCGGCCTCCTCGGGAGGGAGCTTGCCGCCTACTCAGCCGCCGGAATAACCTCGAGCCACGAACTGACAACAAAGCGCGATGCGATCGAGAGGCTCAGGCTCGGGATGTATGCATACATGAGGGAGGGGTCCGCCTGGCTCGACGTGGCCGAGACCGTTAAGGCGATAACAGAGTCCGGCCTAGACTCTAGGCACGCATGCCTTGTGACGGATGACAGGGAGCCTGAGTCGCTCATCAAACAAGGCCACATGGATCATGTTGTAAGGAGGGCGATAGAGGAGGGTGTTGACCCGATCACTGCGATTCAGATGGCCACCCTGAACCCCGCGGAGCACTATGAAGTTGCTAGGGAGATTGGGAGTATCGCGCCAGCAAGGTTCGCNGACATCCTTGTAATCAGCAGCCTCTCTAAAGTTAAGGTTGACGCGGTCTTCGCCGATGGCAAGCTAGTCGCGAGGGACGGCAGGANGGTGGTGGATCTACCGAAGCCATCATATCCTGAGAGNGCTACAAAGTCCGTGAGGCTGAAGAGGATGCTCGAGCCGCGGGACTTCGAGATAAAGGCGCCGATAGAGAGAGGCGAGATCAATGTTAGGATAATCGAGGCTATTGAGGGAAATGTCCTGACAAGACATATCGTGGATAAGCTCGAGGTAAGAGATGGCCTCGTCCTCCCAGACCCCGATAGGTGGATCTACGAGCTCGCCGTTGTAGAGAGGCATAAGAGGACAGGGAACATAGGCCTCGGGTTCGTGAAGGGATTCGGCTTCAGGATCGGCGCTATCGCCACCACCGTCGCGCATGATAGCCATAACATGATCGTGCTGGGGTGTAGTAGGGAGGATATGGCCTTGGCCGCGAATAAGCTCGCCGAGCTGGGGGGCGGGATAATAACTGTGAAGGATGGCGAGGTATTATCGGTTGTGGAACTGCCGATAGCCGGGCTCATGTCCACCGAACCCGTCGAGGTTGTCGCGGAGAAGCTTGAGAAGATGTATGAGACTTGGAGGAGACTCGGATGCGAATGGGTCTCACCATTCATGACGATCTCGCTCCTCGCGCTCGACGTGCTCCCGGAACTGCGGCTGACCGACAAGGGCCTCCTAGACACTGTGAACTTCAAGTTCATTAGCCTCTTCGCCTAGCCGTTCTGACCCAGTGTTATGGAAATTAACACTGGGTCTTCCCTCCTCTTTTCATGGGAGGGCTTTCGGGGTGAACGGATGAAGCTCCCACATTCATCTTATATCTCTGGAGGAGGTTCAGGACGGCGATCGCGTCCCTATCCCCCTCCAGCCCGCATTTCTGGCACCTCATCAGCCTATGCCCGTTTGGGCTTAGCTTTTCCCCACATGCTGGGCATAGGCTCGATGTCCCCCTCATGGCATGTTGATAGAGGTGGCTGAGGATGCCCGTTGAGACCATTAAGCTCACGGCAACCTTCAAGGTGGATGGACAGATTCCAGAGAGCCCCTTCTCAACATACAACGAAATCTTAAACAATTTAATCGACTATGCTTCGATGAAAAATATTACAAGCTTCAAGAGGCTGAGAATGGAGAGGTATCACGAGTTAAGAATGAAGTACCAAAATATACCATCGCATTATATNNATACTGCTTGCCAGATGGCTTGCAGTATATACAAGAGTTTTAGGAAGCTTAAGAGGAGGGGCTTGGTGAGAGCCGAGAAGCCGGCTTTAAGAAGCAGACAATAATGCTTGACGGCCATCTTTCCAACCTTGACCTCGAGAACTGGGAAGCCACGATAGCTACTGAGAATGGCAGGGTTAAGCTGAAGCTNCTTCACGGAACGTACCATGAGAAGTTCAAGCAAATGAAGCCTGGTCAGGCTTGGCTCCTCAAGAAGGATGATGGATTCTATCTAAAGGTTGTCTTCTCAAGGACTGTTGGGATTGTAGAGCCGGATGAGAAAGCCATGGCCGTGGATATAAATGAGAACAATGTCGTCTTCGGTTCTGAGGAGTGTATTAGCATCGTTAGAACAGGTGAAAGAGTTATAAGAACCGCTTATTTCCTCAAGCGTAGAAGGCTTCAGTCCAGACTCAGACTGAACGAGAAACCCNTGCTGGCGAAGTATAGAGACAGGGAGCGGAGGAGAATCGAGGACATCTATCACAAGGTTGCGAACGAAATGATTGTTGTAGCAAAGAAAACCGGAACCTCGGTGGTGTTGGAGAATTTAAGGAACATAAGAAGGAAGAAACGTTCGAGAGCTCTCAACGGCAGACTGAATAGGCGGAGCTTCAGGAGGTTCCAGAGCATTCTGGAATACAAAGCGAAGCTTGCAGGGATGAACGTCGTTTACGTTGATGCCAAGCTCCTCGTAGACATAGTCCATTGCCTCGCCGACAAGGCCACAATACTCCCTGACAAAATCATCGAGCCTGCTAATGCTATCATGGAGGAATGTCCTTGTGAGGACTGAGGAGAGAGTTTGCCTATACCTCTCGGCAACAATCAGGGTCGAGTTAACATTATCTACGATGTTGACGAACTTCTGGAGGATGCCCGCCTCCTCTAAGGCATCCCCAAACCCCTCATATGGTCTCCGGATCCTAGACAAACCCACCCCAATAAACCCATCACCAACCAGATAATCCACAACAACCACTAACACAAGCCCTCCTTTATTCATTGAGGGCCTGCCCGAAAATGCAATAATGGGAAGGGGCCTAATGAAAGCTCTAAGAGAAGGTGCTTGAGCTGGGACAAGGAGAGATACGAGATCAGATATAATGTGGATGAGGAGGATGGGAGTGTATAGGAGTACTTTACTTGGAGAGGGCTATAGAGGGGTATGGTGTTGGGCAGGCAATCAACGAGATACAGGCTATGTGAGGGCTACTGCTCTGGCAAGGATCTACACCAGGGGTTTTAATGTATCTGATCCTCCCAGAATAAGCCTACTTCTCTTCACAGCTATATAGAAGGCGCTGAAGATCTCCACAACCTCGCCAGTCGTATAAAGCTTCTCCAGCATAAACATGGCTGAAGTTATTATAGTTAATAAAGTTAATAAACCTTAAAAACTTACACTAGATAGAAGCAGTTTCAAACCGCCGGGCGCAGAACATTTCTGACCTCCTTCCATTTTGAGGTGTGGGGAGGTTTGGGCTATATTCCAGCTGGATGCTGGTTTAGCCCGGGGCCGGGTCTCCGGCCCGTCACCCCTACCTCATTCGGGGCTTGGGGGTTATGGTTTGCGAAGCATCATCGCTCAAAGGCTCATAAAACCTAACACTCATCATCAAGAATGCAAGAATATTGGTTGAAGAGAGCTTATAAAAACCCATTTCCTCCTACCGTGGATGGTGAGGTTTTTAGTTATAAAAAGATCCGAGTATGGCCTGATCTCGAGGGAGTTCCTTGTTCGAGATAATTGCTGAGGATCATCTTGGAAGGATTGGGAGGCTTAGGACTCGCGGTGGAAGGGTTGCTGAGACGCCGCTCTTCCTCCCGGTCATAAACCCGGTTACGCAGGATGTTCCAGCAGGCTGGATGAGGGAGAACCTTGGAGCAGAGGCTGTGATAACGAATGCATACATTATCCTGAGGAGGCTTAGGGATGAGGCCTTGAGAAAGGGGGTTCATGGGGTCCTAGGCTTCGACGGTGTGGTGATGACTGATAGCGGCGGATACCAGGTCCTAGAGTATGGTGGTGTTGAGGCCTCCCCGGAGGAGATCGCGGAGCTTCAGGAGGAGATCGGCAGNGATATCGCCGTCCCCCTAGATATTCCGACTGGGCTATGTAGCAGGGAAAAGGCTGAGGAATCCGTCGAGAGGACGTTGAGGAATCTCGAGGCGACTATCGAGTTTTTGAGAAGAAGGGGTGTTAGGCGATGTTTATGGGCCGCGCCGATTCAGGGCGGAATTCACCTAGATCTCGTCCATCGCTGCGCTAATAAGGAGAGGGAGATGGGCTTCGACCTCTATGCACTCGGAAGCCCAACGCCCCTAATGGAGGAGTACAGATTCGATAAACTGTTCCAGATGATATATGCTGCCAGGTCTGCGGTGGGCTTTGGGGAGCCCCTGCACCTATTTGGAGCNGGCCACCCCATGATCTTTCCATTCATAGTTGCTTTGGGCGTGGATATGTTCGACTCCGCTAGCTATATTCTCTATGCCCGGGATGATAGATACATGACGGAGACCGGGACGATAAGGGTGGAGAAGCTTGACTATCTGCCATGCTGCTGCCCAATATGCTCCAAGATGAGCGCGGCCGAGCTCAAGCAGCTTCCGAGGAATGAGAGGATTAGGATGCTCGCGATGCATAATCTCCATATCTGCTTCATGGANGTTAGGAGGGTTAANCAGGCGATAAGGGATGGAAGGCTCATGGAGCTGCTTGAGCAGAGGGCGAGAAGTCATCCAAGCCTCTATCAAGGGTTTATCGAGATTATGCNGAATGAGGATCTGCTGAGGCTGATGGAGGAGAATGCGCCGATCTCCGGGAGGAGGGGTGTAAACCTCTATGATGAGATGAGCTTGAGGAGGCCTCTTGTGAGAGCCACGAGGAGGAGGCTTCTCGAGAACTGTCTCGCTGGGAGGGGACGCGGCGGAGAGGCCCTGCTTCTCCCCGAGACCCTGAAGCTCTCCCTAGAGAAGGCGTCAAGACTTCCCGAAAACCTCGACATACTCTTCTATGGCAGCCCTTATGGCTTAATCCCCCTCGGCCTCAGATACACCTATCCACTCTCCCAGACAAATTATCCCAAGGCGCTGCTCGATGAGTGCCTCGATGAGCTTATCGCGGAGGCGATTAAGCAGTTTGAGGCCGCCGGCTATAAGGGAGCATATATCCTCAAGCCCGAGACAAGACGTTTGGAGAGATTTGAGAAGGAGCTTGCTAGGAGGTTGAGGGAGCTGGGTGTTGAGGTGAGGGAACTTGAGAGCCTTAAGGAGCTGATGAGCGGCTCCGGCGGCGGGGCAGGCCGCAATGTTTAAGAATTGGGCCGAGCGCCCGTAACAGGAAGGCTGGAAAAGGCTTAGGCGCGTGTTGAAACAGGCATGAAGGTAAGTTTTCTCGGCGGGGTTGGAGAGGTTGGGAGAGCCGCAGTTCTAGTCGAGACTAGGGATGCTAGGATACTGCTGGACTATGGTGTTAAGCCCTCGGAGCCTGAGCCACTCTTTCCGGGCCATATCTCGCCCAAGGATCTCGACGCCGTGATAATCACACATGCTCATCTAGATCATAGCGGCGCCGCGCCATTATTGATGCTGAATGGAGGGGTCAAGGTTTACGCGACAGACATGACCTTCAAGCTAAGCGACATACTTCTCAGGGACTTCCTGAAGCTGAGCGGATACTATATTCCCTATGAGGTTCTAGAGGTCGAGGAGCTCCTAAGAAGGGGGATAAGGGTGGATTACGGCGACACGATAAGGGTGAAAGATGCTGAGATCACCTTTCTCGACGCGGGCCATATACCGGGAAGCGTCCAAGTCCTAGTAAATGCTGATAAAACCCTGCTATATACGGGAGACTACTCAACGCGTAAGACAAGGCTTCTATCCGGCGCCAAGGACATGCCGAAGGATGTTGACGCGGTTGTCACCGAGTCGACNTACGCGTTAACCGAGCATCCGAAGAGGGCTGACCTCGAGAAAGACTTCATAAATAATGTCATCGAGGTTATTGATCTCGGTGGGAGGGTTCTAGTTCCAGCCTTCGCAGTCGCTAGGTCGCAGGAGATCATGTGCGTCTTGGAGGCCTATAGTGTGAGGAAGTCCGTCTACTTGGATGGTATGGCTGTCAAGGTTCTTGACCTCTTCCTAGAGTCAAAGGAGTATGTTCAGGGATATCAACTCCTCTACTCGGCCTCAAAACACGTGATAAGAGTGAATGATAGGAGGAAGCGTAAGAAGGCTGCTGAGAACCAGGCGGTGATCATAAGCCCGGCTGGGATGCTTAAGGGAGGGCCGGCTGCATACTATCTTGAGAGGATATATGATGACCCATATTCTGGGATATTCCTCGTGAGCTTCCAAGTTCCGGGGACTCCGGGCGCACGGCTCCTAGAAGAGGGCAGGATAACCGTGAAGGGAGAGGATGTCGAGGTTAAGGCGAGGGTAAGGCAGTTCCTCTTCAGCGCCCATTCCGGCAGGAGCGAGCTCAGATCCTATCTCAGGGACCTGAATCCAAGTACAAAGGTCTTCACGATTCATGGCGAGCCTGATGCCTGCCGTGATTTAGCGGAGTATGCTAGAAATGAGCTGAGCTTGGACGCCATCGCCCCCGAGAAGCATCATAAATACGAGATCTAGAGATAATCTTGGCGGGAATGACCTCGTGCAGACTCTGCAGCGGTCAAGCCGCCTATCTCATAGAACATGCTANGATGATGCTTTGCCGAGACTGCTTCATCAAGTATTATGAGAAGAAGATCTATAACACGATAATGAAGTATGGGATGCTTCGCGGGGCCGGGAGGGTTACCGTAGCCGTATCCGGTGGGAAGGATAGCATGGCCCTGCTAGCCGCCATGAATAGGCTTGTCTCTGAGAAGTTCCCCGGCATCAAGCTCATAGCCATCCACATAAACCTCGGCATAGAGGGCTACTCGGAGAGGTGCCAAGAGATAGTTGAGAATGTCTGTGAGGATCTAGGCATCGAGCATGTTATTTATGATCTATCGAGCAGGGAGGGTTATAGGATTCCGGATCTCAAGTCTACGCCCTTGGGCAGGAGGATCTGCGGCGCGTGTGGGACTGTTAAGCGGTATCTAATGAATAGGCTGGCTTATGAGATAGGATCGGATAGGCTGGCAACAGGCCACAATCTTGATGATGTCGTGGAGCTGCTCTTCGAGTTCTATCTCAAGGGCTCTGTTGAGGATCTCGTGAGGGTTAGGCCTGTCTCCTGGAGCGATAACCCAAAGATGGTCACAAAGATAAAGCCGCTCATAGAGCTGACGGAGAGGGAGAACATGTATTATGCCATGGCCCAGGGAATCCCGCTTCTAGATGCTTCATGCCCGCTTGCCGAGGGCTCCCGGATGCTTAGGAGAAAGAGGCTAATAGGGTTGATCGAGCGCGAGATCCCCGGCTTCAAGCACATGTTCTACAAGTCCCATGTGAAGAGGATTCTGCCGAGACTCGAGAAGACCATGCACGAGCCCAGCCTCATGGAATGCGAGAAATGTGGGATGCCATCCCTCTCAAACATGTGCAGCTATTGTAAGCTCGTATCGAGATTGGCCGCCCGATCAGCCGAGAACTCCACCTAGATGATCCAGCTTNTTAAGTGCTCTTCTCGCCGCTGCCCTAAGCTCTCCAGCCCTCTCCTCCGGCACTCCATCATATGTGAAGACCCAGGCACCCCACTCTATCCCCGCAGCATACTTGATCCTNTCGCTCGTGAAGTGNGGCGTATAGAACTCCACGTGGAGCCTATAATATGGGTATTCGTGGTCGGATGGAGCCTGGTGGAATATCATCATATATGCGCAGTCCCTGCCGAACATCTCCTCATAGATCTTGACCGCCACCCTTATCGCGTCCGCGAGCATCTCCTGATCCGCGCGGCCGAGTTCTGGGAGGGATGCGGCGCCGATCTTTGGATATATGTGCATTTCATATGGCCACATCACGAAGAATGGCATGAAGATTATAAACGAGTCGTTCTCGTAGATCGTCCTAGATCCCTCCTCGAGTTCCCTCGCTAGTATGTCGTCGAATATGCTTCTACCATGCTCTTTCCAATAGTTCTCGGCTGACTCCAGCTCTCTCGCTATCCTAGGAGGTATAAATGGGAGCGCGTAAATCTGGCTATGGGGATGAGTTAGCGAGACCCCTATCAACGCCCCCTTATTCTTGAATGGTATCACGCACTTGATATAGGGCTTCGCGCTCAGGATACTTGTCCTCTCAGCCAGTAATTCTATGTAGAGGGTCACTTGGTCTAGGGGGAAGTCGGGGAAGTCACCCTCATGTTGAGGCGCCTCGATGATCACCTCGCACTCTCCGAGGGCCCTTGCTCTGCCAAATATGTTATCCCCGAATACCTCTGGAGCACTTGGCGAGAGTGCTGGATATTTGTTCGGGAGGGCGAGAACTTTCCATGAGCCCATCGTCTCTTCTCCGCCAGGGCAGAATGGGCACTCACCAGATCTCCAAGGTCTCTTGATCCTCCGGCCAGCAACTATCGTCCAGCATCTCAGGAGCGGGTTCCATCTAAGCTCATGCGACATTGCTAAAGCTCCTCCTTCAGTACTCTCGTTGCCAGCCTCACGGACTCGGCGCTATTATGCCTCGGCCTCCAACCTAAATTCTTAATCTTGGATATGTCGAGGAGCATTCTCCTCACATCGCCCCTCCAGCCTCTTCCCTCAACCCCGCCAGTATAAACTATCTCGACATCCTCGAGACCAAGCTCCTCGATAACTATCCGCGCTATCGTCTTCACGTTTATCGCATCCTCCGATCCTATGTTATAGATCTCGACGCCGCTGTCAAGGCTCTCAAAAGCCCTTAGAATCGCCTCCACACAATCCTCGACAAGGAGATATGACTTGGTCTGCTCCCCATCCCCGAGAACCTCGAGCCTTCTTGGATTTGAGCGAAGCTTCCTGATGAAGTCTACTATGACGCCATGCCGCGCCCGTGATCCAACGATGTTTGCGAGCCTCAGTATCGCAGCCCCCATATCATACATCATACAGTATCCTGTAATGAGAGCCTCGCTCGCGAGCTTACAGGCGCCATACATGGATATCGGGAGGAGTGGGGAGTAGTCCTCCGGGGTCGGCATTATCCTCGCCTCACCATAAACTGTTGAGGATGATGTAAACACTATCTTCCTCACATCATTAGTCCTCATCGCCTCGAGGACGACATAGGTCGCGTGAACATTCTCCCTATAGTGTATTCTCGGATCTCCAAGTCTAACCTCAGGGTTCGCCGCGAGATGGAAGACGGCGTCGCAGGACTTGGCCGCCCCCCGCATTAGATCCTCGTCAGTCACGTCCCCCTTTATGAACTCAAAACCCGGTCTCCCCATCCACCTCGAGATATTCTCGATCCTTCCCTGGCTGAGATTATCAACGACCCTGACCTCATATCCCGACTTCATGAGAGCGTCTACGAGATGGCTTCCGATGAAGCCCGCACCCCCGGTTACGAGAACCCTCAAACCCGCCACCGCCCCACCATCTCCACAAGAATCGTGAATTAGGGTGTTTCTCTTCTAGCCCCCTCATCTGGTGTTGAGACCCAGGCTGAGGTGTAGCCCTTCTTAGCGCATGCTCTCTTTATGGCCTCACCAGACTCAATATCCCTGGCTAAAGCTATTATTGCCCCGCCCATACCTGCTCCAGAGATCTTCGCGCCAAGCGCCCCAGCCTCTAAGAGCGTGTCCCTAAGATCCTCCAGCCTCGGAGTGCTGACCTCATACAAGTCCCTAAGCAATATGTGCTGATAGTTCATTATCGCGCCGATCACCTGGAGCCTGTCCGAGAAGTCTATCATATGTTCTCTCGCGAAATCCTCGCCAACCG
>Ga0065719_100238_pt1 | contig 12893 bp, 17 predicted proteins | sample GBSCel85sediment_FD_59106 | JGI IMG/M metagenome (GOLD analysis project Ga0065719, IMG submission 59106) | Hot spring sediment microbial communities from Great Boiling Spring, Nevada - Cellulolytic enrichment CS 85C v3 (version 3) | ecosystem: Environmental > Aquatic > Thermal springs > Hot... | reverse complement strand
GCATAGCTTCTTGCGGGATTTTTCGGCGCCCGGAATTTTTAAATAGCAATATAGCGGCGGGTGGATCAGATTCGCTGGAAGATCGGGGTTAAAGGATGATGCTCGTGGCAGGTGAATTGGGGGCCATGCCCCTGCAGGAGTATGTTGAGGAGATAGAGGTTCCGGAGGGCGTTGTGGTCGAGATAGAGGGCTCTAGCAGGATTAGGGTGAAGGGTAAGCTTGGCCAGGTCATGAAGGATCTTTCTCACGCTAATGTGAAGCTTGAGCTCGCCTCGAACAAGATTCTCGTGAAGCTCGATGGGGAGGGGTAGGCGGGCCAAGGCCCTCATAGGGACGATAAGGAGCATAATCAAGAACATGATTGTGGGCGTTACCCAGGGCTTCACATACAAGATGAAGATCGTCGCATCCCACTTCCCCATAACCGTCAAGGTTCAGGGAGATGCGGTCTACATAGAGAACTTCATCGGTGAGAGGTCTCCAAGGATAGCGAAGATTGTTGGCGAGGGGACGAGGGTCGAAGTAAGGGGTGATGATGTGATAGTGAAGGGCGTGGATAAGGAGGCGGTCGGCCAGACGGCGGCAAACATAGAGCAGGCGACGAAGGTGAGGAGAAAGGATCCGAGAAAGTTCCTCGACGGAATATACATTTACGAGAAGAAGGTGGGGATGGAGTAGATGAGCCCGATAAAGATCCCGAGATGGGTTAAAGAGCTGAAGCTCAAGAGGCCGGAGTTCGTCAGGCAGGAGAGCTGGAGATATGTGAGGATTAAGCCTAACTGGAGGAGGCCGAAGGGGAAGGATAGCAAGATGAGGCTCCAAGTTAAGGGATGGCCCCCACTAGTCAAGATCGGATACAGGACCCCGAAAGATTANAGGGATCTGCATCCCAGCGGCTATAAGGAGGTCTTAGTGTATAGGCCCGNGGATCTCCAAGGCCTCAACCCTGAAGTCCACGCGATTAGGATAGCCGGCTCCGTCGGGATGAGGAAGAGGCTGCTCATAGTGGAGGAGGCAAGGAAGCTCGGGCTGAAGATACTCAACCCTCCGAGGCTAATGGAGGAGGTTGAGGAGGTGGAGGTGGTTAGGCCCGAGATAGAGGAGCTCTCACAGGAGGTGAAGGAAAATGGGCTTTAAACTCACACTTCAGAAGAGGTTGGCAGCAGACCTCTTGAAATGTGGAATCCATAGGGTGAAGCTTGATCCGGAGAAGCTTGAGGAGGTCTCTGAGGCGATAACCCGTGAGGATATTAGGAGGCTGATAAAGGATGGCGTTATCTGGAAGGAGCAGGAGAAGGGGATAAGCCGGGCGCGGGTAAGAGCAAGAAAGCGCAAGAAGAGCAGGGGGCCCGGGAGCAAGGAAGGCGGAAAATATAGCAGGCTCTCGAGGAAGGAGCAGTGGATGATTAGGGTGAGAGCTCAGAGGAGGAAGCTGAAGGAGCTGAGAGATCGCGGCCTCATAACGAGGACAACGTATAGGAAGGTCTACATGATGGTTAAGGCCGGCGCATTCAAGTCCGTTGCATCTATGATGGAGTATCTTACACAGAATAACCTGATCAGGAGGCCGCTACTATGAGCCTATTAAAGCGAATGCCTCCCAAGCGGAGGAGGCTCGGCCTCACAGATTACCGGAAGAGGCTGAAGCTCGTAAAGTCGGGCCTGCCAAGGCTCGTCGTCAGGAAAACTAACAACCAGATAATCGTCCAGGTGATAAGATCGAAGCTCGGCGGCGATGAGACCATCCTGACTGTAACATCGAAGAAGTTAAGGGATTATGGGTGGAGGGCGAGCTTGAAGAATACGCCCGCGGCCTACTTGACAGGCCTGCTAGCCGGTCTCCTAGTAAAGGACAAGGTCGAGAAGGCGATCTTGGATATAGGGCTACAGACTCCTAGTAGGGGGTCAAAGATCTTCGCGGCCGCGCTAGGCTTCAGGGATGCCGGGATCGAGATACCCCTCGGGGAGGAGATACTGCCCGACNAGGATAGGATNTCTGGAAAACACATATCCGAGTATTATAGGATGATTCGTGAGTCGGGCTTGCAGACAACCCAGTTCTCAAAGAGTGATGAGTNCATTTACATGAACTTGGAGAAGCATTTCGAGGAGGTTAAGNATAGGATNCTAAAGGAGTTGNGTGGAGNATGAGCGCGGAGGAATGGTCTCCTAAAACNAGAGTTGGCAGGATGGTTAAGGAGGGCAAGATAACCTCGATAGCTGAGCTATTCGNGCAGAACCTTAAGATCACGGAGCCCGAGATCGTGGACTACTTGCTGCCGAACTTGGAGCAGGAGGTCTTGGATATTAATCTTGTCCAGAAGCAGACGGCGGCTGGGGAGCGATCGAGGTTCAGGGCTATAGTGATCGTGGGCAACAGGGATGGATATGTCGGGCTGGGGACTGGTAAGGCTGTTCACGTGGTCTCTGCGATAGAGAAAGCCGTGAAGAACGCGAAGATGAATATCATCCCCGTGAGGAGGGGTTGCGGGAGTTGGGAGTGCGCGTGTGGACAGCCTCACAGCCTCTTGACGAAGGTTGAGGGCAAGCGCGGGAGCGTGAGGATCGAGCTGATACCCGGGCCGAGGGGCTTGGGCATAGTCGCCGGCGAGGCCGCGAGAATAGTCCTCGAGCTCGCGGGGGTCGAGGATGTCTGGACGCGAACATTCGGCGAGACTAGAACAACGCTGTCATTCGCCGGAGCAGTCATCGAGGCCCTTAGAAACACGAACAAGATAGTTCTCCCNACCATGTGGTGATGAGCCTTGTCCGAGGAGGCCAAATGCTATCTCGTGATAAGGATTAAGGGGAGCGTCAAGGCGAGGAAGGACCACCTTGACACACTCAAGATGCTGAATCTTAGTAGGGCTAACTGGGCAACGATAGTCCCGAAAACTCCGAGCTATGAGGGGATGCTGAGGAAGGTCGAGCACATGATAACTTGGGGTGAGCCGAACCTCAAAACGATCAAGACATTCCTCAGGAGGGTGGAGATTATGGGCGATGGAACGCTGGATGACGAGTATGCGAGGAAGCTTGGCTTCGAGTCCCTCGAAGACCTGGCGAGGAAGCTTTACAACGCCGAGGTAACCCTTAGCTCGCTAAAGGAGAAGGGTGTGAAGCCCTACGCGAGGCTCCACCCGCCAAAGGGTGGATTCAAGAAGACGATCAAGAAACACTTCTCCATGGGCGGCGAGTATGGCTACCGCGGCGAGAAGATAAACGAGCTCTTCGTCAGAATGGCTGGGGTATAGGGCTGGAAAAGGTATATTAAGGCAGGAGGCTGGCTGTCTCCGGAAAGTGCTCACTGAAGGGGTGCGTGAAGTCCATGGGAACGCGGCATCGGAAGAGCAGGAAGCGTAGAGGTAGTAGGACATGTGGCTGGGGCCAAATAGGCCAGCATAGAAAATCTGGCTCTAGGGGCGGACATGGCCACGCTGGCATGCATAAGCATAAGTGGACCTGGGTTCTCAGATATGACCCGGACTACTTCGGGAAGCACGGCTTCTATAGGCCGAACAAGCGCGAGATCAGGTCTATGAACTTGATCCAGCTCTCGACGCTCGTGGAGAACTTGGAGCGGAGGGGTGAGCTTAAGCTCATGGATGGCATGCCGGTGATTGATCTCTCCGCCCTCGGGGTCGGGAAGCTTGTTGGCAGGGGAAAGCTGGATAGAGGGTTCGTGGTCATCGTGGATAGCTGGACCGAGCGCGCCGAGAAAGCGGTAAGAGAGGCTGGTGGAAAGCTTCTCAAGCCCAGCGAGATTGAGGGTGTAGCCGCTTGAGCCTAAGACAAGTGGTCGAGAGCATCGCGAAATATCTCCCCGAGGTCAAAAGGCCCATTAAGAGGCCGAGCCTAGGAGAGAGGCTCATCTGGACAGCCCTAGTCCTCGTAATCTACACTCTCATGGGCCATACGATGTTGTATGGAGTCCCCCAGGCGGCTGGGCTCGCGGGCCAGAGCCCCCTAATCATGAGCATAATCTTCGCCCAGAGGATCGGCACGCTCACAACCCTCGGCATAGGCCCCATCGTGACGGCCGGGCTTATACTCCAGCTCCTTGTCGGAGCACAGATAATAAGACTCGACCTCTCAAAGCACGAGGATAGAACAACCTTCACAGCCCTGAGCAAGCTCTTCACGATCGCCGTGATAATCGTGGAGGCGGCTGTCTACACCGTATCCGGGATGCTTGGACACCTCGAACCACCAATCCAGGCAATAGTCTTCATCCAGCTAGTGGCCGCGACGATGCTGATAGTCTTCATGGATGAGCTGATACAGAAGGGTTGGGGCCTTGGGAGTGGCGTGAGCCTCTTCATAGCGGCTGGAGTCGCAGAGACGATATTCACGAACCTCTTCTCCCCCATAATGCTGCCGGACGGCTATTATCAGGGGATAATCCTAGCGCTCGGCCAAGCAGCAGCCGGCCACGGCTCGATAGGGGACCTCTTCCATAGGGGGCATTTCCCGGGCCTAATGGGCCTCATATCAACAATAGCAATACTCCTTCTCATAATATACCTGGAATCGCTTAGGATCGAGGTGCCGATTCAGCATGCCCGCGTCTCGGGATATGTTGCCAGGTATCCGATAAAGTTCCTCTATGTCTCCAACATTCCCGTGATCTTCACATCTGTCATCTTCACGAACATCTACTTCTTCTCCACGATAATCTGGAGCAGGTTCAACCCCGCGAACCAGGACCCGATACTGAACCTGATTGGGTCGTTTAACGCGACAGACCATGGCCTAGTCCCGCTTGGAGGCCTAGCATACTATGTAACCTCTCCCGGAGGTATTGAGGGTGCGGCGGCGGACCCGCTAAGAGCAGTAATATACGCGTTAATAATGCTCGGGTTCTGCGTCCTCTTCGCGAAGTTCTGGGTTGAGGTTGGAGGATTATCTCCAGATCGGATCGCCGACCAGCTCGTGAAGGCGGGAATGCAGGTCCCGGGATTCAGGAGGGCGCCCGCCGTGATCGCCCGAATGCTCGAGAGATATATCCGGACGCTGACGATCCTCAGCGCAATCATAGTAGGCCTCATCGCGGTCCTCGGAGACTACTTCAACGTCTACGGTGGGGGAATAGGAATACTACTAATGACAGGGATCCTCATGCAATACTACGAGCTGTTATTGAGGGAGAGGCTTGAGGAGATGAGCCCGGTCTTCAGGAGGCTGCTCGGGGAATAGCTGCCGAGGTCTCGGGAAAGAATATATTGTCTTGAAGAGCCCTAATGTGATCGAGGTAATCATGGTGCAGCCTATGCTTGAGATATTCCTCATATCGGCCGCGGTGAGCTTGACGACGAGCATTCTCAGGAGGAGGATCTTAACGCCCGAGGATATGGCTAAGATGGCCGAGTCCCAGAAATTCAGAAGAATGCTGCTTGAGGCGCAGAGGAAGGGCGACAAGAAGATGCTCCAGAAGCTGATGCGAAAACGGGACTATTATCGGAAGATAGACGCCGAGGTGGGGAAGAAGAACATCATACTCCTCATAGCAAGCATAGCGATATTCTACATAGTCTTCTTGGGTGTGTTGAATCCATTATATGGCGGGCTAGAGGTAGTGGCGACGCTGCCAGGCGACATGATGCTCCCCTTCGTCGGCAACAAGCTGGATTATCTTATGTGGTATGTTTTATGCCTCTTCGCCATAAACTTCCCGATAAACAAGCTGTTCCAAGTCAGCCTGGGACAGACCCCCCAGAGCCAGAAAAAGGGCTGATTTCTTGGTGAAAATATTATTATGTCGCCTTCCACAGTCCAGAACCCATGACTCGAGTATATCTCGATGAGGACGCCGACCTCTCAATTCTAAAGGACGAGGTTATAGCAGTGATAGGCTATGGGAGCCAGGGGAGGAATCAGGCACTAAATCTAAGGGACTCGGGCTTGAGGGTGATAATTGGGTGCAGGCCCGGGAGGTCTGAGAAGCTCGCGAGGGAGGAGGGCTTCGAGGTCTATGACATAGATGAGGCAGCGAGAAGAGGCACCATAATCTACATGCTCATCCCGGATATGGCCCACAAGGAGATATACGAGAAATACATCCGGGCTAATCTCTCGGAAGGAAAGGCCCTCTGCTTCTCCCACGGCTTTAGCGTGCATTATAAGCAGGTTATTCCACCACCATATATTGATGTGATAATGGTGGCGCCGAAGGGGCCCGGCCCAATAGTCAGGGAGAATTACCTCAGGGGTAGCGGCGTCCCAGCGCTAATCGCGGTCGAGCAGGACTATACGGGGAGGGCTAAGCAGAGGGCTCTCGCGATAGCTAAGGGGATAGGGGCGACGAGGGTCGGCGTCCTCGAGACCACATTCAAGGATGAGGCGGAGAGCGATCTGATAGGGGAGCAGACAGTCTTGGTCGGAGGGTTGATGGAGCTGATAAAGAAGGGCTTCGAGGTCTTAGTCGAGGAGGGCTATCCACCAGAGCTAGCATACTTCGAGGCGTGTAACGAGGCCAAGCTCATCATAGACTTGATATACCGCGGGGGCTTAATTGGGATGCTGAAGGCTGTCTCGGATACGGCGAAGTATGGGGGGCTAACCGTCGGCCCGAAGATAATCGACGAGCATGTAAAGGAGAATATGAGGGAGGCGGCAAAGCGCGTCAAGGATGGGAGCTTCGCTAGGGAGTGGATTAAGGAGTATGAAAGCGGCAGAAAGACTCTCGAGGAACTCATGAGGCAGGTGGAGAACCACCCGCTTGAGGTTGTGGGGAGAAGGCTTAGGAGAATGGCGGGCCTAGAGAGATAACTAGAAAGAAATAACTAGAAATAACACCATTATCGTGTGAGGGTCGGAAGGCGGGGGATTGAGGGATTGAATATTGTCGAGAAGATCTTGGCGAGGGCTTCTGGTGAGAAGGAGGTTTCACCGGGCCAGATCGTTGATGCCAAGGTGGATAAGGCAATGATGCATGACCTGACCGGGCCGAGGGTGATAGACTCGTTCAGGGAGATCGGCGTCAAGAGGGTCTGGGATCCCGAGAGAATAATCGTCGTATTCGATCATGATGTCCCGCCCTCCACGATAAAGGCCGCCGAGCTTCAGAAGAAGGTGAGGAACTTCGTCAGGGAGCAAGGGATAAGATACTTCTATGATATAGGGCGTGGAGGGGTCTGCCATGTCGTGATGCTTGAGAAGGGCCATGTCAAGCCGGGGGAGCTTATAGTTGGAGCAGACTCGCATACGGTGACATATGGTGCTCTCGGGGCTTTCGCCACTGGTATAGGTGCGACGGATATGGCCGCGGTCCTCGCAACCGGCTCGATATGGCTTAGGGTTCCAGAGACCCTGAAATTCGAGGTGAATGGCAAGCTCCAGAAGCGGGTCTATGCGAAGGACCTTATACTCCATATAATTGGGATGATCGGGGCCGAGGGCGCGAACTATAAGGCCATGCTCTTCTCCGGGCAGACGATAAGAGATCTCGGAATAGATGGCAGGGCGACGATCTGCAACATGAGCATAGAGGCTGGCGCGAAGGCCGGGATAATCGAGCCCGATGAGAAGACGATAAAATATGTGAGGGAGAGGGCTGGGGAGCCCATAAATCCGATCAGGAGCGATGATGATGCCGAGTTCGCCAAGGTCTACGAGATAGATGNATCGCGGCTGGAGCCCCAGGTCGCGATCCCGCCATCAGTCGATAATGTGAAGCCCGTTAGCGAGGTCGGTGACATAGAGATACAGCAGGGCTTCATAGGGACATGCACTAATGGGAGGCTTGATGATCTCAGGGCCGCCGCCGAGATCCTGAAGGGGAGGAGGGTGAAGGAGGGTGTGAGGCTCGTGATAATCCCAGGATCTCAGGAGGTTTATGATCAAGCCCTGAAGGAGGGGTTGATCGAGATATTCATCAAGGCTGGGGCGATAATATGCGGCCCCGGATGCGGCCCATGCATCGGGATCAGCAGGGGAGTCTTGGCTGATGACGAGGTCTGCGTGAGNTCCGCTAACAGGAACTTCGTCGGGAGAATGGGTAGCCCCAAGTCGAAGGTATATCTCGCGTCGCCGGCAACGGTCGCGGCGTCAGCTATAAAGGGCAAGATAACGGACCCGAGGGAGGTGGATTAGGGATGAGGATTGAGGGCAGGGCGGTCGTGTATGGAGACAATATCGACACCGATGTGATTATCCCCGGGAGATATCTTGTCCTGCAGGAGCCCTCAGAGTTGGCGAAGCACGCGATGGAGGGCCTGGACCCGAGCTTCCCAGAAAAGGCTAGGGAGGGCGTAATAATAGTTGCGGGCAGAAACTTTGGATGCGGCTCCAGCAGGGAGGAGGCCCCTGTAGCGCTGAAGTACGCAAACACTAAATGTGTTATAGCAGAGTCATTTGCGAGGATCTTCTATAGAAACGCGATAAACATCGGTCTCCCGATACTCGAGGCGAGCCTGAGGGATAAGGTGAGCGAGGGAGATTTCCTCTCAGTAGATCTACTCAGCGGCGTCATAGAGAATAAGACGAGGGGGATCAGGGTTCAGGCAAAGCCCCTCCCACCCCTTGCCATTGAGATAATAAGCGCCGGCGGCCTCACAAGATATGTGAGAAAGAAGCTGGGGCTTGAGTAGCGGTGGCCTGCCATGAGATACCGGATAGCCCTGATACGTGGTGATGGAATAGGCCCGGAGCAGGCTGAAGCAACACTTCTAGTCCTCTCCAAGCTTGAGGAGCTCCTCGGCCTAGAGNTGGAGGTGGTGGATGCAGAGGCTGGAGACGGGTGCATGAAGAAGACGGGGACGCCTCTCCCAGACGAGACTATAAGAATNCTAAAAGACTCTCATGCGTGNTTGAAGGGGCCTGTCGGCGAGACGGCTGCTGATGTGATAGTGAGGCTTAGACAGATGTTCGACCTCTACGCGAATGTAAGNCCNGCGAGATCTCTTCCCAACGNCCCGGCCCTCAAGCCCAACATAGACCTAGTCATAGTCCGCGAGAACACCGAGGATCTCTACAAGGGATATGAGTGGGAGTTTGACGGCGTCGCGATAGGAATCAGGCTGATAACTAGGAGGGGGTGCGAGCGGGTAGCGCGATACGCGTTTGAGTTAGCGCGGCGGAGGAGAAGGAGGGTTGTAGCGGTTCATAAGGCGAATGTCATGAGAATTACATGCGGCTTGTTCGCTAGGACGTGTAGAGAGGTTTCCAAGGATTACCCGGACGTAGCCTACTCCGAGATGTATGTTGATGCCGCGGCGATGGATCTTATAAGAAGGCCCGAGCAATTCGACGTAATAGTCACTACAAACGTGTTTGGGGATATACTGTCGGATGAGTCGGCTCAGGTTGTAGGCGGCCTTGGCCTAGCGCCAGCCGCAAACATAGGTGATGAATACGCGATCTTCGAGCCCGTCCATGGATGCGCCCCGGATATAGCTGGTAAGGGGATAGCGAATCCGATCTCCATGATACTCTCGGCCGCGATGATGCTCGAATGGCTCGCGGCGAGATATAGTGATGCGAGATGCCTCGAGGCCTCCAAGCTGGTGAACGAGGCTGTTGTGAGGACCCTTGAGGAGGGGAAGGTGCTGACGCCGGATCTCGGGGGCAGGGCCAAGACTATCGAGCTCGGAGCGAGAATAGCGGGCATGATGGAGGAGATCAGGCGGGCCTAATAGGTGTGGTCAGGGCTTCTAGGGCAAAGGCTTCCCGTAAAACCTTCACTCTTAACAGTTATGAGAGGCTGAGTAAGCTATAGCTTGAATCTCGACGCTAGAGGCTTGTTAAAGTTAAAGGAGTTTTAATAGCGGAGGCTCGCGTGGAGAAAAATGGGGTTAAAGGGGGGTGGGGCTGGCCGGCAGGCCATCGTAGCCGGCCAGCAGGCCTTTGCCCCTAACCACCACGGGGAGGGCCCGTGGCGAGTAGTGTCTCACTGCCACCGGCTCTCCGGCTTTTACCGCCCGCCGGCCAGCATACGTTGTTTTTGCTACTCCTCCTGAAAGGCTTCTTGCTCCTCCTGAGGTCAGAGCCCCCCAGGGAGGAAGAGGCGGCGTTTGAGGGGGTGGGGTTGCCGAGGCCGGTTGACCCGCTGCTGTGGTGGATTGTGCTATTGTGCTATTGCTGTTGTTGCCGCTACTGCTGGCGGTGGCCGAGGTGATGTGAATGGCCGGGAAGGGATTTATTCCAGCGGTCTAGACCAACCATGTTTTTCCCTCCATCCATACTCTCGCCCCCTCGGGCTCGGCGGATTCAGCGAACCCCTTAGAGAGGGCTCCTCAGGATCCTCTGAACGTCCTCCCCACACCTGACCTCGCCCCCCATGACCTAGGATATCTCGATTCTGAGGTGTGGTCGGATGGAGTGGGTTGAGTATCTTGTTAGGTTGAGGTTTCATGTTGATGGCTTTTATCCGGAGAAGCTGATCAAGGAATACGTCGAGAGGGAGGTCAGGAGGAAGTTCTCAATCCCGGAGCTTGAGGAGGAGGGGCTGACGGGCTTTTGAATATTCCGGTTAAGCATGGGGAACTGTGGGTTGAGGAGCTTGATGACGGAAGATTTGCCATTAATCTGGATGATCCGGGTGATCCTAAATTCACATGTGTCGGGGTTCAGGTGGTGGATGAAGATTTAGAAGAAGAGACTATCAAGACCAAGGATGTCAAACTCATCATAGGGGATATACAAGACATGGGTAGGGCTAGATTCGTGAGGATAAGGAAGGGGGGTTAAGGAAATCGAGGAAGGGGAGGGAGAGTAAGGAGATGAGGATAAGGGGCCGGAAGAATAGCACTCATTGATAGTAATCCCAGAGTTCAGGACTTTGTCTTATTTGAAGATATCATGGAATTAGAGGCTCAGGGCCTATTAACTTCACCACTCCGAACTCGGCAAACTCATCATCGCCGGCAATATATCCTTGAAAAATCCTAGATATTATCCTTGCTCTAACGATTATCTTGGGGGGCATGGGCGGCGGGGAGCCGCTCTACGACGTGCCAGCGGAGGGCTATGATGAGCTTTATGGCGAGGAGCAGGTCGCGAAATATGCCGCGGCGCTCGGGAGATTTCCCCAGCCTTCTAGGAGGCCTCCAGTCGTGCTCGATATCGGCTGCGCTACAGGCCTCCTCACCCGCTTTCTGGAGATGTTGGGCCTCCGCCACATCTATATCGGAATAGACTTGGATGCTGATAGGCTGAGAGTTGCAAGGGATAGGTCTCCCAGCGCGATGGTGATACGGGCTGATGCGCATGCGCTCCCGATAAGATCCGGCGCCGCTGATCTAACAGCATGCTTCACTGTGATCCACCTGCTTGACCCGGAGCGGGCGGTGAGGGAGATGGCGAGAGTCTCACGAGGCACAATCATCATAACACTCCTGAAGAAGAGGATCGAGCTTAAGCCGCTCATGCTAAGGCTCTTCAGGGAGCATCTCAAGAACTGGCATCTCGAGTCCCTGCAAGTCGCCGAGGATGTTAGAGACGAGATCTATGTACTCGTGAAGCAGGATTGTGGGGATTTCAGGGTAGGAGCCTCTCAGGCGTTCTCGGGAATGGCGTCGCCTCCCTGATATTCTCAAGCCCTAGGATCACCATAGTCAATCTCTCGATCCCGATCGCGAATCCCCCGTGAGGGGGTGCGCCGTATCTAAAGTGCTCGGTAAACCACTTGAAGTCTTCTAGATTCAGCCCCTTCTCCCCGATCTGCTGGATTATCCTCTCGTAGCGGTGCTCCCTCTGCCCGCCGGAGCTCAGCTCGAGGCCGCCGCCTATCAAGTCCGTGCTCCTCGCCCACTCGGTCCCATCCTCCTTCATCACGTAGAAGGGCTTAACCCTATACGGGAACTTGTTGATGAAAAAGAAGTCATGGTCATAGTTCTCCTTCACGTATTCCGCGAGAAGCTTCTCAGCCTCCCGGTCGAGATCCTCCCCCCATGGGATCCTCTTCCCAAGGTCCTCCAAGATCTCATAGACCTTCGGGAACTCGAGGACAGGAAATGGCCTCTTGGGAACCTCCAACTCGACCCCGAGTAGATTAAGCTCGCCCTCGCATGTCTCGACGACCTCCTTTATCCCGGCGGCCACAAGCTCCTCCTCAACCATCATCACATCCCTCTCATTCTCTATGAATGATAGCTCGACGGCGCATGACCTGTATTCACAGAGATGCCTCGGGGTGTGGCTTGGCTCAGCCCTCCAGCTCGGCCCGAGATCATATATCCTGTCGAGACCTGCCACCATGAGAAGCTGCCTATGAAGCTGTGGATCCTGCCTGAGATAAGCCCTCCTCCCAAAGTAATCTACCTCGAAGAGCTCAGCACCACCCTCAGATCCCGCGCCGATCAAGCATGGTGTGAAGACTTGGATGAAGCCGTTGGAGTCGAGGTATCTCTGCATCCCCCGGACGAGAGCCGCCTGGATCTTGAGAATGGCCATGTTTCTGGGATCCCTGAGATCTATTGGCCTCCAATCTAGGCGGGTGGATAGGCCCGACTTCACCAGCCCACTAACATCGAGGGGTAGGGGAGAATCGGACTTACTGAGAATCATTATGCTCGCCGGCTTTATCTCGATGCCCACCTTTGCGATAGGCTTCTCGAGAACAATACCGCTAACAGCTATGAAGTCGTGAAGCCCCAGCCTCAAGGCCGCCTCATAGACCTCCCCCTGATCCCTCTGCACAGTTACTTGGCAGAGCCCACTCCTATCCCTCAGCCAGATGAATCTAAACTTGCCAACATCCTTAACCCTATCAACCCATCCCGCTACCCTGACCTCGCCGCTCATGCCGGGCCTGAGATCACCAATATAATGGCTTCTTAACATGCCACCTCTCCACCTCCAAGAGCCCCAGAATCCTCCTAAAAAGACTAAGTCCACTTTAGGCTGATGGCCTTTCTCTGGCTATGGCCCCTCTTGAAGTCCTCTCCCTCCTCTGA
>Ga0065719_100429_pt1 | contig 12899 bp, 15 predicted proteins | sample GBSCel85sediment_FD_59106 | JGI IMG/M metagenome (GOLD analysis project Ga0065719, IMG submission 59106) | Hot spring sediment microbial communities from Great Boiling Spring, Nevada - Cellulolytic enrichment CS 85C v3 (version 3) | ecosystem: Environmental > Aquatic > Thermal springs > Hot... | reverse complement strand
GAGGGGTAACATGAGTAACAAGACTTTCTCGACATTTTTGAGGGGGTTACTCAAGGTTTCGGGACCTCCACGCTTGCTAGGAGGTCTTCGATAACCTTCTCTGAGTTAACTCCGCTGATCTCGTACTCCGGCTTAAGTATTATTCTNTGTGATAGTACCGGCTTAGCCGCACTCTTAATATCGTCNGGTATCACGTAATTTCTTGAGTCTATGTAGGCTAANGCCTTAGCAAGTCTTACGAGNGCTATGCCTGCTCTCGGTGAAGCACCTAACCTAACCGCCGGATGCTTGCGTGACTCCTCAACCAACCTGACCGCGTAGTCGTATATTGAGTCATCTACCCTGACCCTACGGACCTCCTTAATAGACTCAAGAACCTCCTCCCTACCCATCACCGGGCTTAACGCATTAAACCCTTCCTCGATCTGATCTATCTCCTTAATGATTCTCTTCAAGCCATCCGTGGATGTGTAGGTTGATTCTATCCTGGCTAAGAATCTATCTAGCTGTGCCTCAGGTAAGGGGGAAAACACCTTCGAACTCTATCGGGTTTTGAGTAGCTAAGACTATGAAGGGTCTCTCAAGAGGGAATGTCTGGCCCTCAATACTTACCTGCCTCTCCTGCATGGCCTCAAGCAAGGCTGACTGAGTTCTGGGCGATCCCCTATTGATCTCGTCAANCANTAATACGTTAGTGAATACAGGGCCTTTCCTGAGGGTGAAGGACCCCTGCCTAGCATCATAAACGTAACCACCTATTATATCCGTCGGCAGTAAATCCGGAGTCATCTGAACTCTCTTGAAGTCTAGGTTCAGGAGCTTGGCCACGGTCTTAGCTGTTAAGGTCTTAGCTATGCCGGGCACTCCCTCGAATAAGGACGTGGCCCTCAGCAAGCAGGGATGCGATAATAAGCCTTACCTCATAATCCTTCTCAACCAGAATCTCCGAAGCCTTCTTAAGAACTAAAGCCCAGCTCATACCACGACCTAATAATAAAGCAAAACCCAAGTATTTAAATTAAGTCAGACAGCCGCCACAACATCATTAAATCAGTTATCCTAGTATCACATCACCTAATTAAAAGATTCTTAAAGAGTATATATTTTAATCGATTAACCCCTAAAAATATCTTGGGGGTGGGCTCAAGGAGTTGGTCATAGTTAATGAGTTTAGTGTTGCTCTTTCCCTAGATGTTGATGAGGTTCTCCCCATCTTATCAGAGCTTCAGCTACACCTAAGTCTGTGTCCCCTCATAGAGTCGTTAGTTCAGGTATTGAGTGATAATGAGGTCTTAGCTAATCTGAAGTTAGGTGATTACTCAGGTAAGGCCTACTTCAGAATAAGTACCGGTAAGGAAGATGAGGTTACCATCGTAGTGATTGAAGGACATGATGACTTAAGTCTGGAGCTCAGGCTANGTGTTGTAGGCAGGAAATTACTCGGTAAACCCCTAACCATAATTAGAGGTAGGGTCTCTGTTAAGTCAGCTAATGAGAAAGCGCTGAAACCACACGTTAAGGGGTTTGTTGAATCATATACTAATAAGCTGATTGACGAGCTACCTGCAGTGATTGAGGCCTATAAGAAGGGTCTTATCAAGAGGATAGAGACCAAGCCACCACCAACAGAAGCAGTTCCTGAAGAGCGGGTTAAACCTGAAGAACCTCCTAAACCCCCTACTGAGGGGATGAGGGTGGGCCTTGCTGAAAACCCCGCAGCACTTGAGGACGAAGTTTTCCTAAGCAACATAATCCTCAAATCAAAAGCATTAAATGAGATCAGAGAAGAACTCAGCGGTNCCGAGCTCTTAACAAGATTAAGTAAGGAGTATACGGAGACAAAACTAAAAACTCTTTACGTACTTGCAGTAGATCCGGAAGGTAATAAAGTCAGGATATTATTCAGAGACGGTATAATCATAGGCGTTAGAACTGAGTCAAGGGAAGGCGCAGTCACTAACGGCACTGAAGCCTTAAGAAAACTTAAGGAAGTAGTTAAGAGGGTGTGGAGAATCACAACCTACTCATTACCTGAAGAACTAACATATTAAGTTCTATATCCTTTATTTACTCTTAACGCCATAATATTGTGGAGTTAGGTGATGGTAAGACATTCTTTATTACCGAGCGACATTGATGTGGTGTATATCGAGATTAGGAGGGCTAGTAGAAGTTTCTTCGGTAAATTAAGTGAGTATAGTGGGAGTAGGATAAACCTCGAGGTTATTAAAGTAAGTGATTCCCCTATTTACCTAGTTTTCGGTTACTTACCAAGTAATACTTTAAGTAGCAAGCACCTCAATGAATACAGGCACTTACTCAGGAAGTCAGCTAGTCATATCAGAAAGCTTAGATGGTGGAACAACGGCAAGATGACCTATATACTTGCTTATAAAACTAGGTGTGATTTCATGCGTGTAGCGGAGGAAAGCAACATCAGCATACTATCACCCTACATTTTTGATAGAGGTATTAGGAAATATATAGCGGTTGGTAAAAAGGAAAACCTTGACAAATACGTTGAGTACTTAGCTAAACTTTACGGGAATGAACACGTTTATTATAAGTCTCTTAATAGACCGGAGCATCTCCACTCCATATTAATCGGGAGAGCGGTTCCTTCCGTTATAACAGATAAGCTGACAGTAAGTGAGTTAAACGTTCTGAAGAGCGCTTACGACGCGGGGTTCTTCGAGTGTCCTAGAAAAACCAATCTTAACGACTTAAGTAAGTCTCTGAGTTTATCGAAAGTTACTGTAGACATACATTTAAGAAAAGCTATAAAAAAGATAGTTGATGAAGTGTTCAAGTCCTTGTCTTAGGTTCTTTAAATAAAACATTTTTTATTTAATACTTTAATAGCGTTACCGCATCCTTATTAGGGGACTTCATGGCTAGCTTGCAAAGTTTTGAGAGCGGGGTGATCACAGCCGCCATAACCCCGCTAACACCGGACGGTAATATTAAGGAAGACTCACTAGCTGACTTCATTGATTTTCAGGTTGGAAACGGGATTAAGGGCTTCTTCCTGCTTGGAACATATGGTGAGGGCTTGGCCGTGCATCCGAAGAAACGCATGTACTTCCTAGAAAGGTTTTTAGAGCATACTCAAAGTAATACCTTAATTATAGTTAACGTGTCAAGCACGGCGCCCGAGGTCTCGNTAGAGTTAGCTAGACATGCAGCTGATCTTAGAGTAGACGCTATCTCATCCCTACCACCTATATATTACAATCAAGACCTAGGAGGCTTGGTAAGATACTTCTCGCTATTCTCTAAGATCGACTTACCAGTACTCATATATAATAACCCGCATAGGCAAAATTATGACGTAACTCCCTCGTTTTTCGAGCACATAGCTCGTGAAGTCCCTAACTTGAAGGGAATAAAGGACTCTAGCGGATCTATTGAGAGAGTGTATAAATTATTAAGTGCGGACTACGTTAAGAATTACTTCATAGCAATAGCTAATGATCTTATGATTTTACATACCTTCTTGCTGGGAGGTAAAGCACACATATGTGGTTTATCCAACTTATTCCCAGAGATAGCCCACAAAATATACGTATCACTAATTAGTAATGACTTGAAGTTAGCTATAGAGTTGCAGAACATACTCAGTAAAATCAGAGAGGCTATGAAGGAAGTACCTGTAGATAGTTCAGCGGTGGTGAAGGAACTNCTGAAATCACGCGGTATTGATCCGGGCTCTCCATCACTAATAAACCGTGAATTAACGCTGGACGAGAAAAACAAGGTGTTGAATAAGNTCAGGTCCATAATCCATAGTCATATCACAACGCTTGAGAAAGCAGGCATTAATATAGACTTAAAGTAGCTATCTGGTAGGGTGTTTAATACGAAGTTGGACTTCGTGTCTNTAGGTGAGGTATTGGTTCAATTAAATCCGTTAACGCCGGGACCTCTCAGATATCCTAAACTCTTTGAAACCCATGTGGCGGGTTCTGAAGCTAATATGCTTATAGGGTTGCGTAAGCTAGGCTATACTGCCGGAATTATCAGTAGGGTAGGCAATGATGAGTTCGGGATGATGATAATAAACTTCTTGAGAAGCGAGGGTGTTGATACCTCTAGGATACTCGTAGATAATGAAGCGCCTACAGGCGTGTATTTTATTCAGAGACATTACCCAATACCCGGTCAATCAACAGTTTTTTACTATAGGCACGGCTCAGCTGCGAGTAAGATGGGGCCTGAAGACGTGGATGAAGACTACATAGCGAAATTTAAAGCGTTAATAATAACGGGGATAACGCCCGCGCTGAGTGACACATGTTACTATGCTGTCAAGAAAGCTTATGAAGTAGCCGCTAAAGAAGGACTGGACATCATCTTCGACACTAACGTGAGGATTAAGTTGTGGAGAGATTTAAACAAAGCTAGGGAAAGGTTAAGCTACTTCCTTAAGTCTAAGATTGTCTTCACTAACAGGGAAGATCTAGCAGTACTATTTACTAACGTTTCTTTAGAGGAAGCCATGCATAAAGTAATTGATTTAGGGGTTGAGTTGCTCGTAGTTAAGCTAGGAGATGAGGGGTCGTTAGCGATGAATAGGAATTACGAAGTCTTTAGAGCGCACGCCTTTAATGTACCAATAATTGAGGACGTCATAGGCGCGGGAGATGCGTTTAACGCGGCTTTCCTAGCCTCATTATATAAGGGGTTAAGTATTGAAGATTCTTTAAGGTATGGTAATGCGGCAGGAGCCTTAGTGGTGACGACTAGAGGTGACGTGGAAGCGCAGCCGACATGGAGTGTTCTCGATTCGTTCATAAAATATAAAATGAAAAAAGAAGAGTCTCTTATTAGGTGAGGTTAGTCTTAACCTCTTACGAGCTCCTCAATAGGAACATACCTCGTCTTGAAGCCCACGTCAACGTACAGGTGTTCGAAAGCCTTTAACGCCTTTTCAGTACGAAGTTTTTCATGTGCTTTAAACCCGATAACCCACACGCTCATCCCAACTTCTATATCCGCGTTAGTTAATGGTGTGTAATTATTTGAGAGCCAGCATATTAAGTCGGGGGCCATAGTGAGGATCTTGCCGTTCCTCTCAGCTATTATGTTCTCGTTCTTTAGGTAGACTCTTAACCTACTTCCCCCCTCCTCAGCAACCTCCACTAAGCCCACATCAAATCCCCCAACAGTTCTCATAGTCTTGTTGATTACCTTACCCGAACCTAGAACGTAAGCGTTTAATTCCTTACGTAACATCTCTACAGGATCTACTCCCTTCTCCTTATATGTGCGTAGTATGCCTCCTATACGCGTAGAGAGAGTTAAGGTTCCCGGTATGATAACGTTTCTAGCAATCTCGCCGCTCATTAGGTAAAGCGCTATCCCCGCAACACCCTCAAAAGCCATCGTTATGTGTCTAGATATCTTCTCTGCGGTAACGGCGTCCTTAGTGAACAGTATGGCGCCGTTACCCTCCCAGTCAGAGATAGACATAGGTGATATGGGAACACCGTAAATATCGAAGGTGGTTAGCTCAAGTTCGGGTATGGCTCTGCCAGCGCCGTCACCATCTATTAGAACACGACTCTTAAACGCGGCAGTATGCACNGGTACTGCCACGTTCCCGGCACCGATTTCTATGGGTACTACATAACTGATCCTCTTACCCAGGAACTTTTCTAGTAAGTCGAAGGCAGGTAAGTGTTCATTTCTCCACCCATGCTTAGCCGCTAGAGGAGACCCCATACCCGCTGAAACGACCGCGAGTTCTTCGTCACGTACTTCGGACGGATCCACTATGACGACCTCCTTACCGCTGTCTGCAATTTCCCTAATTATCTTCAGGCCCTGAGTTATGGAGCCGCCACCGCCAGCACCTAATAACGCCGCACCGTAAATCATGTCATTCAATTCTTGAAAGCTTAAAACTCTTGGCGTATGAGATCACCGGATAATGGAATGTTTTCCAGTTTTTAAGGAAAAAATAAAACATGTTTATTCACTTAAACAACTAAACCATCATTACGGGTCGTCAGGGTATTCGTGTCCTGGTCCAGGAACCCAAGTTCCTTTCCAGAATTCACTTACGAACACTTCATAACCAAACGTCATCAGCGCGCCGAGACTGAATACTAAGGTACCTACCCCACTATACACTACGAACAGGGTGGTTCCAGGTTCAGTAGTGAATATCAGTAATCCTCCGATCAAGAAGCCTAGAAACATCAATATTACACCGGCTCTTCTTATCATCTTTAATCTCTGTGCTTTCTTACCCATGCCGATCACCTCTTCTCTCTATAGACAAGCATCATTAATGAATATAGTATTAATGCTGTCATTGAGGCTGCTAGTTCTGGAAAGGGTAGGCCTTCCCGACTCATGTAGTAAGCGATGACTGTTGCTATCGCCCATGGAACGAATGGTATTACATTGAATTTAATATTTCTCATCTTGAGAACATCTACGTGCACCCCCATCCTAGGTAAGACATAATAATGAGCTATTAACATCCCAGGAATAGCTGACCAAATAACAACCAGCATTGACGCGAAGTCTATATACCTATAGAGCACGCCAGCGTAGATTATTATTAGACTACCTAATAGCAAGACTATGTTATAAATCCATCTAGCTATTTTAGGATATAATTGGACAGCTGAGAGTGATAAGTACCAGAAGTCATTATCTGCTGTTGTCCAGATAAGTAACACTATACCGATTCCACCAACTAAGGGACCTAAACATCTAGTGAGAATGACTGAAGGATCTGCGAATGTGTCTTGCGGTGTTAAAGCGTATGCTGCAAAAGTAGACATCATAAATGATAGAAGCACCATGCCAGTAAATATGGCTGTTGTTGACGCTTTGACCACGTCTTTAGTAGATTTAGCGTATCTTGACCAGTTAGGGCAAAGGAAGGACGCCATGATATTTAATCCTACGACGAACGTGACCCCGCTCCAGAAAGTTGGCCAGTACCCTCCCCAAGGCTGATTCAATCCCCACGCGTTCCAGTTTACTTTGAACCCAAAGTATATAGCCCACATTAAGACTAAGATATAGAAGAATGGTATTGCTATTTCGGATAGGATCGCTATAGTTTTATAGCCAGCTATTGAGCTGAGTAACACGAGAATTATCGCTATCACCGGAGTTATGTTTGGGTCTATTCCAGTGAAGGTCGTGATTGCGAGTGCTATTTGATGAACTCCTAGTGCTGACCAAGCTAGAATACCTATTAGTAGTAACACGTTAAATACTTTAGCACCGTAAGGACCGAAAATCTTTTCCGCGATATAGGGTGTTGCCACCCTCTCTTTAGCTCCTATAGATCCTATCAAAATGTAGAATACTAGCAGTATTAAGTTCCCTATTATTAACCACGAGAGTATAGAGTACCAAGGCCAATTACTACCGGCGAATAATCCTCCCATCATTATTCCGAAACCGGAGGCGAATAATCCCATCTCAATATATGCTAAGTTCCACCAAGGTCTCGTCATAGTCTCAGGGACTCGCTCTGTTTCCCAATCATACAAGAAACCCTTCTTCTCTTTAGAAGACTCGCTACTCAATAGATTGGTCACCCTTCAATAAAAATTGATTAAGCATCTTTAAACGTTTTAAATAAAACCCGTTTTATTATAAACTTAATGAGTAATGCGTGATTAGCTTCTGGGATAGGCGTTATGGTGTCCTACGTGTCTAAATGGGTTTCAGGTATTCCGCAATCAGGTATTAGGGAAATATTTCATGAGTCACTTAAGCTGAAGGACGTGATACATTTAGAGATAGGTGATCCAGACTTCAACATGCCTGAAGTTATCGCCGAAACCATTTATAAAGCAATGTTAGAAGGGTATACTCACTACACACATAATGCAGGGTTAATTGAGTTACGTGAGAGTATTTCAGAATACTACGCGCGGAAATACGGTGTCACGCTAAACCCCGAAGATAACGTGGTCGTGAGCGCGGGAAGTAGTGAGGGATTATCTCTTAGTTTACTAGCCACTTTAAATCCGGGGGACGAGGTTTTAATACCTGATCCCGGATACCCATCTTACATACCAATGATTATGTGTTCTCGGGGTAAGGTATCGCGGTATAGGGTTTATGAGGAGAAAAACTTCGAGATAGATCCGGGTGAGGTATTGTCTAGGGTAACTCCTAAAACTAAAGTGATAATCATAAATAACCCCCATAATCCAGCTGGTAGCGTTACCCCGGTTAATAGATTGGAGGAGATAGTAGAGTACGCGTACAGTAAAGGTATGGTAGTGATATCTGACGAAGTTTATGAAAACATAGTCTATGATGAAGCCTCTTTCACAAGCCTCTCAGTACTAGCGGCCTATGATAATGTCATAATAGTTAATAGTTTGTCGAAGACGTTCGCTATGACAGGTTTGAGAATAGGTTTCGTAATAAGCAGGAATAAAAGGTTGGTTGAGATAATGACGCGGATGCAGGAAGGCTTGATTGCTTGTGCTCCCACGCCCATCCAGGTAGGAGCTATTAAGGCTTTAAGCATGTTTCACGAGTTAGTGCCTCCGATGATTAGAGAATATAAGAGGAGACGTGATGTCCTAGTCTCTGAACTCTCCCAAATTAAAGATGTGTCATTTGTTGTTCCTAAAGGAACTTTCTACATGCTAGTTAACGTAAGTAAATACACCGAGGATTCCCGAACATTCGCGAAAAAACTTCTTCATCAGAATCGCGTAGCCGTAGCACCCGGCATAGCTTTCGGACCCGGTAGCGAGGGCTACATAAGGATATCTTTCGCTACGTCAACCAATAATATAGTGGAGGGAGTTAAGAGAATAAATGATTTCTTAACGTCTGAGGGTAGGTGAGCTTAGGTGGGGGATCTCTCAGTCAATGAAGCGCTAGCTCTGATGCCTTTACCCTTAGTTATCGTAACTACTGAGAGCAGAGATGGTAGGAGAGCTGGAATGACGGCTGCGTGGGTTACGCAAGTCTCGTGGAAGCCCTCATACGTGGCAGTAGCTATTTACAATAAATGGACCACTCTTAAGGTCATTCTAGAAAGCGGAGAGTTTGCCATAAATTACGTGTCCCCATCGCTATCTAAGGTCGCTCTCGAGGTTTTCGGTTCGTTAAGTAGTAGTAGGGTAGATAAGTTCGAGGTAGCTAGCAAGAAATATAACACACGTATCGGTTATGGCAAGAGCGTTAAAGTCCCTGTATTGCTTGACGCGCCGGTCATCATAGAGTGCAGATTACTTAAGTATTTCGAGATAGGAGATCATTACTTAGTGGTATGTGACCCCGTATTAGCGTATAGAGGGGGTGGGGAAGAACCTATCTCATTTTACAGGGGTAAGTTACACACGCTAAGCGAGTACAGGGTTAATCAAGGCTGATTCGCTATCTTAGAGAGGTATAGGGAATACCACGGATCTTTACTTAGCAAGTCTGCGAGAACCCCTACACCGTTTTTAATTATTAGTGTAGTGTAAGCTACCCTACGACCTAGCGATTCAGCGGCTTTTATCGTGGTGTTAGCGTCAGGGTCTCTTTCCGTGGCTAACCTCTCTATAGCGTCAGGAAGCGGTGACCTCCTGGTCCATCCTATGGCGCCTATGTATGATTCGGGAGGATCACCTGCCACAGGTATACAACCCATTACTAAGGCGTGCGAGATTATCTGAATAGCTGTTAATTCTTCACCGCCCCCTAAACTCAGTGCCTTGAGTTATCACACCAATTACTTTAAGTAGTTTCGGCGGCTTATCTAAGTACTTAGCGAATAACGTCTGCCCTAACCTATCTATGAAAGCCTTGAAATGAGCCGGTATTCCCAGATGAAAGACCGGGATAGAGTATATCACGGCGTCTGCCTCAAGCCACTTATTAAATAAGTCCTCGAAATCATCTTTAATAATGCATCTCCTATGATCCACGCAAGCTAAGCAATGAATGCATGGGTTGATAATCAAGCCGGCAGTAGAAACAAACTCCGTAGTTATGAGATCGGGGGCTACCTTCTTAGCCGATTCAAGAGCTTTTCAGTAACAAATACTCACTATTCCCATGTCTTATGCTCCCGGAAATCCCGAGTATCTTAACCCCTAACACCATGTTTCACGCACCCTCAAGAAGTTTTGTTAGATAGTTCGTAAAATCTAACCCACCACTCTTTAAGGCCCTCACTCAAATTAGAACTTATTTTCGAGCACCACTCAGTAGAACCGAATTCACAAGCAGCGTTCCTTAAAATACTTAAAACCTTGTTGCTTTCCCAAAAGACGTTTTCAGCCCCTGCCCTCGCCTGATATTCTCGAATCATCTTATAAAACTTTCTCGCGTGACTCAATAAATTGCCCTCATAACCGAGGAGTATCTTATAGAGTTCAGGCAGTATTCTCTCGACCCAAGACCTGTGGAACCTGCACCAACCAGCGTTCTCAACCAAGTATTCCATTAATGCTCTATTAACCGCTATGTTAGCGAATTCCTCAGGTTCTGAGAATGTTGGCGTGTAGTAAGTCCAGTACTTACCGAGGATTGGTAACGGGACGAAAACGCCTGGCGACCAATAAAAATTAGGCGTTATGTACCCACTTGAACCGAAAGGAACGTAAACAGCTAAATCCTCGAATCTTATTCCTTCCTTGCGTACTCTGTCATGGAATAGTTCATCAAGCTTCTTACACGCTTCTCTTAAACCCTCCTCAGCTACCAGCCTGAGTAGCTTGTTATCGGAGGATACTAGACCCTCAATAAGCTTCATAGCTACGACCTTATTCCTTCTGGAGCAATCCCCGCTCCACCTGCTCGGGCTAATTACAGGCGCGGTATCCAGTCCTAACTCCTCAGGTTTTAAAAGACCTTTTTCAACGGATTCCATCAACCAGCCGAGGACGTTACCTACCTCAATAGCGTCTAGACCTAACTCGTCAACTAAATCCAGGATTTCNAATGCTTCATCGAAATCTATGACGCCAACCATAGGNCCTACGGCGTTCAACGGTTCATAATCGACGTGTTTGTTATCTATGGTTTTCTTACACCTGACCGGGCATGGCTCGTCACAAGTACGCCATATTCCGGTACTGATTATTTTCTCATTAAACGGTTTTAGATATTTCTCTACTAAAACCTCGTAAATTGATTTCCTCACATCCTTACTAGACGTTATGGAGTTCCAATTATGTGTGGGTATTTTCTCGCGGTAAATCATTATGTTGCTACCAAAGGTTCCGCCAGTCCTTGTTTCTAAGTCATAACTATATTTAGAAGTTCCTTCGATGACGCTTCTAACGAAGGGCTTCCTTAATTGAGTTGATACTAAAGAATTTATGAATTCAAACCTCCCCCTCAGGTCATTCAACGTTTTATTACCGCCAAAAATTACTGCTAGAACGTTATGTGCCCTAGCTAGGACGCTACCGCCACCCCCTCTCGCGGCCCAGTCTTCTACCCTCACGCTCATAGTCACGTAATCTATTGTTGGTGAGCATATACCGCCCATGCGTGTGTTGTAGGACGCCGGCCCCACGAGAATCATTCTACCCTCATACTGCTTCAGGAAACCTGAGTATCTGTTTATTAGGTACTTAGTTAATCCCCTAACACCTCGTTGACCGTCATACCCACGGTATATTTCGAGCATTTCCCTCTCACTCAGGTGATCAAACCCTACTCTCGCCTCATCTTTCAGACCCTCAACCAACACTATAGTAGGTCTTGACGCCTTACCCTCGAACACTATCCCGTCAAGGCCTGTCTTAATAAATCTGTAAGCTCCTCCCCCGAGAGCGGATACGTGAAGACCCCTGGATATGGGGCTCCTGAAAACAAACACAAGCCTATGACTACCGAAAATTGCTTCATTAGCGAAGAAGCCCTTACCCATGATAACAACGTTGTCCTCGCTGAAGACGTCATGTCTATAGCTCTCGTAAACATTTAAATGTAAGTGAATCCCCAAATCAACAGGTCCTAAGAAACCTTCATACTCCCTTAACACGTATCTCTCGTGAGTTAAGTCTACATGAGCGTATTTAAGTATTGTTCTCATCACGTAAGGTCCCTAACAACCATGAAACCACGTAAATTAAATACGCAATAAAACACGTTTAATTTAATGCTAAAATTCCTTGAAGAGTTCTCTAGAAAGGTGATGAGATTGAGTCTTGGAATCTCTGTTAACTCAAGTTTATGCACGGGCTGCCACCTTTGTGAGTTAGTATGTAGTACGTATCATTTTAATAAGTCCTCAGTTGAGCTCTCGAGAGTCATAGTCTATAAAGATAAAGCAAGTGCCAGGTTCACACCCATGTTATGCGTCTCCTGCCCCGGAATGCCTTGTGCTAGAGCATGCCCTACAGGAGCTATAATAGAGAATAAGCAGACCGGAATGCCTGAGGTCCTGGTAGAGAAATGTTCTTCATGTGGAGAATGCGTTAAAGCGTGCCCTTACATGGCGATACGTTTCACACCCTCCGTGTATGCTTACCCGTTGATCTGTGACTTATGTGGTGGAGACCCTCAATGNGTTAAGGTTTGCTGGCCAGGCGCCTTAACCAAAGCCACGACACTATCAGAGAAGTTTAGGGGGGCTGCGGAGGCGCGCTCAATAATCACTGGGATGATAAGTAAATACGTGAGGTGAGCGACGTGATTTACTCGGTTAATGGGAGGATACTCCACATCAACTTAACTAACAATAAAATCTGGGTGGAGAAATACGGTAATGACTTACTAGAGTTATTCGTAGGTTCCAGAGGTATTCAGGCCAAGCTTTACTGGGATCTCGTGAAACCTGAAGCGAGGGCCTTAAGTAGCGATAACGTGCTATTCGTAGGTTCAGGCACCTTTACCGGGACCCCCCTCCCGTAGCTCGGGAAGGACGACAGTCACATTTAAGAGCCCAGCTACCAACATGT
>Ga0065719_100244_pt1 | contig 12918 bp, 16 predicted proteins | sample GBSCel85sediment_FD_59106 | JGI IMG/M metagenome (GOLD analysis project Ga0065719, IMG submission 59106) | Hot spring sediment microbial communities from Great Boiling Spring, Nevada - Cellulolytic enrichment CS 85C v3 (version 3) | ecosystem: Environmental > Aquatic > Thermal springs > Hot... | reverse complement strand
AAGAGATTTATTGATGTTATCATGCTGGGAGGCTACCTGCATATAAGGCTCAATAATATTTTAACTTCTTCCAGAGGATCTCTCGAGGCTAGAAATGAGAGAGAATGCGCGGCTCCTCGGGATACTCTCGATATCCTCGGCGGCGGTTATCTGGGGATTGAATGGTGTGATCGTGAATATGATTAGCCTCGATGCTTTCACAATCGCCTTCTTCAGGGTCTTTCTCGCCTCGCTAATCCTCCTCCCCTTCATGGCAGTCTTCAAGATGCATGATCTCACGCGTATCAGGTCCTGCTGGAAGCCCTTAATCCTAAACGGCCTCCTCTTATCCCTCGGCTGGGCATTCCTNTTCGCCTCGATGAAGCTCATACCGATAGCTGAGGCGGTCCTCCTAAACTACCTCGGCCCAGTCTTCACAGCAATATTATCACCTATAATCCTGAAGGAGAGGATTGAAANGGCATCAGTCGCAGCNCTGCTCATGTCGATCCTCGGCATATACCTGATCTCCCACGAGGNGCTGCTTAACGGCGCCTCCGGAGACATCTTGGGCATAATCTATGGGCTTCTCGCGGGCCTAAGCTACGCNGGCTTCATAATCGTCTCGAAGAAGCTTCGCAAGGAGCAGTCGAGCCTCACCACAGCATTTTACTCATATGTGTTCGCGGCGATCTTCTTGGCGGCCATGTCCCGGCCTATGGCGCCGAGCCTCTCAACGATGGAATGGACGCTCTTGCTAATACTCTCCAGTGTGAACACCTGCTCGGCCGTAACGCTATACCTCTATGGCCTCGCAATGGTGGAGGCGCATAAGGCAGTTGTCCTAACCTACCTAGAGCCCCTCAGCGCGGCGATAATGGGAGCAATCTTCCTGGGCCAGCTCCTAGGGCCGATTGACATCCTAGGTGGAGCGCTCATCGTGGTCTCCGGCTATATCGTGGCCAGATCCTAGATCCCGAACTTATCCAGCTTCTTCCTAACCCTCTCAGCAGCGCCTATCCTAAGCCCGGACTCCAGCATCTCCGGTTTCTCCTGCTCCTCCGTCCTCCTTCTGACGAAGAGGGCACATCTACCATCTGGGAGAAGCTTCTTCTGAATGCAGAGGGCGTAATTGCACCTATAGCCAACACAATGAGAATTAACCCAGCCGCACCACGGCGGATTCCTCTTAAAGTCCAAGGCCTTCCTTCCACATCTAAAGTATCTGCAAAGCGGATTNCAGACCTCCGTTGGATTCCTGCTCAGAGTCCAGCCGGGCTTGTCCCCTGCCATCCGCCCGCTCTGAGTCAAATTAATCTCATATTTTTGCGGAATCCTCATGTTATTAGCCTTTTCTCTTAGCCCTGATGATTAGGGCGGCTGAGAAGAGGACGCACGCCGCTATTATGGCGAGCACTATTGCCGCGGCGACAGCCTCGAGCTCCATGATGCCGCCTAGGAAGATGTATCCCCTCAGCTCCACGACCAGCTCCTGAGGGCCATATGCGTGGAGAAGCTCCCTATGCAGGAGCCTCCCATCATCCGAGTAGATGTCGCATCGTAGCTCAACAGGATATGGCAGGTCAAGATTAACAGGCTCGCCGTTTAGCTCCTTCCTGATCAGGGTTCTGCCCTCGGTGCTCACCTCTATACGGCCCGAGCTGATGGATCTCCCCATAGCATCAACAACTTTTATGCTTAGAGGAAAGTTCACCTCATCGAGCTTGATCTCCAAGAATCCGCCGGCCAGCTGAATGGATGATGATCGTATGCGCCTTCCATCACCATATACCTCCATTATGTATGGGCCGTGGAAGATNTTGAAGACAACCTCACCAAGATCATTCGTCGAGGCATTAAGGCTTTCTCCGCCAATCTCGTCCACGAGTCTTACTAGGTATCCGGCGAGGGGCCTGCCGTGATAATCTAGGAGCTTAAGCCTCTGCTCACCCCTCATGACAACCACATCTAGAATTGTTCCTGGCTTCTCGAACTCCGCTCTCAACTCCCCTATCATCCTGCCAGCTCTCATCGCTTGGACTACATACGTCCCAGCATTGACCACGCCCCTGCTAAGCGGCACATTCTCGAAGACGGCCTCACCATTCTCATCGGTCTGGCTTGAGGTAAAGTTGACCATAAGCCGATTACTCAGGCTCACGACCACGCCTTTAACAGGCTCACCGCCCTCATTAACAACCCTCACCCTGAGCCTCGCGAGATCGGCTATCAGAGAGATGTTCGCGCTCACGGCTATACTCCTCTCCTCATAGTATATCGGCATGTCGCCGCGCTCAACCCTCATCGAGACATTGACCCTGTATGCGCCGACGCCACCCACCTCGGATAATGGCAGGTTCTTGAAGACTATGGTGCCGCTATCAGACCTACCCTCCGTGGAATACCCTTCAGAAGATAACTTGACGATGATCTTGGGGATAGGCTCGCCCTCGAGATTCACGACCGTGAGCCTCAGGTTCGCTAGAGGCAGTGTAATGTTCCTGGAAACCTTCGGCTCGACGACCTCGAGAGATCCCTTATAGATCACCAGCTTATCCATCTTGATGATCATGGAGTAGACCCCAACATCCCTCAGATCGCTATATGGGACCCTCGCAACCCTAACAATGCCCTTATCATCGGATTCGGCTGAGCGGGCGTAGCCACCTGCGCGCAGTTCGATCTTAAGCCCCTTGACAGGCTCGCCATCCAAGTTTAGGAGCCTGAGCTCAATCTCGCCCANCCTAGCCTCAACATCGACAAGCCGGTCATCCGGGATCCTCACAGCCCTCTCGCCAACAGTCACGTTTCCGACAACCACCTCAAGCCTATACTCGCCCGGCTCGAGATACTTGAACTCGGCATATCCGGTCGAGTTTGTTACGAACCGCCTAACCTCGACGCCCCTAATCAGCCTAACCTCGATACCATCCAAGCTCTTTCCAAGAGGATCATGAACGTGAACCGTCAGAGATATCTCCTGGCAGTATGCTGCCATCAAGCTCGAGAAGAGCATCAATATCGCTATTAATGTGGCGAGATGGCTCCTACCCATGTGCATCATCCCCCGCCTAGTAGTCGTGAAGCCTCGGCTGACGGAGCAGATGAATATTCCTGAGCAGGTACTCATGGGCTTTTTCCCTCGCTATTAAGCTCATTAGGTATTAAGTATTTCGACTTTCCATCTCCTATATTTCTCAAGGACTCACAAGACACTAGGATTGTACACATTATATCCGTCAAGCCCGCTCCTAAAGNCTCTTTTCTACATGTTTCACATATCATTCGCATTACCTGTTCATCCACTATAACAGCATATTCCCTAACCTTCTCCTCAAGTTTCTTCCTCGTCAAAGCTATAATCCCTCCACATAACTCACAGATCGCCTCATGCTTCTCAATATGCAGAACCTCCCTAATCCTACACCTCCTATTAATCGTCGTGATTATCAGGGGCCTTGAGGCGGACTCCTGAGTCCTAAGATCTCCATCAACAGGTGCTAGGACAATCGTCCTAGCGCCCGCGCCCATCTCTCCATCCCCCTCCTTCCCTCTACTGCTTTCTCGATAGAATATCTAGGACTCTTGCCCTAACATAGTCTAGCATCTCGTTGATAGCCTCCTGACATCATGGGGGAAGAATCGAGGAGGGTTTGAGGTGCAGATTTCCTAGGGAGTAAGGCTCCCATTTTTCCATTTTCGGGATGGTCCTCAACGAATAAAGGAGGGCCTTGTGGGGATGTAATTGCCTAAGGTCCGAGGACTGTATAGAGAGTTTGGGGGTTGCTTTGAGGAGGCTGGCCTGTTTGATGACCCCACCAAGATACTGGATTATATTGATGAGATGCTGATGATCGGTAAGGGGTGTAGGGGTGGGATTCACCCGGTCCTGATGAGGACATTCATTCTTGAGAACCTCGGCGGGATAGATGATTTCGCCAAAACCTTTGGGTAGACGTATCGGTGAATTAAAGATGAGGACGCTATACAGTGAGCTCAAAGACCTGCTAGAGGAGGTCGAGAACCATGAGTAAAGTTATTTTTGTTGATACTTCTAGGACTGCTAGGGGCGGTAAGAGGAGGCCGCATATATGCTATGATGGCGAGAGGACATTCGAAGTATACAAACTGACCAAGCTTAAAAAGTATAACGAAATTTTCATAGATGCACTATTCCCAGAGACCTATAATGAGATCCTAAAGCTACTGAGAAAAGGGGTCAAAATATATTGTTTGAAGGACACAATGATGATGAAGAAGCTTAGAGAGGAGAGCAATCTCAGAAAAACTGACGTCATTGATGCTATGGCGCTCGCAAGAATTTCAAAAGATCATTTTAAACAATTAACGATCGAAGAATTGGAAAAGAGGATTGAGCTAGATTCATTAATTAGCAGGCATAAGTTGTTTACGAGGAGAATTAAGACTTTGAAGCAGTGGATTAAGAGGGATGGATGGGATTATGGGCTGAGGGATGTTGTAAGGCTGATGGAAAGGGACAAGAAGCGTGTTGCGAAGAAGATTGTTGAGGCTATCTCCAGCAACGCTGTTTATGGAGAGGCTTGTAAGATACTTGGAATAAAGGGTGACAGTATTGGACTAGCTATCTTAACTGCAAAGCTTCCACTTCATCTGCCATTGAACTTTTGTAAGTTGAGTAGTTTTTGAGATTTAATAAATTTTCTTTGGATTTTTCATCTTTCGTGAAGAACCTTAAGAACGAGTCATCTTATCTTGGGGTAAATTCCTGAATATCCTGAGTAGGTATTCGTGAGCTTCTTGAAGGACCTCTCTTGCGGTCTTAAAAGTTAATCTCTTCAGGCTCTCCTCATAAGGCAGCCAGACATACCCTATATGCTCATAGGATAATGTCACGTTCTTTGTGAAGGATCTTGCCAGATAGAATATCACGGTCTTCTGCACGAGTTGGCCCGACTTCCTATACCAGTAATGTATAACCTTCCTGAAACCCGGTATGATCTCGATCTCCCTTATCCCAGTCTCCTCCCAAACCTCCCTCCTAACAGTATCAAGCTCGGACTCGCCCGGCTCGATCGCGCCCTTGGGAAAATCCCAGTGACCAGCAGCATAATGCAGGAGCAGATACTCGATCTGAGATCCGAGATAAAAGATAGTGGCGCCAGCAGAGACCTCGCGAAGCATAATCCCCCACCCCGGGAAGCCAAGTATATTATCAGACCCGAGAGCTTAAATATTAATTATAGCCGGAGAGGGGGCTCAGACTAGCCAAGCCAGATCATCCCGTGTCAAAAGGTTCGCGGCCTCATCACCGCCCATAATAAGAGCTGCATAAAATGTCTTCTTAACTCTCTCCCTACAGCCACGCTTGCGTCCCCAAATGTCTCCATAAGCTGGAGAAGCCTCGCTCATGAGGGATTTCTGGGGGAGAAAAGGGATAAAAGCCCCCGGCGGGCAGACTCATCACGGGAATGATGAGTCTGACCAGGCTGAGCGCGATGATTGGGATCTTGAGCGCTGACCCAAACTCATAATTCATAGTTTGGTTCACTCTGCCTAAATATCTTCGCGAGCTTCTATCGAGCTTTCCTCACGTCAGGGATTTTATGAATTCCTCGATCTTTCTAATGTATTCTCCCGACTTAATTTCCTTCTCACGGATGCATAGTGTTGCTATTGGCTTCTTGGAAAGTGCTTCCATCTCCTTGAATGCTCTTCCCTCGTCGCTCTTGCATGTGCAGAAGAATGCTGTCTGCTTTATTGAGCGGCCATATAGGGTTAGGTAGGATCTCATGGGTGATGAGAGCTTGCCAACCCATACTGGTGAACCGATCAATACTAGGTCATATTCACTTGGACTTCTAGATACCTGCTGGATCTTTGGGAGCTTTCCAGCCAGCGCCTCATAGCCTGATCTGAGGAAGCCGAGCATGCCGGATCTACTCCTGGCGTCCCTGATCTCCTCCATGTCTGCCTTCAACCTCTCTGCGATCGCCTCGGCCACGCGCCTAATGTTCCCAGTCCGCGAGTAAAAGACCACCAAGATCCTCATATTATTCTCTTGGTAACACTTCCCCTGGGAAATGTTTAAGTCTTTAGGTCTTACTCAGAGGTTCATGCGATACAAGCTTGATGGCAGTATCCTCTTCATTAAGCTGGATGATGGGGAGAATTTCTTGGGGGAGATCTGTAGGGCGCTTGAGANCACGGGCTCCAGCTCCGGGGTCATCCTGAGCTGTGTCGGCATGATGAGGGAGATTGTCCTCGCTTACTTCAAGGGAGAGTATATTGAGAGGGCTCTTCCAAGCCCCATGGAGATCGTGTCAGTGGAGGGGAATATTGCTCAAGGGGATGATGGAAGCCTCCAGCCACATATTCATGTAGCCCTAGCGGATGAGAGCCTCAAAGTTTATGGTGGCCATTTAAGGAGGGCGACAGTGCATAATACTGCGGAGATCGCGATGTTGATACCGAGGGGCGTGAGCCTCGTCAGGAGGAGGGTTAACTCTAGGATTGAGTTATTCATCGAGTAGTTGGGAGGGATGTTGTCGTGGAGGGCGGTATAGTGGTGACCGTTGACGCCGATGTTTATCCGACTGAGGATCCTGAGAAGGTCTTAAGGGCTGTTAGGAACATCTTCCCCTCGATAAACTTCGAGGTTAAGTGGCTTGACTCATCAGCTAGGGTTGAGGGCTCGGCTGAGGGATATGAGGCTCTAGAGAACTTGAAGAGGCTTCTTAGAGAGAGGAGGATTAGGGCGGCGGCTAGGAGCATCCTAAAATCCTCGATACGCGATGATCTTCTCATCTTCTACTTGAATAAGCAGGCGGCTTATGCTGGTAAGGCATCATTCACGGAGCCTTTCATCGAGTCCCCGCTCCCGCCGATAAGAGTGATTGTTAGGGCGCCGAACCTCGAGGAGGTGATAAACTGGCTGACCGAGTAGGACTAGTCGGGAAGTGGGACCTCGATACTCAGCAAGTCCTCGGCGAGATAAGTGTTCGGGAAAACCTGCCTCGCCTCCATCAAGAGCTTCTCCTCATCCCCCTCATATCTCGGGCTTATATGGAATAGGTAAAGCCTCTTAACACCCGCCCTAAGCGCGACCTCCGCAGCCTGCCTCGCCGTCGAGTGCCCCTCCCTCACAGCATCCTCCTCAAACTCGGAGCCAAAGGTCGCATCATGTATCAGTATATCTGCGTCCCTCGAAAACTCGACAATCTCATCAGATGGCCTAGTATCGCCCGTGTAGACTATGATTCTACCGCGCCTCGGCGGCCCGACAACCTCTTCAGGCCTTATTACTCTGCCGGAGAATTCTATAGGCTCGCCGCGCTGAAGCCTTCCCCATAGAGGGCCTCTCGGCACCCCCAGCTCCTCCAATACCTCAACCTTCATCCTACCCGGCCTATCCCTCTCCCTGAGCCTGTATGCGAGTGACTTTACCGTGTGAGATGCATTCGTGGCCTCCANCACGAAGTCTCTCGACTCGTATGCTATCCCGCCATCNATCTCCTTCACCTCGATCTCATAGCTCAGCCTGCCGAATCTTATCGAGAGCAGCGCTTCAACGAAGTCCTTAGTGCCCCTTGGGCCTATAATCTTGAGGGGATGTCTTCTATCGAGCATGGAGAGCGTGTAGACGAGGCCCGGCAGGCCGAATATATGGTCGCCATGCAAGTGTGTTAGCAGGATTGTTAGCTTCTGCCTAAAGCCCGTCCCCGCCCTCATCATCTGCCTCTGCGTGCCCTCGCCGCAGTCGAAGAGGATTAGCTCCCCCGAATACATCACGGCTACTGATGGAAGGGAGCGGCTTATGCTGGGGATTCCGCCGCCCGTGCCTAGAAATGTAACCCTCATCACAGTCATCTCTCCAGCACCACCACCCTCCTGACAAGGCTCCCATGAACGTGCACGATATGAGACTCCCTTAATCTAAGCTCATGTTTCTCGATTAATTCTTCGAGGCCGAGTTCTGCGGGAGCTGCCATGACAATCTTGCCACAATCCTTTAGGAGAGCNAGACACCCCTCGAGGAAATTGTCGAGAAGTGTTATGACAGACCTATCGGGAACGGTTGTTGATCTACCATATGGTGGATCTGTGACTATTGCGTCGAAGATCTTCTCCCTGAACATGGGCTTCCTCGCGTCGCCGACGATAATATTCTCCTCCCCCGGGGTATAGTGTCTGAGGTTTTTTAGCGCTCCCTCGGCTATCCATCTCTTGAGCTCTATGCCATAAACCCTGTATCCGAGCAGTATTCCCTCAATCATTATTCCCCCGGTGCCGGCGAATGGGTCGAGGATTAGGCCGCCCGGCTCTATGCCCGCGAGGTTTATCATCGCCCTTGATAAGTCCGGCTGCATCGCGGATGGTAGCGAGAACGGCCTCCTGCCAGCAAGCCTATCATAGAAGAAGTGCTTGGGCTTCATTTCAACCAGCGATCCCACAACAGTCTCAGAGGGGCTTGATATGAAGAAGATCATGATGTCGGGCTTCTCCAAATCAACCCTGAGACCGGGCCTTAGCTCTAGAATCCTCTCGCCGATCATCCTCTCGAGCTTTAGCCTGTCGATGGAGGCGCCCATGATCCTCTTCCCCCTAACAGCCATTGTTGAGGCGGTTGGCGGGATGAGCCTCTCAACAGCCTCCCCGCCTATCAGGCTGAGTATCGCCTCGGGGCTCGTCTCCGAGATTCCCACAAGCCTTCCACAGAGCTTCGTATAGGCAGTTCTTCTCACAGCCTCCCGCGCCGCCTCCTCCGATGTCTCCGCCAAGATTATCCTACCTGACTCAGTCTCCTGAATCTTGGCCTCTGGGTCAAGGAGTTTTAGAACTGAATTTAACTCCGATGCAGGGATGGTCTCATGCTCTCCCGATAGGAGGAAGAAGAATCTCTCCCTCAAGCTCTGCTTAGGACTTCCCTAGCCAATATTCTCGCGACCGAGTATCTGGAGTAGCTACTCGGCACGGTGTCGGAGGCGATTATTGTCTCGGCTCCAGCCCTAAGGATCCTCTCGGCGGCATCTCCAATCATTAGGCCGTGGATGCATGCCGCGATTATCCTGCGCGCGCCCATATCCCTCAAAACCTCCACGAGCTTGGCCATAGTTCCTCCCGTGCTAATTATATCATCGACAACGAGCACGCTTCTACCCCTAACGCTATCCTCGAGCACGACTGAGACCTCGCCCGTAAATTTGTCCCTAGTTGATTGAGCGACTAGGTAATCCATCCCAAGGAAGCCGGCAACCCTCTCCGCCATGCACCTCCCCTTCTTCCCCACGGAGACAACCACGGCATCATAGAGCCCCAGATCCTTGATATAGCTGGCGAGAGCTTCCTCGGCTAGAATATCCTTAACGGGCACCGGCGATGACTCGACCGCCCAAGGAGAGTGGACGTTCACGGTGTATACCCGCTCGTATCCGGAGGCCTTAAGCAGCTTGAGCAGCGTGCTTAGGCTCATCGCCTCTCCATCCAGAAAGCGCTTATCCTGCCTCGCATAGGCAAGATATGGTGATAGCAGGTGGACAGATCTAGCACCAAGATCTAGGGCCGCGTCGGCCATCAAGAATGCTTGAAAAATATGTCTGTCCTGTGGTGGATGAAATCCTTGAACTATTAGCAGATCCTCCCCCGAGACCTTCTCCGGGAAGCGTATGTAGCTCTCGCCATCGGGGAAGAGCTTATGCTCAACCCTAACTAGCCTGAGGCCTGAGACCTCGGAGATCTTCTCAGCAAGGTATGCTGAGGCCGGCCCCCCGACGATTATCATGCAACTCCTCTTTATCCCNCATATTTTTGGTTTGTCTTCATGCGAGTTAAATATNGGGAGGGNGATNGCATAGGGAATGCCTAGGCTTGGGGATGCNTATAGGAGGTTTTTAGCCTTGTTCATGGATAGGCCCTCGAACTTCAGCTGGGTTGATGAGTGGGTTGCGGCCTCTGGAAGGCCTATGACGATCCATCAGCTTAGATGGATCAAGTCTAGGGGGATTGATGCGGTGATCTCGCTGACGGAACATCCCCTCCCACGCGAGTGGATTGAGCAACTTGGCATAGAGTATGCGCATTTTCCGATCGAGGATCACTCGGCGCCGGATCCAGAGACCTTGAAGGAGATTGTTGACAAGATTCTCGCCATGGTATCTGGGGAGAGGAGGGTTCTCATACACTGCGCCGCCGGCCTCGGGAGAACCGGCACCGTTCTAGCAGCATATCTTATGGTCTCAAAGGGCCTATCGGCGGAGGAGGCGATAAGCGCTATTAGAAGGCTTAGGCCGGGATCAATCGAGCCGATCCAAGAGGTCTCGATCATCGAGTTTCAGCGGAGATATTTTCCTAGAGTTGCTCCATGATCTGCTTGACTATCGCGGGGCCTATACCGGGTATCCGTATGAGATCCTGGGGCGATGCCGCCCTAAGCTTCTCAAGCGACGTGTATCCATGTTGGTATAGGAGCCTAGCTCTAACCCTTCCTATGCCCCGGAGCCTCGCCAGCGGTATAAGCTCCTCCTTGACACCATGCTTTATCCGCTCGCTCATGATGTCATATGGCTTAACGAATTCCCTGTATCCCGCGACCTTCGCTATCTGGGATGCTGCATAGGCTATCCAGCTCGCCGCCTCCCTCAGTATCGCGAGGTCTCCTGGCTGCACCCCGAACCTCTCATATATCTCGGCCTCCGGGACCTCCTCAACCCAAGCCTCGAGAACCAGCGCTATCCTGAATGCATCAACATATTCGTCGTATGCCTCGTCTCCAGGGTCTAGTGGCTGGATCATCAGGCCCTCGGCCCTCCGCTCAATCTCCTCCTCTAAAAGCCTTGGTGAGAGCCTTTTCATCGGTATCCTTGGGATATCTGGTGTTAGCGCGATCGAGTGTAGTAGGCCGAATGATGATACCCGCCCAGCCTCCCTGAAGGCCTCGAGAAGCCTTATGGTGGTCATCGGATCTATGTAGAGCTCGGAAACCCTCCTGCCCAAAGGCGTTGCCCTAACCTCCAGCCCATATACCTCTAGGAGGCCGGCTGACTCGAGGAAGCCCAGCACCCCAGTAAGCTCCTCCTCGATCAGGTGAGCACCATAGATATGGGCGAGAAATGTCTCATCAAAGAGCTTGAGAAGCCCATCGATAGTCGCGACCTCCTCCGAGGCGACGAGGGCGAGGACATGGAACCTTAGATGCTTCTCTGATGCGAGCTCGCTTCTAATTCTCTCGGGCTCGCCCTGCACATACCTCCTCATGAAATACTCCTTCTCATCATTCCTCCTCGCGATTATTGCGGAGTAGCCCACCTCATCGTAGCCGGGCCTCCCAGCCCTACCGCAGAACTGCTTATACTCGAGCACGGGGATCAGCTGGTATCCGTATCCCGGCTGATATCTCCTAACCTCGGTTATAAGGACTAGCCTGGCTGGCAGGTTGACGCCTGCAGCGAGCGTCGGGGTCGCGACGACGGCCTTAAGCCTCCTAGCCCTGAAAGCTTCCTCGATAAGGGATCTCTGAGCATGTGACAGGCCTGCGTGATGGAATGCAGCGCCCCTCACAACCAGCTGGGCAAGATTCTCCGAGAATGAGCTCCTATCAGTCGCCAAGATCTTCTCGGCATATTCCTCGAGCGCCTCACGATCATCAGGCGCGAGCAGGTCTATCCTCTCGCTAAGATCCTTCGCTATCCTCGCTGCATAGCTCTCCGCCCTGCTCCTCGTCAGCGCGAAGACGAGGGCCTGCCCACCCTCAGCCACAATATTAAGGACAGCATTCACTATCACGTTATCAGACATCTGCTTCAGCTCCCATATGCTCCCATCCGGGAACTCTATCCTCCTCCCGAGGAGCACGCCCTCCTTTAATGGCACGGGCCTCCACTCTGAGACCACGGGCTTGGCATTGAGCCAGCCCGCCACCTCATCCGCGTTGCTTATCGTGGCGCTCAATCCTATAAGCTGAGCTCCCGGAAGCCTTCTCCTAAGCTTCGTTATCACCATCTCGAGTGTCGGTCCCCTATCCGGATCACCGAGCAGATGAAGCTCATCAAAGACGATGAGGCTCACATCATTTATCCAAGGTGCTCTATGCCTGAGAAGACTATCCGCTTTCTCATTCGTCGCGACTATCACGTCATAGTCCGCGAGCCATGGATCCGATGAATCATAGTCTCCCGTCGAGATCGCCGCCTTGAAGCCCGTCCCCCTGCATAACAGCCTCTTACAGTCCTCGAACTTCTCGGATGCGAGCGCCCTGAGCGGCACGAGATATAGCACCTTGCCGCCCTTCACGAGATGTATCGAAGCGGCCATAAGGGCGACGAGAGTCTTGCCGGATGCTGTCGGCGTCGCGAGGACTATATTCTCGCCAGCTAGGACCCCTGCTTGAAGAGCCTTAACCTGCGGCGGGTAAAGCTCCACTACCCCAAAATCCCTGAGATTTCTCTTGAGGAACTCGGGCACGGGCAGGTCCTCGACCAGCACTTCATCCACCCGCTGGAGAAGAGCCCTATGTTATCCTATATATCCCGGTTCTCGGGCTGAAGATCTTGCCCTCCGATAATAGCCTGCTGAGGATCTTGTTTATCTCCGCGTCTGTGAGCCCCTTCTCTCTAAGAGCATCCCTCAGCTCCTCATCCTCCGCATGCCCCTTCTCCTCCTGTAGCTCTCTCAGGGTGTCGAGGAAGATGGCGATCTTATCTCGGAGGCTCTTCGGCTTCCCGGTCAGGATGACATCTATGTCAGGCCTCCCCGTCTCAACATCTATGCCGACCTCAGAAAGGCTCCTCTTCATCAGGCTTATCACGTCAAGCACATCCTCCTCGGTTACATAGTCTCTTAGGGCCGCCCGAGCCCTGGCCTCAGCCAGCCTTATCAGCGACTCGAGCTGCCTCGCGGTGATCGTCACGGTGGACGTCTGCTGATACATGGACCTCATCTGGAGATAGAACTCCTTAATTAGCC
>Ga0065719_101862_pt1 | contig 12927 bp, 14 predicted proteins | sample GBSCel85sediment_FD_59106 | JGI IMG/M metagenome (GOLD analysis project Ga0065719, IMG submission 59106) | Hot spring sediment microbial communities from Great Boiling Spring, Nevada - Cellulolytic enrichment CS 85C v3 (version 3) | ecosystem: Environmental > Aquatic > Thermal springs > Hot... | reverse complement strand
TTGTCGCCCCTTTCAAAGCGCTTCCTGGTATGATTGGAAAGCCAAAAATGCGATGCAAAGTAATGCTTGTCTCCAAAACATGCGCCGCTCCTAAACCGACAACTCGATCGTAGCCCTTTCAAATGAGATCATAGCAATTCCGAGGAACACTACAGCGAGCAGTACTAAAACACAAAAGTCTAAAACAAGTGGAAAGTTAGCTGCTTTGCCCACGAGATAGTGTCTCGCCCCGTCAACAGCATAAGTCATGGGATTTATGTAGACTAACGCTTTCATCCATTTTGGCATTGCGTCGATGGGATATAGGGCACCGCTAAGAAAAATCAGCGGAAGCATTAATACCCCCGTTATCATGTGGAAGCCTTCCATGCTCTCCATATTTGTAGCTATAATAACTCCAAAACTCGTAAAAATCATTGCGAGCAGAAATCCCACAACTAGCGCAGGAATTATTCCACTTATTTTAAGTTTTGTGAGAAGAAAAGTTAAAAGAAGAATTACAAAACCCTGAATCGTTGCAACAATTGAGTCGCCGACAATTCTTCCAGCTATACTCTCTTTTCTTGAAGCTGGAGCTACCAGAACTTCTTTAAGAAATCCGAACTCCTTGTCCCAGATCACGCTTACACCACTAAGAAAGCTCTGGTTGAAAATCGTCATGGCGAATATACCGGGCGCGAGGTAGGTTAGATAATCTACTCCACCGAAGATTTGTATGTCTTTAAATACTCCGCTCCACCCAACTCCGAAGAAGATTAACCAAACAAGCGGATTTATTATCATTCCTGCAACTCTCGATCTCGCGCGGATAAAGCGCTTGATCTGGCGGTAGACCATGATCGTAAATGCTCTCACATTTATCTCCTCGTCCTAACCCTTAATATAGCTCTTCTAAAGTTTTCTCCGCCTCCATCTCTGATCTCTCTTCCGGTCAAATGCAAAAAAACATCATTTAAAGTTGGCCTGTGGTATGTTACTTCGACAATCTTAACGCCTTTCTCCTTTGCGAGCTCAAAAAGTCTTGGCAACGCCTCCGAAACGTTATCAACATCGAGTTTAACTCTACCATCGGGCAGGATTTTGCACGTCTTTATAAAGTCCGCTTCGAAACAACACTCCTTACCGTCGAGCCTGAGGTATATGACATCGTTTCCCACCAGTNTTCTCAACTCCTCGCAACTACCTTCCGCTATGATTTTACCCCGGTCGATAATGGATATTCTGTCTGCCAGTTTTTCGGCTTCATCCATATAATGTGTGGTGAGGAATATAGTCATGTCTTCCTCCTCTTTTATCATCTCTATATAATCCCATACGCGCGCCCTAGTTTGAGGATCGAGGCCGAGAGTAGGCTCATCTAAAAACAGGACTTCAGGTTCATGCAGAAGTGATCTGGCTATTTCCAGTCTTCGCTGCATACCTCCGCTGAAGTATCTCACAGGTTTGTCTTTGAATTCCCAAAGTTCGACAAACTTTAGGAGATACTCTATTTTTTCTCTAAGCTTTCTCCCGCCCAGTCCGTACACTCCTCCGTGTATCAACATGTTCTCGTATGCGGTAAGATCTCTATCCAGACTTGGGTCTTGAAATACTATTCCTATTCTTTTTCTGACCTCTTTCGCCTCCTCCACTACATCATGCCCAGCTACGATCGTTTTGCCGCTTGTCGGCCTCAGCAAAGTGGTTAGAACGTGCACTGTCGTCGTCTTGCCGGCACCATTTGGACCCAGAAATGCAAATATCTGGCCTTTTTTTACTTTGAAAGATATGCCTCTGACAGCTTCAAAGCCACCAAATTTCTTGACGAGATTTTCAACCTCTATCGCGTACAAGTAGTATCACCCAAGCCTGCTACAGATGTTTCGATGCTNAAAAGCTTAGNTCNCTTATTCTGAATTTTCTTCACATTCCTAACAGCATCCTCATATCGTAAAAATGTGCGATCTGAACCGAGAGCAACTACGGCTCTAATTTTTGGGTTGCTTATGGCGCTCATAAATTCGTCCCCACTCCTATAATCAAATTTTATTGCATCACCAAATATAAATCTTTTCAAACTTTCTATCTTGCAAACTTAATCGGGTAGTTCGCGAAAAAGTCTTTTTCTTCTATTAAATTCAAAACGTAGTGGGTCGACGTTCTTTTTATATCCAGCACTTTTGCCATTGAGTCTATAATTCTTTTCAGATCCTCTGTTCATAGCCTTCGAGATTACGATGAAATCTTGGTTTCCAAATTCACTTCCTTCATTTCGGAGCTGGAGTCGAGACAGTTTTATTTGATCTGCTACGTCCAACGTTCCCGTCAACATCTGCTTCTTCAATAAATATAGGNTGTGTCGTAGAAACTTCNGATGGTGTACCTTTTAGTTCAAGTGACTTCTTTAATCTTGGTCTGGGGACCNCCACCCTCTTAATCTGTAGTATTCTTTCAACATTTCTTCAAAATCCTCTTCTTTAACTANTACATCTTTATCGTAGATTTTTACTGGATATTTGAAAAAGATTTTAGGTAATTTTTCGTCCGTGACCCCCTCTCTCTTGTTAAATTCTCTTGTCAGATTGTGAATATTCTCTCCAATCTCTTTTAGTTTCTGGATGGGATAATTCCTTCCNGTAACGATTTTAAGGAGCTTAGAGACATCTTTCCAGTCCATTCCGATAATGGGAAGGCAAAGGAATCTGCAGTAAACCAGAGAATCAACAACGCAGTAGAAATCTTCTCTGTCTTTAACTAGCTCAGCCTGACCTTTCGTGGAGAACCTGTCGATAACACCCGCTAAATTCGGGCGATAAGCACATGACCTCATGTGACAGGCGCCCCGCTGCGAAGTTACGTAAGCTAAAGCCATTCCGTAGAGGCCACGGGGATCGTAGCCGGGAGGNTCTAATCCCTTGACATGGACGGNTTCCACTGTTACNCTTAGAATTTCGGCGGCCCGTTTAACCCCTTCAGCGAGAACATCTCCTATACCTTCTCTGAAAGCGATCTTCTTTACGAGTTCGATGATCTTCTCACCATCTCCGAATCTGATCTTTTCGTCAATCTCGCCCCTCTCACTACAGGCCATTGCGAATGCTATGGCGATTTCCTGTTTGAGTATCGTATCCAGCCCGTATCTATCACATAAGTCGTTGGCAATAATTATGGACTTCGGATCTGAATTGTAGCAAAGAGATCCGAGCGCAAATAATGTTTCATACTCTGGACCTTCTACTTCAATGTCTTTCGATTTTCTTATCTTTCCGCAAGCCACTGAACATCCATAACAAGATGTGCTTTTTTTCACGAACTTCTGCAAGCTTTCAGCACTTATTTCTTCGAAATACTCGAAGTTACCCTTTTCCCAATACTTTGTGGGAAGGACACCAGCCTCATTTGTTAAAGATGCTATCGACGGAGTTCCAAACTTTTTCTATGCTCTCAAGTTTGCTGACAACGTTTTCGTTCATCCATCTTCTGAATTCCCTCAGCCCATCGGGATCTGCCACTTCGATCTCTCCGTTACCTTTCACTACAACCGCCTTAAGATTTTTTGAACCCATAACGGCTCCAGCACCGCATCTTCCGAACTGTCTGCCTCTTCTGTGTGTGATGCATGCAAAACGAACGAGGTTCTCTCCGGCTTGACCGATTGAGAAGACTTCGCCGCCGTGATCTTTCCTCAAAATATCTTCGGTTTCGTAACAATCTTTACCCCATAGGTGAGTGGCATTCTTTATTTCAACTTCTCCGTCCTCTACGAGCAGATAAACTGGTTTTTCGGCTCTGCCTGTGATGAAAAGAAAATCTACTCCCGCTTTTTTGAATTTGNGTGCTAAAAAGCCACCGCACTGAGATTCACCGTATCCGAATGTAAGTGGCGACTTGAAAACGCATGTGAGTCTTGAGGCACCCGGTAAATTCACGCCGTTCAGAGGGCCTATTCCGAAGATAATTATATTCTCAGGAGATAAAGGATCTATCCGAGGGGTTAAACTCTCATAAAGTAATTTGGTTGCAATACCTTTTCCTCCAATATAGGCTTTTTCCAACTTTTCAGGAACGTTTGAAGCCTTTATCTCTTTATGAGTCAAATCTACTCGAAGAAGGTGCATTTTCAGCATAGGTTAAACTTTCGTTAATTATATTTAAAATTTTTCATATACTTGGACACATTATCGAGACCTTTAAGAGACCAAGCCTAGGCTTGAGGAGAACCAAGTGAAGAAAAATTTGAAGAAATCGGAAAAGATATTGAATCACCCTCTAATCTCTCGAATTTTTTCCGCTAGTAGTATCATTAATTTCCCCTTTTTCATCTTCTTTTCAACTCTAACCCTACCCCCCTCTTCCCACCAGCACTTTGGATACTTTTTTCTTTCGACTACATACTTTAATCCTAAAGTTTCACAAGCTTTTGCAAGTTCGTCTAATCTCACATTGGGAACTGCAAATCTTTTTGGAATCCTTCTACCCTCTTTCCTGCTCTTTTTTCTGTCAAGATTGACAGTCCATATGACGTAACTATTTCCTCCTCCTTCTAAGCTCGTCATAAACATCATCGAGTTTTATTTCAAGTTTCGATAGTAAAACCAAGAGGTGGTAGATAAGATCAGCAACCTCGTGGATGATTTCCTCCCTTTTTCCATCTTTTACGGCCAATATCACCTCAACAGCTTCTTCACCGAATTTTTCGAGGATGCTATTTAATCCTTTCTCTCCATAGAGCAATCTTGCCGTATACGATCCCTTAGGGGGATTTCTCTTCCTCTCTTCTATCACTTGATAAAGCTCTTCCAACATGTTAATACCTTTTGAATGTTATTTCAACAAGGGGATGCGGAACGTCCTCTATCACTTCGATATCTTTAATCGATTTAATACTTTTCTTTTTGACAAGCTTTTCAATTCCAAGCTCGATGTTCTCAGGAACTTCAAGTATGTAAGCTTTCAACTTTCGGATTCCTAGCTTCTTAACGGCAACAGCCCTATGATGCCCATCGACGAGATAGAATTTTTTACCTTTCTTTATAACTACGATCGGCTCTGCTAAACCTCTCTTGATTTCGTAAATCCTTCCTCTCAGCTCATCTGCGTAAACCTTTGTTTGCGTCGGTATAAGTTCGTCTACATCTACAAAGTCTATGTAAATATTCACTTTAGTATTGTGAACCTTTTCTATTGTCTCCTTCAATTTTAATACCTTGGATGGATCTGCCCTTTCAATTTGACTTCTGATTATATCAGTATTCGTGAGTATNCCCTTTAGTCTCCCTTCTTCATCAACGACGGGTAACTTCGAGTGACCTGTTCTGAACATCACCCTTGCGGCGTCTCTTAGATCCATGTATTCTCTTGCCACGTAGATTGATTTGGACATTATATCCTTGATTTTTGTGTTAAAGTCTTTTTTCAGGAGATCTCTTGAAGAAACGTATCCGACGACCTTATTATTTTCATCTACAACGGGAAATCCATCGTGCCCTGTCTTTTCTATAAGCTCGATAGCGATCGGCTACAGTATTATCAGGCTTCAGCGTTATCACGTTTCTTGTCATGTAGTCAATAACTCTTTTTTTATTGTTTTTCACGATATTTATGACATACTTTTGATATTTATAGTTTAGCGAACGAAAGATTTTTTAAAATATCCGTTAAAGCGAGTATCTAATGAGAGTTCTTGTAGCGAGCAATATCGCTCAGGACGCCATAGAACTAATGAGAAAGGAAGGATTAGAAGTAGATGTTCGAGAGGGAATAAGCGAGGAAGAGCTTGAGAAAATTATAGAAAACTATGATGCTTTAATAGTTCGTAGCTCCCCAAAGGTCACGAGGAAAATCATCGAGAAGGGTAAGAATCTTAAAATAATCGGAAGAGCTGGCGTTGGCGTCGACAATATTGATGTGGAAGCGGCAACACAGCATGGAATNGTCGTCNTAAACGCTCCCNGCGGCAACACAATCTCCNCGGCAGAACTTACTATAGGAATGATAATTGCCGCTGCAAGAAAGATCCCTCAGGCTGATCGNAGCGTTAAGGATGGGAAATGGGAGAGGAAAAAATTTGTCGGTATAGAGCTCAGAGGGAAAACCCTTGGGATAATAGGTCTTGGTAGGATTGGTTATGAAGTCGCAAAGAGAGCTAAAGCTTTCGATATGAATGTTATAGCCTACGATCCTTACATAAGCGAAGAAAGAGCNAGAGAAATCGGTGTGAAGCTAGTTTCCTTCGATAAGCTGATAGAAAATTCGGATATTATCACGATACATGTCCCCAAAACGAAGGAAACGGAAAACATGATATCTGAGAAGGAGTTTGAAAGAATGAAAGACGGTGTGATCATAATCAACTGTGCCAGAGGCGGTATTGTCAACGAACAAGCCCTCGTGAAAGCTATCAAATCTGGGAAAGTTTATGCGGCAGCTTTAGACGTTTACTCAAAGGAACCTCCCGACAAGGATAGTGAGCTTTTGAAGCTTGAGAACGTGATTACGACACCGCACATCGGGAGCTTCAACGCGAGAAGCACAGAAAAATGTTGGATTGATTATCGCCGAAGACATCATCAACATGTATCGTGGATATCCAGTAAAGAACGCGGTGAATCTACCTTCCCTTAGACTTGAGGATTTCGAATACCTAATGCCGTATCTGAAACTTGCGGAGAAAATGGGTAAAATAAGCAGCAGCAAGACTCGAAGGAAACTTCGAAAAAGTCAAAATTACGTGTAGAGGAAAATTGGCAACCAAAAATACGAATTATATCTCAAGAGCTGTCCTAAAGGGTCTTCTTGAATACATTCTGGGACCTAACATAAATCTTGTCTCGGCGATGGCAATTGCCAAAGAGAGAGGGATCGAAGTTGAGGAGAGTAAAAGCGAAAAAACCGATAGTTANGAGAGTATTCTTGAAGTGGAGGTAAAAGGTAAGGAAAAAAGCATCTACTTAGCGGGAACGAGCTTCGGAAAGGAGGATTACAGAATAATCAAGATAGATAAGTACAAAATGGATTTCGTTCCAAAGGGTCATTGCATTATTTCTCTTCACGAGGATAAACCTGGCGTTATTGGAAGAGTTGGCACACTGTTTGGTAAAAACAATATAAACATTGCAGGGATGATCGTTGGGAGATACGGAGACAAACCAGGGGGTGTTCAGCTAATGTTTCTTTTAGTGGATGATCCTCCAACAGAGGAAGTTCTCAAACAGATGACAAAGCTTGACGGGATAATTGATGCTACTTACATTTACCTTTAACCCATTAGCAAGATAGCAAAAATTTTTAATAGTTTTCCGAACAAAGTATTAAAGGCTCCGCTTCCCACGCCCGTGTGAGTCATGATCACGGGTCGGTTGGCGGAGCTACACTTATAACAAAAACCCTCAGTCCTGAAGATAGGCGACTTCTTTTCTTGTATCGCTGTAATTTTATCATCGATCTCCACATGCTTGGATTCATTCAAGAATAGCCTCTCGGTGATATAATGCCTATGTAGGCTGAACTCCGATAAATTATTAAAAGATTTTCAGAAAAATATTCTCAATGATCTTGGAGATCTTATCAGACTGGAGGCTAAAGGAATTTGAAGAGCATAGAAAACTGAAAAAAGAAGGAGACATCGAAGTCACCGATCTGATAAGGTGTCCTTTAAAAAGGTATTTTGAAGAACGCTATCCCGAACTGCACAAGGCTTCTGTCTACACACCTGCCACAATCCTCGGATCTTTAGTCCACTTGGGACTTGAAAAAATACTCTCAGAGGAGCTTAACGCTGAGATAGAAGTTAAGGGCGAGAAGAAATTAGGCGAACACAAAATAGTTGGAAGAATTGATGCAAAACTCGGTAAAGTCGGAATAGAGATAAAAACCTCAAGGGGTGATTTCGAAATCCCATACGAACATCACGTTCTCCAAGTTAAGATCTACAACTGGCTTTTTGATCTNGAAAAAAGTGTTTTGGTTTACGTGACACCCGATAGAGTGACGGAATTCATTGTTGAAGAAAAAGCGAAAGAAGAAGAAATAATAAAGCTGATTGTTGACAAGACATCACCCCGCTATGATTGGGAATGTAGATACTGCTTTTTCTCTATTCTCTGCCCAAATAAGAAAAGAAAATAGGGGTTGGTAACTCTTAAATACCCTTTGTTTGACTTAAGTAGTATGGCAAGAAAACCGGCAAGTATGTGGAGAAGGCTCGAAAGACCCTACACAAGAAAGGAATACATAGATGGAGTTCCCGGTACAAGGCTAAGACAGTTTGAAATGGGTAACAAGAATGCAGAATTCCCAGTCATGCTGACACTGGTCGCTAAGGAAGCCGTCCAGATAAGAGATATAGCCTTNGAAGCTGCAAGAGTTGCCGCCAATAAGTATATCTCCAGAAGGGTGGGGTCGAGCAACTATTTCTTAAAGGTCAGGATATATCCCCACCACGTCTTGAGAGAACACAAAATGGCGGTTGGTGCCGGTGCCGACAGAATCTCTCAAGGAATGCGAAAAGCTTTTGGAAAGCCTGTTGGATTAGCAGCAAGGGTCTTCCCCGGAACTAAGATCATGAGCATCTGGACTAAACCCGAGAACTTTGAAATCGCAAAAGAAGCTTTAAAAAGGGCGAGTCAGAAGCTACCAACTCCCGTTAGCATAATAGTGGAAAAGGGACACGAACTACTTAAAGGCAAAGTTTAGTGACGTTATACGCTTTTATTATTTCCTTCCCCTCAACGAATGGAATGCCGTATTCCTCGGCATATCTCATGGCGTCTTCTTTTGATAAGGCTTTGCCAGTTCTCTCGTCGAGCATTTCGCAAATTGCAACGGCAGGTGTTATCTCAGCGAGCTTGGCTATGGCTAAGCTCAATTCCGTTTGTCCAACTCTCTCGTAAACCAGATTCTTGGCAGCTCTCAGAATCGCAACATGCCCTGGACTTCTGAACTCTTCCCCGAAATCAAAGTCTTCTCCCTCTAGCACTTTTTCGACAGCCTCTCCGATTTTCCTTATTGTAAGACTCCTGTCTATGTCGGTAATTCCCGTATAAGTGTCCCGATGGTTGACCCAGATACTAAAGGAAGACCGGGAATCGTATCTTATATCGAATTCAGCTACTTTTTTTAGCTTCGGAAACTTTAAGGATGCATATTTAAGAATATCGTGCATAAAAGGTAAGCCGAATTTCTCGGCGGCTTCGTGCGGTATTGAAACGCATATTAATCCACCGCCATCGATTCTCATCATCGCAACGTCTTCGGGCTTTACAGCTTTTGCTGGTATCGCTATGTCTGTTTCCCCTTCCCTCTCTTCGAAATCGTATATCAGGACGGGTTTTCCCTTTTTAAATGCTTTTATAGCTTCTTCAATCATAATAACACCTCAACAACCACCTTGTCTCCATCTTTAAGGTTTAATTTCTCCCTTAAGCATACGGGAGAGATTATTTCAAGAATATCTTTACTGTAGTGGGTTCTCTTCGGGATTACGACAGCCCCCTCGATGCCGTCAATTCTACATTTAAAAGCTTTGACCTCACCAAATGTTCGATCTTCAGTTTTAAACCCTTCAATATAGATACCTTCTTCTTCGTCGAGTAATCTCCTGAAATACATTTGCTCCTTTGATATTTTTAGATTCAGTGTTCCGGGATACGGATCGAAACCCAACTTTTCTATGAATTGCTTTCTGTATCCTTCAAGGGAGACATAGTATTTCCCCTCACCAACACCACTGATAACCCTTCCTTCGATGTAGATCTTTTCTTCGCCTTCGAAGATCTTTTTGTAGTCGAGATATTCTTTGTAAAGGAGTTGCTTCCCTTTCTCGGTTATCACTAAGAATTGCCCGTTTTTGTTGATAATTCTTTCTATGTATCCAGCTTCTTCTAGTTCCTTTAGTTTCCTCGCAGCAGTCTGAACACTCTGGTTGATTTTTTCGGCAAAATCCTTTGAGCTTATCTTTATTATTTTCTTTGTAGCGTTCATCATTGCAAGTGTTTTGAGAGCATCTATCATCTTCTCAAAAATGAGATGTTTCTCAATATAAAGTTATTGGTTTTTCTTCGAAAATGACAAAAAGTGAACAACTATATAAACGCTATACCGAGAGCGAGCGAGATTATTCCATTTAATAGTGAAAAAAGAAAGAACAAGTAGAGAGAACACTCACCGAATCTCCTTAGGGCTTCTTCGGCTTCTTTGAAAAAAACATCTCCCATAACTTTTACACTGACGTCTCTAAATCCAAAGAAAACCTTTGCTTCATCAAATTTGGCATTTTCCAAACTTTTTTTCAAGAAGGAACTAATAAATTCGAAATCTTTTTTTCCGGCAGGTTTGTACCCTATCTTAGGGGAAACTCCCGTCTTCGAGTGATTATCCGTTGTAACTATGTCGAGGTTGATTGAAGAGATTTTTTCGAGTTTATTTCTTAGTTCGACATCCATGTTGTTCGAATCTATCATAAGAATCCCGTGCTTTTCGCCATCGAATTTCATGAGCAGTAGAGATATTTTTCCGCATACGGTCTCGCTTAAGTAATCCGCTTTTTCAAAATATATCTTAAGACTGCAGAAATCCGTCTCTATTTTTGAAGCCTTTTCAAACAGAGAATTGATTTCAAGTATGTCCGAAGCGGAGATCTCGTAATTCTCTTTGTAGGCGTTGTGAGCATCAACGACAATTGGGTTATGGAAGTATTTTNCGGCAATTTCTCTGATTTTGGATGGGAGATCGTCAATTGCATCCTTTCCGTGAATTATCAGAAGATTAAATTTATCAAAAGGATACACCTTCAGTTTGAATTTATCACCCTCCACACAGAACGGTTTTTTCGGCTTTGCTTCAACTAAATCAAAAATCTGATTAACGATTTTTCTCACATCCTCTTTCGTAGCCGGATTGGATGTGTGNTCTGAAACAGCATGCAAGAACATGTCGTATTTTTTTAGAGACTCCTCTACGAGTTTAGATCCACCTACATCTCTGAAAGGACCGGGATGGAATTCTGGAGCGAAAATCTTGACATCGTTCATTTTTATTAAATACACTCTCCCCTTTTTTACTTCAGAGAATTTCAATAATTCCTTCTCAAATATTTCTGGATTTCCCTTTAACCAGTAAAGAACGAAGCTTCTGACAATCTCTGCAATGTTAATCCTCCCGATATTTCTATCGAGAAACCTTATAAATATGTAAGATAACNAAATTCCCGCTGTGGCTGAAACCACGTAGATCTCCAATCCATTCATAGTGCCGTTCAGAGGATAAAGAGATAGGATAATCAGGAATGGAATGAGTATGTTGAATCTTTCTGAAGTGAAGTAGAGAGTTACACTTAATATGAATGCTATGACTGTGGGGGAGAGAAGAATAATCTCCCGATCGAACAAGTGAATTACAATGAAATCCATGAGTTCGATAAGTATTAACAAAAACAAGGCAAAAAAAAAGATTCTTCTACTATTAAATCCCGAATTAAGAGTTTTTCCAGCAATTAGCAGGAGTGCTACAAGAGAGGCGCCCAGTAATAGGTATCGAAAAAAGAGGCCCGAAACTCCGTTGAGATAAGTGGCGAGGATTATGCTCAAAAATCCAACTGAAATGCTTACCCTCTTTTTTGGTACCGAAAAAATTTTTGAATAAAACTTTTCGATCAAATTTACGTCTATCATTTCGCGAATTCTTCAATTAGATCCTTTAGGTAGATCTTATGTTGGCCCAATTTACCTCCGTAGTTTCCTGCGGAAATCTTCACTACTCCGTCGATTCTGCTTCCGACCTCCATGCAAACGAACATAGCTTTTTTAACATCTTCGAGAGTAGTTCCGTTTATGACGATCTCCGGGATGCTTTTGACTCCATCGGGAACTTTTGAGTCTGGGATTTTTCCTTTCAGGATTGGACAGTAGTAGTGATTCGTTGTGGGTCCGATTTCGGGATACTTTGTTTCGGGCTTGCTACCAGCGGAACATATATCAAATGACGTTATTACGTTATCCATGTTCTTTAAGGCCTCAACCGCAGCCTCCCCAGCCTCTAAAGCAGCCTCTTCGCTTTCGCAGAAGAACCAAACATTTCCACCAGCAATCCCCTCAGCGTATCCGATATATCTCTCAATCGCAAATTCACCGAACATTATCGGGATTCTGATCATTCTCCTTCCCCATATCTCCTCCTCCCACTCGTATCCGTCCCCGCATCTTCCCACGTTCAGTTCGGCATCGAATTTTGTTTCGCTCTCCGTTGCATTAAATACCCTTGTTGTGGGAACAACGAGAATTCCTTGCCTGATTCTCTTGCTCATTTCCCTCATTAATACCTTTTCGAAGTTCTTACTTTTGGCGACCCATATCTGAACGATGGCACCTAATCTTCCGTCAGGAGTCTCTTGGGGAGAGACGAATTTCTCCACACCACCCTCGGACTCTCCGAAGACTGTTGATGGGAGGGCTGTTGAGCCATAAGCCGCTTTTTTCAGTAGCCATTTTTGCTTGGCGGTTATCAAAATTCTTGAGTATATTCCATCAAAAGCCTCGCAGTAGGTGTCTTCAACCTCAACACCGTTTAGCTCAAGCATGATCGAATTTTACCAAACAAATATATATCTTTTGACCAAAATACTTAAAAACAAATTAAGAGTTTTATTTTCACTGCCCGGGTGGTGTAGTCCGGCCTAACATGCGGGCCTGTCGAGCCCGCGCCTCGGGTTCAAATCCCGGCCCGGGCGCTATAAAAAAATTAGAAAATTCTCCTAAAGCTCTGAGATATTTTTGGACGCCCTGATGAATACCTCGAATTTATCGAACTAAAATCGAAAAAGTGACTTAGATTATATTAATTTCGGGGGCTTGTTACTAATTTGCCCAACTTATTCTCCCAAAATAACAGAGTTGCCGTTTTAGGATAATAAGAAAGTTTACGAGGTTTCTGGTAATCTTAGCGGTGAAAATC
>Ga0065719_106885_pt1 | contig 12963 bp, 11 predicted proteins | sample GBSCel85sediment_FD_59106 | JGI IMG/M metagenome (GOLD analysis project Ga0065719, IMG submission 59106) | Hot spring sediment microbial communities from Great Boiling Spring, Nevada - Cellulolytic enrichment CS 85C v3 (version 3) | ecosystem: Environmental > Aquatic > Thermal springs > Hot... | reverse complement strand
TTAGCCCCGAGCCAGGCCTCCGGCCCATTACCCCTACCCCTCTCGGGGCTCGGGGTTATGGTTGTGAGTATGTTGTATGCTCCAACTAGGTCTGNGTTGAAGACCTTGCTCAGCGTTGTGCACTTAAAGAGTCCTCTCTTAATCCTCCTCCCGCACCTCTCCCCGTGTAGCGGACACTTTGATGACGTGTAGGCCTCGCTGACGTATACGACTCTCATACCGTACTCCTCTGCTACCTCACCTATCCTCTTCAATAGGTATCCGTACGTCCACACGTGCACGTTACTGAAATCACCGTTCTCCTGTGCTATGTACTTCGGGTAGCCGACTTTAATTGTCGANANCCCCACGTTGTANAGCCATTCAATGGCCTGCCTGACCTTGCNGTCGATGTAGCTCTTGATTTGCCTNCTCCACTTCGAGTACATCAGCCTAAGCCTCTTAGAGGTCTTCAAGCCATACCTGTTCAGAGTGGACTGGTACCCCGCTATCCTCTTCCTCCAGTAGTGGGAGATTGCTTTCAGCGGCCTTCCGTTAACCAGCTTCGCTAAGCTGTTTTCAACGTATATCGCCATGAGGTTGTTGATACCAATGTCAATCCCAGCTACTAGATTTCCTTTTGTCTTCTTTGGGACGGTAGACCATTTCCCTCTAACTGCTTTCTCTAATACCTCGAAGGATATATGTGCGTACCACCTCATCCTGTCTGGGTCGTAGTGTATCTCTAATCTACCCTGCTCTCCCCTCAAGTGTATCAAGCCTTTATACCTCAACTCTATCCTCCCAATAGCGCCAAGCCCCTTGAGAACCAGCTTGTCAGCTTCTATCCCGTACTGGTCTTTCCTGAGCACTGTCCACAGAGTTCTCCTACTAGCTTTCTTCCTGTAGCCCGGCGGGTTAACTCTGCTCGTGAACGGTGGTAGCTTCCCCTCATTCTTGAGCTTCAGCAGACTAAAGAAGCTCCTCCACGCCTCGTCGTTCTTGTTGAGAACTTGCTGAGCTGTGGCTGAACCGATTAGCGTCTTGTACTTCTCGTAGAACTCTCTGTAGGTTGCTTTAAGATCCACTCCTTTCTTCTCGAAGAACATCCGCCTCCTAGCGTAGTTAACCTCGTTCCACAGCTTAGATGACAAGCTACAGAGCATTTTCAGCTTGCTCTCGGATTCTCTGTCTACTACTAGCTCTACTACGCTGGTTCTCCTCATTTCTCCTTCTCCCACTGCTCATCGACATACTTCTTCACGATATCAGCTGTCACAGTACCTACTGTAGCGACGAAGTAGCTCCTACTCCACAGCTTCCCACGAGTAGCCCTAGACTTTAGCTCCGGGAACCTCTGCATTATCCTCCTAGCCGACTTACCCTTCAGGTAGTTCACTACGTACGCGGGGGAGTACCGTGGAGGGCATAGAGCGAAGACATGGACGTGGTCTGGCATGACCTCTACAGCGATTGCCTCACAGCCAAGCTCAGTCAGTATCTCTTTCAAGACTCCTCTAGTGTATTCAGCAACACTACCAACGAGGATATCCCGACGGTACTTAGGAATCCACACGAAGTGGTATCCACACCAGTACCTAGCATGCCTAGTGCTCCTAAGCTTCATCCACTCTAGAGAGTTGCCCTCCACGGTACTCCCTAGAATACACTAGAGAATACGGAACCTATAAATTTTCATCCCCGCCCTAAAGGGTGAGGCTTTCGGTGGTAAGCTGGTTGTCCAAGACGAGGTATCCGCGTCTAAGCTACTGCTACTTATGAGGAAGTTCAGAGACGCTGTAGAGATGGGGTTCAGCTCTCGTCTTCATCGCCTCATCCCTGTTCCCCCTCATCGCTCCTTGGGCCTGCATCCGCATCGGGGGCGTTCGGGGCTACCCCGGGAGCCCCACATCTTGAGTACTTAGATGAGAACCTCATGTAGAGGTTTATCGTGGCTACTACGTCTCTGTCTCCTGCGAAGCCGCATTTACCGCATCTCAGCGTCCTGTAGCCGCTGTCGGCTAGCCTGCTACCGTACCTAGGGCATCTTGAAGACGTCCCTTTGGGATTAACCTTAACTGCTCTCAGTCCTCTCTCCTTCGCCTCGTACTCTACGCAGAACTGTATTCTGCGGTAGAACCACAATGATAACTTCTTGTTGAACTTTTTACCCTTCTTAGCATTCTCCCTTAGTTTCTCTAAGTCCTCTAACACTACTACGGAGCGGTACACGAGAGCTAGCTCTGCAACTATATCCCCTACTTTGTGTGCATAGTCCCACGAGATGCTCTTAATTCTCTCGCCGTGTCTCTCAATAGCATTTCTAACTCCTTTAACGTATCTCCAAGACCTCGGGTACCTCCTGTAACCAACTTCAGCCTAGCTTCGTAGCCGTTGTGGAGCTTTAGTGTTAAGGTCGTGGTATCTAAGTCTAGCTTGTAATCATACTTGTCTATTCTTGCCGTAAGTTTTCTGAGGATTGGTTTCTTGCCACCATTGCTTCTAGCGGATACCACTACGCTCTGAGCATAGGTGTAGATCTGCTTTACGTGGTGTGCTCTAAGACCTAGTTTTCTCAGCTTGCCGTAGAACATTTCGTGTAGCTTCTTCCTAGAGACTGGAATGTTGGCTTCTACATACCCGTAGATGAGAAGAAGTACGAGGAAAGATCAAGAGTGAGCTGGAGAACTTTACACTCACAACTCTACTTCTCCTTCATAATATTGGTGAAATCGAGCTCGTATTCGACGGTAAGAGAAAAGTGTTCAGGAGGGAAAAGAAGGAGGAAAATGAGGGCTATACTATTTACACCCTGAAAGTTGTAGAAAACGGTGTTGAAAAGAGATTAGCAACTGGGTTGTATTTCGTAGAGTAGTTAAGGTTCCAGATGAAGTTAGAGCAGATAAGTACACTAAAGAGTGGAATAGGCATATAGTTGAGTATAGGGAGATAGCTGTAGCGTTTAGATTAGATAACAATGGCGACTTAATATTAATACCTGGTACGGCCAAGTCTGGAGTTTTCAGCTATATACCTTTAAAGGAGGAGTCAATTGAGTTACCATACTATGTTCATGCCGACTTTTTAGTAGCACCTGGACGTGAAGTTGTACATAGGGATGCGCTGTGGAACCGCTGGATACTAAGTGAGATAGCGAAATTCATAATAGAGCGCGTCATTGAGGTGTTTAAATCTCATGAAAAGTGGAAGTACTCGTATGNCAACCTACTCTATAAGAGAATATAGAGTCCTTCGACGAGTGCTTAGTAGGCCCTATATTGAGGGAGATTAAGAACGGACCTCACTTTGCTACTATTAAGGAGATTAAGGACGGGGTTATAGTTGATGGAGATTTCGTAAAGCTGTCAGAGATTGTTAAGGTCGATCAAAGTGTCTTAGAGGCTCTAGACCCCAAGACTGTCATCTTAATAGAGAAACTCACAGGCAAGAAAGTCCTACATCCGAAGGTTCAATTATCCTTTGATCTAATCTACAAACTAAAACATTCAAACAGCTTAATTGAAAGTATAAAGGATTTGAGAGGGTACGTCAAAGACCAAGATTTAAGAAGTCTGAGAGAGAAGCTCAAGGATGTGTAGGACCTCGTTATAGAGTGGCTACTAGAGCCCTCCGAGCTTATTAAGAGACTTAAAGACCCCTTAACTAGCGAGCAAGAGAAAATAACGATAGTTAAGAGACTTAAAGAACTGTGAAAGAGGAAGGTAGTGAGCGNGGAAGAGCTCATTAAAGAGGNGTTTGTGATTAGAACTAAAAGCNGTAAGTGGATNGAACCACGAAAAGCTTTATTGCCATCTGAATATGAACCGTACGGGGTGTTGAGAGATTAATTAAGGCTGGGCTTCTAGATCCAGAGCTAATGGAGTTCGTAGACCCCGTTTTCATAAAGGACACTAGCAGGGATGAAATAGCTGAGTGGAAATATTTCTTACAGGCTCTGGAAGTAGGCAGAGATGATAATATGATAAGAAAATAGTTGAGAATGTAGGTATTAGAGTTGCTTTAAAGTATGAGAGAGAAGTGCTCGGTATTAAAGATGCTCGCTTACTAGCTGAGTCTGAGAGGTACAAGGGCTATGATATTGGGTCTAAAATGCCTGACGGCTCTCCAAAATACATAGAGGTCAAAGCGTCAAAGGGGGTATTCAGACATTGAACTAACTAGGAACGAAGATCAGCATATATTAAATAACCCAGAATGTTCTTTCGTTTACGTGGTTACAGAGGCTCTCAGCAACCCTACACTACATGTGATACCAGGTACCTAAAACAAGACTAAAGACCTACTAAACTAAAACGAAGACGATCCTAAACCCTACATCAACAACACTCTTAAGTAACGATCAGATAGTTAGCTTCCACACTCTTAAGACCTACGAGATACGTAACCATTTAATTAATAATAATTTTACCTATTCAGGGATTTAAAGATATCGTATTAAATTATCATCAATGTAAGGAGAGAGTTTAGGAGCACACCAAACTCTACAGCGTTAATTTAGAGATATGCGAGGCTATAGGATTCTACTAAGAGATTTTCTCTAAATTAATGGTTTTAATATGCTTTATATATGGGTTTTCTGGTGATAAGATCCTCTACTTACTTATAAGATTATGTTCAGACTTTATTTTCAGAGTTAGAGATCTATAGAGGCGTTAATGTAAGATCTTTTAATACGTTTTAATCATGAAGTTAATTTCTAAGGAAGGACTCATCACATTACTTACTATATATTTAACATATTTTTATAAGTGGGGGGTTCTGTTATTAGAGTGTGAATAAGTTGAGTTCTCAAGTAGGGTCTCTCTACAGTTTTGAGGATAGTTTAAGGAATAGTATCACTATTTCAGATCTCGTAAGGGATATTTCAAGTAGAGCTTCATTAGTTATTAAGGATATTTGCGAAAAACTTAATTTAGATCGAGATGTTAGGGTAGTTATATCTCTTAGGATGTTTGATGAAGCTGTAAGAGAGGGTATCAAGGATGAATTGATATTGCCTATTAAGAAGGTCGTATGTGGTTACTATGATCCACAGGGAAAACTTATTGTAATTTCATATCCATGTGTTATTGCTAGGGATAATCTTAGTGAAACTATTGCTCATGAACTTATACATCATTGTCAATATACTTGTTACTCAGGTGCTTGTAGAGATATATGTGAGGTTTCCTTAAGTACCGAGCGATATGAAGAGATTATAACGATACTACCTTATTCTGCAAGACCTTATGAGGTAGAAGCTTATGGTAAGCAAGAGGAACTAGCTGAGAGAATAAGAGGGATGAAGGAATATGAGGAAATAGAAAATCTTATTAAGAGATTACATTTTACATTAAATTTTAATGAAGAAGTTAAAATCCGTATTAGTAAGTGTATTACGGCCCATACATTAGTCCTTGACAATATCTTCTACGCTATTCAAGTTACTTACCTAGATACTATCTCAGCTTTCCTAAATATCTACGTCGAGACTTTCGGAAAGAATGCTTTCCTAAATATGCTTGAACAGATAGTAAAAGTATATGAAGAGATTGTGAGAGAAGCTGAGCAGAAGATAAGGGAATGTTTTAGTAAGAGAGTTAAGAATCTTTTGTCTTTAGATAATCCCACTTCTATTGTGAGAGAGGAGAAATTTGTACGATATATAGTAGATGTTCTGAAGACCTTCTTTGGACATATTAATGCTAAATTGATAGTCTTAAACCCAAGAGGTAAAGACATACTAGATCTGTACATAATTACTGATCACGGATTCACCATATACAGTATTAACACATTTAAGTATTTACCTCTCATACCGTTACTACTAATACTTCCTGAGAATACGAGTATTCAGGAAATTCTTAGAAATAGTAGATTACGCTTAAGCCTAACACTTAATCAGATTATTGAAGGTATTACTCGAATATGTTTAGGTAGTAAGAATGTAGAGTCAAAAGTGTTATTAGTGAAGAATACTGATGTAGTAGTTGACACACTTAAGAAATCTTGTAGAGAATTCAGAACATCCTCATCTTTAGATAGCCTAGAATTCCTGACTTTAATATCTCTCCCAGGCTGGATTCCTTCTAAGTATACATGTTCATTACAATTAAGTGAATTTAATAATATGATTAAGGTTTATTGTGAAACTCAAGATGCTGAAGAAATAGGTGGTATACTCCTATGTAGTGATTTGAAGGTAGGTATCAAGAACATTCCCAGAGTTCATGATGAGGTTGAAATTAGAAAGGCTATTGAGAAACTAAAGAACATCACTCATCATAAAGATTTCTTCGAAAACTTCATTATTAAACCACTCTTACACATGATCCTATGGAATTCTTACCTAAAATGTAAAGGAATATAGAGATAAAAAGAGAGTTAGAGTCTATAAGGAGGGAATTAAGAAGTTAAAATAGGAAATCACTAAAATATAGTAAGATCTTACATTATCTCTACAACTTACATAAGACCTTATTGTAAAATTCGACTTCATTTGATGTTTAACGATTTCTCATATTACATAATACCTCATAAAAATAATTTATAAATCATATTATTAAGAAATATACGTTCATGTATGTGTCTTATATAATTAATTAATAAATTTTAAGATCAGTCAGGATTACCCTTTATTTTTATACTATAATTATACATCATATTTTGAAGCTCGTTAAAAATATTAAAAGTAAAACTTTTGAACGCACTATTAACTTAATCTAACATAAAATTTTCCTTAAAACTTCATAAAACTCCAGCTTCAACAATTTATGGCGAGTGTAAAGTCCCTAAAGTTTTTAAGAGTTTTAATATTTTCGGAGGTATTGAGGAGGTTTAATGTGGATGTAATGATGTCTAGATCTAGGCTAAAGTTCTTTATCATCCTCACCTTATTTTATGCTTATATTATCTACGTTATCATACAATCACAGCTTTTTAGTGCTATTAAAAACATTGATAGTTATCATGTAGTCTATTTAGTCATGTACCTTATCATTATAAGTATAATGATTACACTAATATTAAGATGTCGAATTAAGATAGAAAAGACGTGGAAATCACTTCATTTATACCCTATTATTGTAATAGCATTAATGATAGTATTAGTACTGTATATCGCGGCTTACGTTAAGAATGCAGCTTTAATACTTTACATCATATACTACAATCTTTGGTATGTGTTGGTAAGGGAATTACCCTCACTATCTTTAATTGCTTTATTACTTCCATGTATCTTATTAGCAATGATATTGTATTATGTGAAGTCTTATGTAAAGCGTTTATCGGTTCTTCTCCTTGTAGCAGTATTCTTTTTAATAATTCTCAACTTAGTAGAGTTATTTGTATTGGTTGAGTGTTTTTACCCTAGGGTTATTGAGGGCTTTAGATCTCGCTATGGTAGTGAGTGTACATTGGAGAGTGCTTGGAATCTCGCAATTGAATATTTTAGTGATTTTAGAGTAACTTATAGAGAACCTCTCCCGAAGCCAAGACAGTTTGGTATAGTATTTGGGAATAAGTATTTATGGGCGCCTCGTAAGCTAGTAGTTATAGTGAGAATGGGTTCTTGTGAAGATATAGCGCTCGGAGTAACTACACTTGTTAAAGATGTGTTAGGTTGTGAGGCTTGGGTTGTTGGTTTTATAGGAGTAGATCATGCTCTACCTGAAGTCAAAGTAAACGATGCGTGGTATGTATTTGATATTTCCTACACTACTCCAGTAGGGAAAGGTCCTGTAAAGGTAAGTGATTACTTAAGATATTTACAAAATTTTAATCAAACCCTTTCCTCTCAAATAAGGGGCTTAATAAACTATGAGACAGGAGAAAATGTAAGTATAGAACACGGACTTATAGTTAAGAGTCAGTGAGCGGTAAGTATATGACTGATGCAGAGACTTATACGTTAAAATCATCAATAAGTACTTTATACTCCTTAAGTACTTATACTTCGTAAGAAGTATAGTTTAAGGGCCCTTGTTATAAAAAGGTGAAGACGTTCTTGCTTAATAATATCATTAAGCTTAGACTCAGTAAACTTAACCTTATTATGTGTAGGAACGATAATACCGACTTTAGGTCTATAAGTACGATCTCTCCTAATACCCATCCCCTACGGAATCATACTCTCCTTAAGTACATATAATAAGCTAGTAGTACAGTAAGTGTATCGTAGCTGGAGATAGAGTTACCATCAATATCTGAATGTCTGTAGGGTAAGACCTAATTAATTCTTAAGTAATCATTTATGACTCAGTAGGTATGGGTATGGATTAACTTTAGATTCATAAGTTCTTTAGTGTTGATGGTAGTTATAGTATTGGTTGGCGTATCTCTTGAAGATATTAATATTAACGCCGTTTCATGAGAGAGGGTTTAAGAAGTTAGCTAAGTATGTTAGGAAAGCCCGTATACCGATTTACTTACCGTTACCGGTGGAGGTTTGTAGGGATCGTCGGGTCTTAAGTAACTTACCACCAGGTCTTGAGAGTTTATTAGGGTTTGGAGACCTTTACTTGAGGTCTTAGATAATTGTATGTTATGTAGTTGTTATGAGGTACTAAGTCATTTCGAGAGTAGTATTGATAATTCTATTAAGATCTTAAGACTTATTATTGAGGCTAAAGCATTTAATAAAATTGATGTTAGGAAGTGGTTTGAGGTAGTACCTGATAAACTAGAACCTAAAATACCTACTGATTGGAGAGGAGCATTAGTAATTGATAGGTATGTTGAGTACGTATCATTACTTAAGAGTGGTATAGATATTAACGGTATGTTTAAGGTAGAGGAATTTGTCCCTACACCACTAGACTTACTAACCTTAGTAAGGATAAACTTAATAAGATGGAAATGTGATGTCGTCGAAATCATTAATTGGGTAATTAAGTACTTAGATGAGTTTGTCCTATTAAGTAATAACTTAACAGAAGCATATGATAAGCTTAGGAAATCTACAGAATATAGGGAATTACTAAGTAAACGCGGTGTTATTGAGGTAAGTATTAGTTAGTAGATGTAGTAGTTGGGTAACCCTTACTGAAAATTATTACAAGGTAGTGGTGGGGATCTTAGGTAATTATTTGATCTAGCTGCTTCTCTAATATTAGAAATTACTTCATGCTTCAGTGAGGCAGGGTTTCATCACTTTCCCAGGTACCCGAAACTTCATCATATGTTATTAACTGTTTGTCCCACTCATGAATATGTTAATACACTCTCATACTTTCAGTATCCTTGAGAGGTCTTTAAAGCTTGATTTTACTTATTGGTATGTGAGGTATGTTGTTGGGTCTAAATCCTTACTCCTTAGGAACTCTATGAAGAGTTTGTCTTGAGCTAACTTCTTTATTAAGTCATGATCTCTTCGTAGTACTCTTAACTCCCACGATCTTAATGATAGGCATATGTAACATCCTATACGGTAGAAACCTAAGTCGTAGAGAGGGTTTATAGGGATTTTACGATGTAGTAGATAGAGTTGGACATGTATTGAGTCCAGAACTTTATTGGTGCTACATACATGATATTATCTTCTATCCTTACAGGAGGTCTCATAGCTCTACGTTCTGATTCTGGATCACGAGCACCAACAATAACTACGACTCGACCTATTTTAGTGAGTTCTTGGAAATAACTTTTTACTGCTGTATCTTCAACCCTGTACACACCTATTATTATGTGTTGGGAGGGGTTGCTTACCTAACCTAAGCTCCTTATCAATACCTGCATACTTCTCAATTACCTCAACACCTAATTTACTAGCAATGGAGTACATGTACTCACGAGTTTGTGGGAATTCTAGACCTGTATCCACGAATAAGACATGTAGTTTATTAGGCCCTACAACTTGAAGTGTTAGGAAGAGACTGCTGTACTATCCTTACCACCACTCCAAGGGATAACTACAGCATCAGCTTGATTAGTAAAGTGTTTAATCATGTTAAGTGATATTGTCTCAAATACCTTAATAATGTCTTGGTTATACTCAAGGAGATTTGATAACCTAAGCTTAAAATCCCCACACACTTTCTGTTGAGCTACGTATATGTCTATACCTTCATCTGGGATCTTTAGTTCTGCCATAATATTATGTCCTCGGTAAACCCTATGTACACCACCAACCATCCTAAGTACTAAGACGTAATCATCGTTAAGTTCAGTACTTAATAACTCAGATAGTAGGTAGAGTCCACCGTTTCTCGGTAGATGGTGGTTCATAGTCGTTCATATTCACTAGTTTCACGGCTCCCCACCATCTACTTCTCAACGGTCTCCCCAAGCCCCCTCACCGCAGTAGCTCTGCCTCCGTCGCCGGAGCCTCATCGCCCTACGGCTCTCGGAAACCCGGGGTCACCAATAGATGTAGAGTGTTCACAAGCTTAAAACCAATACAAACACATTAAACCAAGCAAACAAAACAAATACACATGAAAACTGAAACAGTCCCGCACACTGTGGCGTGGCATAGAGTAGTGTAGAGGGTTAACAATACAGCTCAGTCACTCCTAACCCTGAGGATTAGTAGTGAGAGAGCTGTAGTGGGCCAACAGATTCAAGGCAGCACCATTATAGCGTTATACAATGCGCTAACCCCCTTCCCCAGGGCCAGTCCGTGTGCAATGGGTACTAGAGTACAGCGCTCTAATAGACCCTCACTTTGTAGTGGACGCACTTACCGGGGTTTAGAGCGCCGCGGCATTTGCGGTATCCTTATATGCTTGCTTAGCATAGGTTATCTAGGCGGATATATATGTATGAGCCTGTTGTGTACAATGACGAGTATACAAATGGTATTATAGGTCCTCACACAAGGATGCTAGGGCCCATCGCTGATGGGGGTAAAATAGTGTTTATCACTACCCCAGGCTGTTGGGGGCCTATGATAACCCCCACTATTAGGGGTGGACATGAGGTAAACCTACCTGTTGCTGTTGAGAAGGCTGATGTAGGTGATGCTGTAGTCATTAGGGTTGAGAACGTTAAAATCAGGTCAAAAGCCTCATCATCAGGTGTTGATAGGCCCGTTGAAGGGGCTTATGTAGGAGACCCATATGTAGCTAAGAAATGCCCAGTATGTAGAGAGCCCTGGCCTGAGTTTACGTTTGAAAAAGGTAGTGCGGGTTTAGAGAACATTAGGTGTAAGAAGTGTGGTGCACCTGCAACACCATTTAGAATGATTCATGGGTATACAATGGTTTTTGACGAACTATACAGAGTTGGCTTAACTGTTAACTCCTCTACTGCTGTAGAGATTGCTAGAAATGCTTGGGAGTATGGTGCGATACCTTCAAAGTCTAAGCAGGTGTCAATACTTATTGCTGGTAAAGCAGATCTTGTTGGTGTAGCAGCAAGAGTAAGAACGTTCCTAGGCCAACTAGGTACAACACCTGCTGTTGACATCCCTGACTCACATAATGCAGGAGACTTTGGCTACTTTCTAATAGACGCCCCACACCCATATAGAATAACGCGTGAACAGTGGGAAAGAGACTTAACAGATGGACATCTAGATATAGACTCAGTTAGAGAGGGAGCAGTACTCATAGCACCTGTTAAGATTAAAGGTGGAGGTGTCTACGCAGGAGATACTCACGCAATGCAGGGGGATGGCGAGGTAGCAGGACACACAACAGATATATCAGCTGAGGTGACCGTTAAAGTAGAGGTTGTAAAGAACCTAAAGCTAGAGGGACCAATACTACTACCGCCTGAGGAAGATCTCCCACCACTAGCAAAGCCTTGGAGAAGAGATGAGTGGGATATTGTCGTAAGCCTAGCCCGTAGGTACGGGATAGAGCCAGAACCCGTAGCACCAGTACAGGTGATCGGCTCAGGGCCAACAATAAACGAAGCTGCTAAAAGAGGGTTTGAAAGAGCTGCTAAGCTCTTCGGCATGAGTATTGAGGAGGTATTAAACAGGGTGACAATTACGGGTGCAGTAGAGATTGGGAGACTACCAGGTATTGTGCAAGTATCAATGCAAGTACCAATAAGAACACTTGAAAAACTTGGAATAGCAGACATAGTCGTAAAACACTACAAACTACCATACTAACACTTAACCCCACCTCTTTCCCCACTAATCAATTCCTAAAGAAGCACACTTACCAATCATAACACACTACAACCCAACACAAAAGTAGCAACCCCACTCCAAGAACAAGTCGAGAAAAAGCTATAAACAGCAACTAGTAGAGTAGGTGGAGAGACAGCAGAAGCTAATTCAGCTCATAATTAGGAGCTTGTGGAAAAGCTAGAGAGCAGGAAACTACTTAGGTATGCTACAGCATCTCTATTCTTGGTGGGTTAGATGAGCTATAGGGTTAGGGTATGTGTTAAGGAGGTTAGAGGGCAGTGTGCAATGGGATATAAGCCAGGAGACTGCTTTCTAGTCGAAAAGTACTATATTAGGGATGCTGGTAGAGGAGTGTGCCTGCATGCACTAGCCTCAATGCTAACACTACTAACACCCTTTCTCAAAGGAATTTCAGCTAAAACATTAGGTATTGGNGGNGANGATGATGTTGGTTATGTACAATGTCCAGATCCTGGAGAACCATATACTTGCGGAGGGACAGTAGTGTTTGAACTTAAAAGGGAGAAAATAGAGGAGTAGAAGCCACTAAATACAGAGATCAGGTTTCGAGTCTAGATGTGATTATGTCTACTATTCTTACAGCTGCTTTTCCATCACCGAAGGGGGAGTATTCTGGGAGGTTTATTTCTTTATTGAGAGTTTTTTCAANTTCTGCTAAGACTACTACAGGATTAGTACCTACTACTCTTGCGAAACCGTGAATTACAGCTTCAGGTCTTTCTGTAGAGTTTCTTAATACTAAAACTGATTTCCGTATCTTTGGATGTGTAGCTTCTTCTTGAAGACCTCCAGAATCTGTTATTATAACCCTACAGTTCTTCATAAGTGCTAAGAATTCAAAGTAGCCCTGTGGTGGGAGTAGTTGTAGATGCTGTATACTT
>Ga0065719_106749_pt1 | contig 12981 bp, 11 predicted proteins | sample GBSCel85sediment_FD_59106 | JGI IMG/M metagenome (GOLD analysis project Ga0065719, IMG submission 59106) | Hot spring sediment microbial communities from Great Boiling Spring, Nevada - Cellulolytic enrichment CS 85C v3 (version 3) | ecosystem: Environmental > Aquatic > Thermal springs > Hot... | reverse complement strand
TGGGCTAAGAATTCCTTGGCTTTTTCCAATTCCTTTTGTTTTACTCTTGGTAAAAAACCTAAATTTATCTCTACTAATGGTTCTCCNAGAACAAATGAAGCCAGTCCTGTTGTTCCTCCTAAGATTACAAATGGTATACTGGATCCANGAACGAATCTATCAGCAATAAATGATGCTGCCCATGATGCTTTTGCAGTCGTTCCCAGAATCTTNTTCCATTTTTTCTTATCCACTGGACCGTATTCTCTTTTACAGATTGTGCAAATAAAGTATATCTCCTCCTTTAATAGCTTCTTTTCAACTCTTATTTCTGGATGTTTAAAACTTCCAAACGTTTTCTTTCTTATTTCTTCAACTATTTTATCAATATCTTCTATAAATTCAAAAGGATGCCTAAAGGTCATAAATTTATAGAGAATTTACAAACTTTTAAGCCTTTCTATTTAGATAAATCTTTTGTCCTAAAGTGCTAAAGTCGGACTTCTTTTAACGAAAGAAAGTTTCTATTGCTTGTGATTCATGAGAACAGCATTTAAGTTATCTGAACAAATATCCGACCAAGAAGAAATTTTTAAAACAGCCAAAACCTTTAAAAAAATTTTCTTTATATTTTGCAAAAACTTAGGGAAAAAATTTCCACTTTTTCCAGCAAAAAAATAACCTTTTCCATTATGCTTCTTTCAATCTCCTCAATCTCCTTTTCCGAGTAAAATTTCTTCATTTCTTCAAGGAAAAGGCTTCCGTGGTTTAAGTCTTTTACCTTAAGGTGCACGAGTTCATGCCTTATGATGTATCTTAGCTCCTCTTCGCTTAAAGACTCATGATCACGACCGTTCTGAAGAAGTTACAGAATCCTTGAATATCTTGTAATATCTTGTTCCTTTCAGTCTTTCTTTTATAAATTCGGCTGTATTATTTTTAATTAAGACTTCATGAAATATTCTTTCTTCCTCTTTAAAGACAAACGCATTATGTATAGCTCTATTAAAAAATGTGTTGGAATTAGAATTGTCCAAAGCATTCTTTCTTTCACTTACTGATTTGTCGATACAGATTGGACATTTGCATTTTTCAAGTAAATAATCTTCTTCAAGTTGTCTTCTACCATTTTTAGGAGATATGAACCTATCACCAGTTCCGGGAAGTTGGATTGCTCCGTAAGCTGCTTTTATTCTCCAGCTCATAGAATCAACAGAATCTACACCCAAACTGAACATTAAGTGCATTGTAGTAACACTACCTACGCCGAAAACGTGCAAGAAAGCGTCAGGAAATTCTCTTCTAATAATTGAAATTGCATCTATCATAAATTTAATCGTGTTCATTCCATTTAGTTTTGAGAGCTCAGATGTTTTCATACATCTAAGTATAGGGACTAGACTACCTACACCTACAAATTTTGGGTNGGTCAATATCCTTTAATTCATTGCAAGCCCTTCTTATTTCTTCTAACGTGTATCCATGGATAACAGGCATTAGGTACTATATCATGCGAATTACTAAGCATGAACTTCGTATTTTCAAGAGTCTTTTTCCATCTTTTTATTCTGCTTTCTAGATCCAATGGGTTAAAGGGAAAGTCTAGAACGACTCCAATATCTGGTTTTGCTTGTTTGTATATCTCGAGGAGTTTTGTAGGAGTGATGTGAACGTTTTTCTTCATAAGTTGAAAACCTCCGGAATCCATCATTACCATTCCATTGATGTTTAGGAGGTCATGAATTGTTCTATTAATATTAATCTCTTCCTCGATGATTCCGTAAGCATTTACCATCACTGCATTCACGTCAAAATATTCCCAAGGACGAGGTTTATTTTTAATCATGCAGCCAAGCCATAAGACAGGCGTTTTTATTTTTTTACTATTGAGATATAATATACCCATACGAGCTTTTGTTGTTTTATCTTTCTTGATGACCCTAAATTTCATGCGCCACCTCTTTCAAAATTTCTAAAAGTACTGGAAGTCTATATACATTATATGACACAACAATAGGATGAGCTAGACCATCTATACTCTCAAGAATGATTCTTTTGTGATGGTTTGGGGCGAAAACTATAAAGAAGTTATGCATTTTGACAGCTTTTTTGAAAAATAGGTTTAGCCTATTGATAAATACTTTTCTACCGCTCTCGGTCATTTTCTCTGGCGGAAAATCGTAGTGAGTTGCAGGGTATTTTGTTTCCCACTCCCGTGGTACGGCTATCAGTGGCTCACCAATTATATACTCCTGAACTTTGGAATCTAAGCTATGTTTCCTCAGCATTCCAATAACTTTCTTATGCATAAATGATCTTGAGTACGGTTTATGTTTTGTACAACCTAGCAGTAATGCTATCTTTTTCTCACTTTTCCATTCCTCAATTACTGAATAATAGAAGGTCAGAACATCTGGATGGAAAAAGAGTTCGTCTCCACCACTCAAAGTTTTTTCTGACATCTTATCCCCCCTAAACAGCTAAAGATACACCTAACTTCAGATACCCTTCTCTCACAAGTTTTAACAATATCTCGTCAATTTTGCTAGGATCTGCTTTACCTTCAATACTCTTAAGTACTTTTTCAACCCATATTATTTCAGAACTTTTGCTTAACTTGATTATAGTCTCCAATATAACTATTTCTTCCTCATTTAGTAAAGCTCCAATCAGTTCGTAGAATTTATTTCTAATATTTATTTTTTTATTTTCAATTTCACTTAATTTTATAGCCATTGTAATGAATTCTCGATCTACTCTACCTTCTAGCACTTCTATTTCCCCAAGTAAAGTCGCAAAACCAGAAGATAACTCTTTATGCCTTTTCTCAATTACGCTGATAGTTTTTTTCAAGTGCTTTAGATAGTCTAAAGTCTTGTGTTTGTATTCATCCCAAATTTCTTCTATCTCGTCTTTAATTTGAGTAAATTCAAATGTTAAATTTTTTAAGCAACCAACCAAATCCTTCTTGGTTACGTATTCTAAGAATTCTTTTGGGTCTTTAGGCTCTTTTGACGAAAAAATCTCATTTGTTAACGAATTTAGCTTATATCGTATAGTATTGAAGTTTTTTTCCACTTCTTCAACTTTTTGATATATATTCTTCTAAATCAAAGATCTCTTTGGCTCTATCTATAGAGTTTCTAGTTTTTGAGATTCCTTGAAGTAACTCTTTTTCTTCATTATATAAGTCATTTATATACTCAACTAATTTTCTTATCGAATATATGTTTTCCTTAATAGGCTCTATGTAATCTTTAACTATGCTCTCCAATTTATCGATTGTCTCAACATGAACTTTAGTTTCTTCTAAACTTGGCATAAGATTCCCGACTTCTAAACAATTCCTGAGATAGTCATGTAACTTAGAGGATAAAACATACTCTTTGCTAATTTCTTTTGACCTAATTTCTTGTGAAATTTTTAGAATATCTTCATCAATTTTATCGAATTCTTTGTTTATGCCATCTAACTTACTCGACGCTTTTTCTAATATTTCACTGAATTCTTTGACCAAAGAATCGACAATAAATAATTTTACATTGAAATACGGATACTTGCTGACCTCTCTGCTATGATCAAAAATCTCGTCACCTTTATACTTCTTGTAATACTCTTCAAAAATGTTCTTAAGCCCCTCATAACTGCTACAGTTGTCAATCTCCTTAATCTTGTTATTTAATTTCATAATTTCCCTATATTCTTTTATATAATTTAAATCGATAATAATTTTCAGCCATATATTAAAATTGTTGCACACTTTTTCCGCTTTCGTTCTGAATTTTTCCAATTTTTCGTCTATCCCTCTGATTATTTTTTCAGCTTCATTTTTTGCTTCATTTATAGCTTTTAACCATGTTTCTGAAAAGTGATTTACTAATTCACTTAGTAAAAGCATTCTTTGTAAACGAACATTGGCGTCAGTTATTCTATCAAGCTCTCCATATTCCTTGAATGCAAAATCTAAGAAATCGTCTAAGATAATANCTTTCTCATCATACTTTTTCTTCTCGAAGCAAAATCCATACCTTTTANGTTTGTCGTCTAGCTCTCTTAAGTTATTATACAAGAGATCTAATTTATTTNTTAGATCTTTTTCGCTCGACAGTTCAATTGTGTTTTTGGTGATTACTATTTTGCCTTTATGTTCTAAAATATTCAGGAAAAGATCTTCCAATATCCTCCTGTTTGAGCTTGTAATAATGAAGTGATCCTTTAAGCTCATAACATCGAGCTTACCCTTTGATAATTCCAAAAGTTTTAATATTCTTCCCTCCACAGGATGTTCAACAACTTTATACCTTCCAATACTACTTTCTCTTTCTAAGAATCCATTATTTACAAGATCAATAGACCTTTCCTCTAAAGTTTTGACACTCTCTATGTCAGGGAATAGTCCATGTTTTGAACCATATTTGATAAATTTTCCCAATCCTCTATTCTTATCAAATGCTTCTTTTGGTGTTAAGATTTCTCCGATAAAGTTTATGTAGAACTTTAAGAGATCTCCAAGATCTTTTGCACTTTTAACATGCTCAAGCTTCGGATCAGAAATCACTATTCCAATAGATTCTTGATCTTTAAGCCAATTTTCTAACTTTCTATCGAGCTCGATATCTTGTATGATTCTCTCCGATTCTGTACGGAATAACTTCCACTCAAGTTTGTCAGTATATTCAACGTACATTTTGTGCATAATTATTATTCTCTTAGTTAATGTTGGATGCAGTTTAACCGGCATAATTATATTTTCTCCATTTTTACCAAGTTCTTTCTCTTCGATTTTTTCTTCAGCTTTTTTCGTTATCTCCGCTGTGTATAAAGCTAGAACGAGGTGTATTGGTGGCTTCCACCCTTTAATATAGCTATGAATTTTGTCGATATCCTCACCTTTAAGATCGCCATCTACAGCAAAAAATAGTATATTAATTCCAGTATCACCTATATAAACCCTAGCAAAGGTTACGCCTCTTTCTTCCCTTATCCTTTCAATTTTGAATTTTTCAGAAATCTCAAGAATTGTTAATAAAGCATTTGGAATGTGTTTCCTATACTGTTCTGCCAAATTCCTTGTGGTCTCTCTCCATAATTTTAACTTTAGTTCCCGGTCTTTAATAAATTCTAATTCTTTAGGAACTGGTGTTGGAAAAACTTGCAGAATTAGTTCATCACTAACTATATAATATTTTTCATCGCTACATAACTTTCTAAACTTATTTCTGATCTCGATTGCTCTATCTTCGCTTACACCCTCAAAAAATGAGATAATGCTCCTCTCATCTATAGGTAAGTAAATTTCTTTGATTAGTTTATTTTCTGATATGTCATAAAAAGTTATTCTATCTACAAAATTATCAAACGTTTCTATGTAATTATCAATTCTTATAACATCTTTATCTTTTTCTCTAACTATAAATTCCGATAACCTATCCCTTATGCCATTAACAGTTATTCCTTCTTTCGCCTTCGCAACACTTAAAATGGCTTTTTGAATACCCAGCCGTTGCAGGTTGTCATTGATTATATTAATAATATTGGGCGCATTTTCTACTTTTGTTCTTTTCTCTATTTCATATGACGAAAATGGCTTACATTCACCCAAAAGTAAATTTAATACATTTGCGCATTTCTCCCCAAGTTCAACTCTTTTTTGATCTTTAACTATGTCTAAAATTTTATTATAGTTACTAATTTCAATGCAAGGGGTGGAGCCTCCATATACAAAGATATTCTCACCTTTGAAAAAATCTAAGAAGAGTAGATAATCCACTATACGCATTTTGTCGGGATCATCCACCTCTCTTGCTGCCCTACTCATCAGTTTTGTAAATTTGCTTACCATATTACCCAAGTTTCCTCGTGTTATTCTATAGATTCCATTTAGAATTCCGATGCTTTTTATTGGTAGGGGCTCTGGCAAATTATAATCAAAACAGTAATTTAACAATTCCCATAGAAAAAGTAAACCCTCATCTCTCTTAATTTCAGGTAGCTCTATCTTTCCTATCCTTCTTCCCAAGCCTCCGAAAATCAGTGATGTTTCTTCACTAACTTCGAGTTTGTAGAATGCATCTGGTGTCGCAGCGATTATAAAATGAAGACAACCTTCAAACTCTCCTCCTTCATAGATTAGGTTAAACTGCCCATTAATCGTTTCTTTAATACCAGAGATTATTTTCTTTAGAATATCGGGATTCAAAAGCAGTTCTTCAAATTCGTCAATAAAGACAATTAATTTCTCTCCATACGTTCTTAATCTTCGTATAGTTTCTTCAACAAATTCATTTGGATCGGAAAAACTAGCTGGATCTGGTAGGTCCGACATTCGGGATTCAGCTTTAATACTAACAAATAAAGCAACTAAGAACCGAAGAGAAGAGTTTGGAGTTGCATTCATCAGTCTTTTTACATCCGGCAATTCAAAAGAATTTGAAAGGGTAGATGCTGAAACAAAAAATGCCCGATAACCAATTTCCTCAGCTTTGGGTTTAATATATCTATAGAATGCATCTGTTTTACCTTCACCCCATTCTCCAATAATAACTCTTGCCGCAGGTTTTCTTTCGAACCTTACAATATTTATAAAGTCTTCTAGCTTCTCTTTAACACTTCTTCTACTTTCAATTGTAATTTTCTCAAATCCCTCAAAAACGACACCGGCATCACTTGGTAACTTATTAAATTTCTTTGTTGTATCCATGGACATCACCTCACAAGTTATCTACAACATTAGTTTCACCAACTGTTGGTTTAACCTTCCTCTCTTCTTTAGGAACTCTTACTACTAGAGGAAATGGTACCGTAACCATTTGCCCAGTCACAATTAATTCACCCGTGTCTAACGTTGTAAGCCTTGTAGCAAGTGATTGAGGCAAACCTCCAGTCACACTTTTCACAAAACTAACATCTTCTGGAGAAATTCTATGAATTAAGAAAGTATTACACATTGAAAGAACTATTCTGTCAACAAAAGAAGGTCTCTGAGATATTAAACATAGTGATAAACCAAATTTTCTACCTTGTGTAGCTATTGCAGAAAGCTTTGAATGAGCTAAACTTGAAGCAACTGGATAAGATCTGTCAGGACAGAAATTCTGAGCTTCCTCAATAATGAACAGTAAGTATTTCTGAATTCCCTTCAACTTATATTCTGTGAATTTGTTAAACAAAAGTGTAGCAAGATATGTCATTACAAGCTGTTTTGTCTTTAAATCTACTCCTGGCGCACCTTCTGCAGAGAAATCAATTATTGCTATACCCCTCTCATTTGTTATGTTGTCCACGAACTCTTCACTTTTTAATGGTGAATCTACGGACAATAATCCATATTTGTCTTCTAAATTATAAAATTCATTCAGTTGATTATTTATAGCTCTAATAGTTTGTTGGAAAAATCCTTCATTTTTTAATTCGTCTACGTACTTTGACAAAGTATCTCTATCTCTACAGAAAAGATTGTGCAAAGATGAATATCCTTTATCACGAATCAGTTCAAAAGTTCTAATCAACCCACTAATTTGTTGTTCTGCCCCTTCAGTAGTTCCCTTGAAATATGTTACTATGATTTCCGCCAATTCTGTGTAATCAAGCAAGTCAAGATTGATGCCTATAGGTTTCACGATTTTACTTGTCCTAAATTTTGGTTTTAAGGAAATTTTAGGAAAAACGTATCTGTAAATCCAACCAGCCTTTATCCAGTCCAAGTTATGTAGTCCATTTTCTTCTACATAATTAACATAGTCTAAATAATCGCCATGTGCATCAATAATTATCATCGGGTAAGATGCACGCTCAGATTCGCTCTTCGGTATATTTACAAGTTTTTCAATTAGATATCCTGTGTTAAAAGACTTACCACTCCCTGTCACTCCTAAAACAGCTAGATGCATCGGTATCTTCTCGACATCGAGAGGTATGGGCAAGCTGTCATATCCACTCAATGAACCAAATTTTATAATTCCTTTATAAATACCATCTGATAGTCTTCTATTCTCCGAAACACCGAACAAATCCTCTTCATAATTTTTATACATTTTCGGATCAACCTTCACAACAATATCTCCTGGTCTTGGTGGATACTCAATTTCTTTTTTGGGAACTTCTATAAGCAACTCTAATCTACATATTTCGTACTGTCGAGCAACGGATTCTGGAATTGGTCTTCCTTCTCTTCTTGCTTCACTCCATGGATCACCTTCGGTATAAAACGTGTTGTAAGGCAAAATCTGAGAAACTCTACAAAGTATTTTTCTTTCTCCTGATTTAATTATCAGAAGCATACCTTCTTTTATCTTTCCCCCTTCAGCTTCTTTGAATAGTTAGCATGTAGCCTCTCTTGTTGTTGCACCACTTAAGATTATTCCAACGGCATTTTCTGTGGTCATTCTAATCACCTCATTCTACTTGCTACAAGTTGATCAAAGAAGTCTAAACTTCTACTTTTTGTTAGTATTTCTTCATACAAAATTTCAGCAGCACCCCTTCTAATGTTACATTTTTCATGTGCAAGTAAAACTGGTAATGGATCTTGTCCGGGATATGTCCAATAGTCAAGTATATTGACGACTTTACTAATCGTGGAGTTAACTAAATCTACATTTTCAGATGGCGGAATAGTAAATGGAACGTCAATTCGTAGTATTTTTGACTTTACGTCTCTTTCATAGAAAAATGACACTACATAAACACCATTTTCTTTATATTTTTTGTAAAGATGAGCATCTACTTCGCTTAAATCAACCCATTTTGTATATAATGAACCTGACGAAATATTTTGTCTTAATTTTGTAAAAAGTAATAACATCAAATGTTGATCAGATGGAAAGTGCTCTACTTCCTTAATGTTAAACTTGTCAGCTATATAGTTAATAAAAAATTTATCACGTATCCTCTTAAATACATCCAATTAGGATTGAATTTTTTAGGCATACTCTAAAAGCTTCACATCTGTAATTTACATACTCTTCATTGTTCCGAATTGGGAATGGCGGATCAACGATGGGGCCATCTATAAAAACAGCTGATTTAATACCTTTACTACCCCAATTTAGAATAGCTTTGGATTCGGCTGTCAACATTCTTTCTTCAGCGACTGACCCAATGTTTGGATAGTATTGTTCATCGATTTCGTCTATATCTGCCCAGAAAACCTCAACTTCCGGTTCAGATTCAAAACTGTTTTTGAATAGTATTCTAGTAACGCTCAGAAACAGATACCATTTGCCTCCAATGCCTCCGACAATTTGAAAACTTCCATCTATACCAACTGCACACTTTTCCACTTCATTTTCATTTATTTTATTGTTTACGAAAAAGAAGCCCTTATCTTGTAGAGTATCAACAATTTTTTCAGTCAAAGACCTTAAATTTTTTAATTCTCTTTGAGCTCTCTCACCCTTTACTTGCGCAGATTCGATAAGTTTAATAAGCACTTCAGGTTCAGTTTTGTTAAATTCTATTCTTTTAAGAAATTCTTTTAACTCTTCATATTTCATTTTAAAAATAAATATGTAGATAGTTCTATTTAAACATTTTGGTCAATGGTTTTTTCAACATAAAAAACTTTCTCTGGTCGCTACAAACTGAAATTACTGTCCCAACTTCTCAAATAACAGATGTAAGCCTGAATTTTAATGAAGTATTCTTACAACTGAAAAACCTCGTCTCCCAAAACAAGGGAGGTCATAACTTAATCAGATCTCCAGGAAGAAGTATTATTAAGTTAGCTTCCTATGACACTCTACGTTCTTGAGCATTTTCAACCTCCGCTTCTTTAGGAAGACTTCCACCTGCCCTATTTTTTCAAAGAAATTTCGAGTTCTTCTATTTTTTCTTCTTCTCATTTTCTTCTTCGACTTTCTTTATTATTCTTCTCCTTTCTTCCATATCTGAACTTCTTCTTTCACCTCTTCTTCCAATTTATTCGACTTCCATTTCTGTTTTCCACAGTTATTCGGATTCGACAGTGGACTCTTTCTTTCTCATATATGCAGAAATTTTGCCAAAAATTAAGAATCTGAACGACCTTCTTAGAAGTGATACGATCTTAATGGGCTACTACCACGACCCCACTACTCCTATCTCAGAAAAGTGATTGAGTATGGAATTGATCTGCCAGATTGCGGTCTCTGATTTAAAAGCAAAAATCTTTCATTTTTTCTTCAATTTATTCCAGAAACTATTTAATCTATCAAAGAGAAAACCTATGGATGTGATATGTACAGTTGAAAGTGTCAAGTAACCTCAAATGCATCCTTTCCTTTCCAAGAAAAGCTTGAATTAACAAAATTTTTAAGAGTTTTTGACTAACAGAATTATGGAACGAAAACTGCGATATGAACTAAAAGTCATTCACAAAATCCTGCGTAGAAAAATGGAGGAATTTAACCTTCCGGAACCAGATATTCCTAGAAACTCTAAGATTTTGGATTCCAGAAGTTGCGACTGGTTTCAGGCGGATGGGAATAAAAGAGGAGAACATAGAATACCATCCTGCATGGGAAAAGGATGGAATAAAAATCGTGGATAATGATTGATATAGAATGTACCTGCAGAAACAGCTATCTCCTGAGTTAGGGGAAGATGGGAACTGGACTGAAGGATACTGGGGTGCATGGGGAATTGTGTTTGCGGACTGCTTAGTCGTACCTAAGGATTTTAGCTCTAACTGGGTTATCGAGATTAAAGAAAGGCTTAACTATGAAGCCATTGGCCAAATTCTCGTTTACAGGGATCTTCTGGAAGAAGACTATCCCTGGCTTGGAAGCTTGAAGATGGGAATGGCTTGTCTATATGGAGATAATCGATTGGAGCCGACATGCGAAAAGTATGGAATCGAAGTTTTTGCTTTGAGAAAATTCTGAGGAAGAACATAAAACCCGATGACTTCATCGAAATCCCTTAATCCGAGCTTAGCCTTAAGCTCAATTAATTCAAGACAGTTGTCATAACTTACTCTGACCGTTTTATAGCTCATTGCAAAATTGTAAATTTACACTTCGATAAAGGAATCGATTTTTACGAGCATTAGAGGGGTATACTACTACATAAGACGGCTGTAGTATTACAGGTGATAATGCTTTTTTTATTTNACTCATNGAATCNTTACGGGGGTAATAAGGGTATTCTACTACTACTTAAGACAGCTGTATTATTATTTTTCCTACAGCCTGTATTATTATTACACCTACTAAGGGGATATACCTCCGCAAAACTCCATAGGAAATTAAGGGGTTTAATACAGCATGTATTAATTTTAATACAATTTTTTGCTGGAATTCGAAAAAAGCTCAATGAATTTCGTGAATGGGCACAACAGGTTATGCATGAACTCGATGAGTTAAAGCAAAAACTCAATGTAAAGCTCGAAAGGATCCAGAACATTGACCAGGATCGCCATAAATCAGCAACGGAAGCCAGATAAACGTTAAGCCCCATGAAATAAATCTCCAAAAAGCCCAATGCGACGCTGATCATTTCCTGCCTCTTTTCCTTTTCTTAGCCAGAGTCTTTAAACGTAAGGCAAGCCTTAAAGCCTACTTAAGGCTTTCATCCTTCGCCTCCTTAACCTAATGAACACTTTCATTTAACCAAAGACGACGAAAGTGATAAATAACCAGAGTTTCCAATGTTAAATATGGACTCTAAAGACATCGAAAAGTTAATATTTGTAATTTTAATATTTATTGCCGTACTTATAGTTCTCTTCCCATTAGGTTTATGGAATATGTATTTAGATATGTTTTGGCGATGACTTAATTTTTTAAAAGATTCATAATCAAACCAAAAAAATATGCATGGAATTAACAAAAAAGAGCTTGAAATCCTGCTTATCTTACTGCTTGGCTAAAAAGATGATCCTATTCCATCATTGGAGCATGCCAAAGCCGAGCTATTCGTTCTTTTGAAGTCCAACCCTGAAGGGATTAAGGAAATCCTTAACGGTTTATAACCCCTTCATGGAAAATGCTAAACTTAATAAACTAAATACAATATCTGATATATGGATCTTACGTGGATAAATTACGTAATTGTCGCCATCTTTGTTGGTGCTTCGGGGAGTATTACGTATCATTTCCTGAAAACGATTTTTGAAGATCATAGACAGATTGGCGAAATAGAACAAAAAAATGAAGAAAGGTATAGGCAGTTATTAAGTGAAATAAAAGAATTAAAAGAAGAAAAATTAAAAGAAATTAAAGATAAAGTTGATAAAATTGAAAAATCTCTTGAGGCTTTGACTGACTCATTAAACGATCTTGAAAATAAAATAATTAGAGGTGAAAAATAATGACTACGTTGACTAAAGAAGAGGTGATGAGAAGGAGGTATCTTACCGAGAAGCTGAAAAAGGGAACGATTACTTATGAAGAGGCAGTGGAACTCCATAATATACTCGAAAAGGAAAAGAAAATAGCTGAAGAGCAACGAGATTTCTTGGCTCTTGTCGCAATACTGCTTTTACTGGGGATGGTTACAGCAATCCTCAGCGGTAAGTGAATCTAACAAATGAATGGACTTCTTAAACAAATTTATCATGATGAAATTAAGGATTTTGATGAACATGCTAAACTGTAGCGTAGACAAAAAAATCTTTAACGGTTCATCATCCTTAACGTTTTATCATCGAAGCTTTAATAAGGTTGAAAATCCCAAAAAATAGCCATGAGCACAAAAAAGCATATATCCGGACAGAAGAAGAAGGAAGCCGACAGCCCGGAAGGCCGAACGGAGCCAGCTAACGGTCGACATCGGAAAAGACTCCACATAACCCTTGATCCTCAAGTCTACGACTGGCTGAAGAAAAGCACGGACAACGCTTCAAGGTTCATAGAAAATCTCGTAATGGCTGTTTCTCAGCAAATCCAGCCTTTAGCTTTCGTTATTTCAAAAACAGAAGCGGACCCGGCGGGATTTGAACCCGCGATCTACGGCTTAGAAGGCCGTCGCTCTATCCATGCTGAGCCACGGGCCCTTGAATTTTCTGGGGCATATGTGTTTATA